>VOFI01003413.1_pt1 | contig 15403 bp, 22 predicted proteins | sample 5384131 | NCBI WGS metagenome assembly VOFI01 (sample SAMN12384728, study PRJNA508395) | human gut metagenome | isolation source: healthy gut H | host: Homo sapiens
CCAGAAGCGTTTGTCAAGAACTTTTTTCAAATTCTTTTTTGAAGAATCAAGCCGTTCTAAATCAAACTTTTTCGGTTTTGCGCCCGTCTCTCAGAGACAGCTTTAATAGAATACCAAATCCAAGATCAAATGTCAAGCACTTTTTTTTCAAACTATTGAGATTTTTCTAAAAACGTGATAAGATAATTGCACGATACTATATAAAGAAGTGATTCCATAAAAATCGCGGTTCTCTATCAGGATCACAAACCACCTGCAGTGAACGGTTCACGCAAGCCAATGAAGTCCAGCGGCGCAGATATCGCGTACTGCCTGTGGACGCACGGCGTGGACGCTGCAACACCGGTTTCCAATCCCGATCTGTATACGGATTTAGACCGGGTATTTCAGATACCGTACCGGGCATTCGCGCGACGCTTGCAGCAGGCGCGGCAGTCAGGGTGTTGTACGCCGTGATACATCTGCCGACTTTATCAAAACCCGCGATTTGCTTCTCAGGGCTGAAATTTATGGAAATACGCTGACGGCGCCTATTATATGTTCGATTTTAACCCCAAACCCAATCTGACCGGTGCCGCACGTCCGCACCGCATGAATCAAAACTGCCTGACCATGATTTCCGCTGCCGCACAGGGCTGGTCGTATTTCGACCTGCTGCACAAAATGTCGGAAAGCCGCCGGCAGTTATAACTATTATATGTAAGGAGCAGAACATGACCGCACAGGACATTCTCAAACAATATTTTGGCTACGATTCGTTCCGTCCCGGACAGGACGAGCTGGTTCGCGCCATCCTTTCCGGCCGGGATACGCTCGGTATTATGCCGACCGGTGCGGGAAAATCCATTTGTTACCAAGTGCCTGCTATGCTGTTCCCCGGTCTGACGCTGGTCATTTCACCGCTCATTTCGCTGATGAAAGATCAGGTCGGTGCGCTTGTGGAAGCAGGCGTTCCTGCCGCGTGCATCAACAGTGCGATGAGCGCGGAGGAATTCCGCGACGCGCTGTACTTCGCCGGACGAGGGCAATACAAGCTGCTGTATGTTGCGCCGGAACGCCTGACCGCTCCCTCGTTTCTCGAATTTGCCAAGCGCGTACCGATTTCGATGGTCACAGTCGATGAAGCGCACTGTATCTCTCAATGGGGACAGGATTTTCGTCCAAGCTACCTCAAAATCCTCGACTTTCTCGCCGAACTGCCTGAGCGGCCGCTCGTTTCCGCGTTTACGGCAACCGCAACAGCTGAGGTTCGTGACGACATTGTGCAGGCACTCGGTCTGCACGAACCCTTCATCAAGACCACCGGTTTTGACCGTCCAAATCTGTATTTTGCTGTCGAACAGCCGACCTCCAAGGGCATGAAGCTGCTGCAGCTGCTGAACGAGCGCAAGGATAAAAGCGGCATCGTCTACTGCTCCACCCGCAAAAACGTGGAGGAGATCTGCGATCTGCTGCTCAGCCGCGGTCTGCCCGCCACCCGCTATCATGCGGGCCTCGATCCTGACGAGCGCCGCGAGAATCAGGACGATTTTCTGTATGACCGCAAGACCATTATGGTCGCTACCAACGCATTCGGCATGGGTATCGACAAATCCAACGTATCGTTCGTTATCCACTATAATATGCCGAAGAATATGGAAAGCTACTATCAGGAAGCCGGCCGTGCCGGTCGAGACGGTCAGCCTGCCGACTGTATTCTGCTGTACAGCGGACAGGATGTGCGCATGGCCGAGTTTCTGATTGAGCGCAGCCATGAAGCCGAGGACGAAACCATTGACGAGGCAACCCGGCAGCAGCTCATCGCGCGCGACCGCGAACGCCTCAAGCAGATGACGTTCTACTGCACCACGACCGAATGCCTGCGGCATTACATTCTGCGCTATTTCGGTGAAAATTCGCCGTTGTCGTGCGGACATTGCAGCAGCTGCGACACGAATTTCGAGGAAGTCGATGCAACGATGGATGCACGGAAGATTCTTTCGTGCGTGTACCGGCTGGACGAGCGCGGCCGTGCGTTCGGCAAAACCGTCGTTTCGGCCATTCTGACCGGCAGCAAGAACGAAAAAATCACGCAGTTCCATCTGGATACACTTTCCACCTATAATATTATGCCGGACAGCACCGCCGTGTATGTCCGTCGGCTGATCGACATGCTGCTCGAGCGCGGATACCTCATCGCCGACCCGGACCGCATGAACGTGCTCGTGCTCGCCCGCACCGGCAACGCACTCATGCGCGGACGCGGTGAATTCCGCGTCAAGCTGCCCAAGGAGAAAAAAGCCGGCAGATCTGCTGTCCGTCCGCGGCGTAGGCGACGCAAAGGCAAGACGATACGGCAAAGGAGTTTCTGGCAGCGATTCAGAAATACCGGGATGAAAACCTCGGAAAGTAAAGCAAATTGAGAATTGAAAATGGAGAATGGAGAATTACGCGACGGTATCATCAGTACCAAATAATGAACGATACATGTTAAATGTTATCAATGATTAAATCCGCAGGTGCCGTCCGCAGCCACCAGACGAACGAGTTGCGCAGAGCAGCCGGTATGTGTAGCAGTAAGGAATCTGACACTGCGAACAGGTTGAGAAAGATACAGAAGTAAAATCCTCTGCCGTTCCCCCTATTTCGAAGCGGTCGCCGCTCTCTGATCTGCGCCAGACTAAGAAATAAAGGAAATGGGGATTCACAAGGGTGGAAACCTTGGTGTCCACCCTTGTGCCCGCCCGCAGGTGCGGCGGACCTCCCAGCCGTCCGGACTGCACCCCATTCCGAAATCTTCAGCGAATAGTGATCGTTTTTCTGATTCTGCTGGCTCTGATTCTGCTGCTGATTCTGCTGACCCTGCTGGTTCCGGTTCTTGTTCTGCTTGCTCATTTGGCTCACCTCGTTTCGTTTGCAATGCTATTCTGCACCGCCAACGCGAAAAATATACTCGCAGGACTTGCAGAATAGTGAAAAACCTGTTAAAATTGTTCTGCGTGTTATACAGTTAATATTTTAGATGATATAAAAGAAAGAAGGACACTCACCATGTCGGGACATTCCAGTGGAATAACATCGCAAAGCGCAAGGGCGCAAACGATGCAAAAAAAAGCAAAGATTTTCACCAAAATCGGCCGTGAAATGGCAATCGCAATCAAGGAAGGCGGCTCCGCTAATCCGGATTTCAATGCTCGCCTGCGCGACTGCATTGCAAAGGCAAAGGCCAACAACATGCCGAACGACAACATCAAGCGCACGCTCGATAAGTACTCCGGCGCAAACGGTCAGGTCGATTATGAGGCAAACAACTATGAAGGCTACGGCGTAGGCGGCGTTGCAGTCGTTGTTGAGACCCTGACGGACAACAAGAACCGCACCGTTGCGGACGTTCGTCACCTGTTCGACAAGTACGGCGCAGGTCTGGGCGCTTCCGGCTGCGTATCCTGGCAGTTCGATAAGAAGGGCGTTATCATTATGGAGAGCGAAGGTCTGGACGAGGACGCTGTTATGATGCAGGCGCTCGACGCAGGCGCTGAGGATTTCCCTCGTTGAGGAAGGCGTTTTCGAAATCTACACCGCTCCGGATGATTTTTTCTACCGTTCGTGAGGCACTTGAGAAGGAAGGCTACACCTTCGCACAGGCCGAGCTGCAGATGGTTCCGCAGAACTACATCACCCTTGGAGAAGGAAGAGGATATGGCACAGATGCGTAAGCTGCTCGACAACCTCGAGGATAACGACGATGTGCAGGCCGTTTGGCACAACTGGGAGAATGAGGATGATTACGAGGGTTAATGCCCCGGTCAAAACCGCATAAAAAAGCACCGCATACCGAAGTATGCGGTGCTTTCTTCACTCTCACGAACTTCACCGCACTCATTGCAGCCTCGGCGCCATCCGCTACGGCCTTTGCCACCTGCAGCAGACCGCCGGTGCAGTCACCGGCCGCAAACAGGCCGGGCACAGCCGTCGAGCCGTCGGCGTTCGCCTTGATGCGCGTGCCGTCCAGCTGCGCGCCCAGCTTGCGGGCAAAATCGCCGCTGCCGGCCGTACCATAGGCGATAAACACGCCGGAAACGCGCAGCGATTCTCCCTCGGCAAATGCCACGCGCGACACCAGTTCATCGCCCTCGATCGCGCTTACCTTGCGCGTCTCCACGCACAGACCGTCCGGCAAAAATCCGCCGGAGCCTCGCTGCCATCGGTCAGCAGCGTAACGGTCTGCGCCACCGGCAGCAGCACCCGCGCGCTTCCTCGAGCGCATACTCACCCTGACCGAGCACGGCAACGTCCTTGCCGCGATAGAAAAACGCGTCACAGATGGCGCAGTAGCTGACGCCGCGGCCCTCAAATGCGGCTACGCCCTCGATTTTCGGCACCGCACGCGGCGAACCGGTTGCCAGAATGACCGCATCCGCGTCAAACACACCGTCCGCAGTCTTAACCGTGAAGCCTTGCGCCGCATACTCAATACCGGTTACCTCGGTCTGCCGCAAAACTGCACCCAGACGTTCGGCCTGCTTCTGTCCGCGCTCGAGCAGCTTGCACCGGAAACCGGCTCAATAAAGCCGAAATAATTCTCGATCTTGTCCGTTTTGGCCAGCGCACCGCCGTCCTTATACAGAACGGTTGCTCGCATGCCGGGCGCGTACCGCGTAAATCGCAGCACTCAGTCCCGCCGGTCCGCCACCAATGATAACAATGTTGGGCATTCTTTTTGTCCTTTCCAAATTGAGAATGGAGAATGGAAATGACGGATACACGCAATGCGCGTTATTGAGTTAATTCTCAATTATCCATTTTTCAATTCCCCATTATTTTGCGGTTTCCTCGTTAAACCACTGCTGATACGCCTTCTGCAGCTTATCGAGCAGCGCAGGATCCTTGCCGCCGAGCGGCTTGCCGTCCAACTCGCATGCGCCGACGCAGTGCGTGCCGGTGGACAGGATCATCACCTCATCTGCATTTTTTCAGCTCATCCACAGTAAATGGTGCAATGCGGGTTGGCACACCGAGCTTGTCGCACAGTGTAAGGAAATGCTTGCGCGTAATGCTCGGCAGAATAAGATTATCCGCCGGAGGCGTGCAGAACACGCCATCCTTGAGAATCGCCAGACCGGAATGTGCGCCTTCGGTCACGCGGTCGCCGCGGTGGAATACGACCTCGTCACAGCCCGCCTCAACAGCCTGCTGCATCGCCATGCAGTTCGGAATAAGGTTGAGCGTTTTGATGTTGCAGTGCAGAAAACGCGTGTCCTCGACCGAAATCAGCTTGTACGGATGATCCTGGCGGTCCAGTCCGCACGGCTCGGAAAATGCCATCAGGCTGGCCTTGCCGCCCTTGGGGAACGCGTGCATGCGATGTGCCACTGCACGGGTGGACTGCCAGTACAGCATATGCGGCGCATCCGAATCCAGCTGAGACACCAGCTCGTTCAGCGTTTTTTTGTCAGCTCGTCACGCTGCATCGGCGGCTCAATGCGAGCAGCTTCAGGCTGTTGTAAAAGCGGTCCAGATGATCCTCAAGCTCGAAGATTTTCTTGTTGTTGACCATCGCCGCATCGTAAACGCCGTCGCCGAAGTAAAAACCGCGGTCGGTGATAGGCGCCTGCACCTCGTCAATGCGGCCGATTTTTTTCCATTATAGTATGCAATATCCTTCATGAGAATATTCCTCCTTTGATCCAGAATTCCGGGTTAATCTAATCTCAGTATAACGGTTTTTCGACAGGGTTTGCAAGTAGGCCGGAAACGAGGTATAATAATTAAGCCGGCAGGTTGCTGACAGGCGTTATCCGATACCGCAACTGCACGTTGCTTGTCCGTAAAAAGATCTATGATACACTTACCTCACGGAGGTGTTCGATTATGAATACAAAGGATATTTTATATCATCTCAGAACCGAAAAAGATCTCTCACAGGACGAACTGGCTGCAAAAATTTTTGTCACCCGACAGGCGGTATCCCGCTGGGAAACCGGTGAAACCACGCCGAATGTCGAAACGCTCAAGCTGCTTTCCGCGTTCTTTAACGTGTCGATCAATACGCGCTTGGCTCTCCGCGGCAGCTGATCTGCCAATGCTGCGGCATGCCGCTTGAAGATTCCATCACCAGTAAAGAGCCGGACGGCTCCTTTAACGAGGATTACTGCATGTGGTGCTATGCCGACGGAACCTTCAAATACACCACAAAAGAGCAGCTGATTGACTTTTGCGTAACGCATATGGCAACCGAAAGCTGGCCTGCAGAGCAGGTTCGCGCCCATATGGAAGCCATTGTGCCGACCCTCAAGCACTGGAAGAAATAAAGGAGAACGCTATGCCATTCGACTTCAAAAAAGAGTATAGAGAACTCTACATGCCGAAAAAGCAAGCCGCAGCTTGTCGAAGTGCCACCAATGAACTACATTGCCGTGCGCGCACTGGCGACGAACGAGGACGGCGGTGCATATCAGCAGGCCATCAGCGTACTGTATGCCGTGGCCTACACGCTGAAAATGAGCTATAAGACCGATTATAAAATCGCAGGCTTCTTTGAATATGTTGTTCCGCCGCTGGAAGGTTTCTGGCGGCAGGATAATGTGGACGGTGTAAATTATTCAGATAAATCCGGTTTCCACTGGATTTCCGTCATTCGTCTGCCGAATTTTGTGACCAAGACGGATTTTGGCTGGGCGGTACAGACGGCTGCAAAAAAGAAACAGCTGGATTGCTCCTCAGCCGAGTTTTTGACGATTGAGGAAGGTCTGTGCGTGCAGATCATGCACGTTGGCTCCTATGATGACGAGCCTGCGTCTGTTGCGGTGATGGACGAGTATCTCGCACAGAACGGCTATGCAAACGATCTCACCGCCGAACGGCTGCACCACGAGATTTATCTCTCCGACCCGCGCAAAACCGCGCCGGAGAAACGCAAAACCGTCCTTCGCCACCCGATCAAAAAAGGCGTGAAATAACACGAATACTTTTCAGAAAGGTTTGATTTTTTGTCCGGAACACTTCTTCATATCTGCTGTGCGCCCTGCTCCATTGCGTGCATCGACACGCTGCGGCAGGAGGGCATCGAGCCGGTAGGCTTTTGGTACAATCCCAACATTCATCCGATGAAAGAGTACAAAATGCGCAAGAATACGCTCGTTGAGTATGCAAAAAGCATTGATCTCAAGCTGGAGATTGAGAACGAGTACGGCCTGCGCAAGTTCATCGAAGCTGTTTATCCCAACTGGGACAACCGCTGTGCGACCTGCTATGCGCTCCGCTTTGAGGAAACCGCGCGCTATGCCGCCGAGCATGGCTACGACCGGTTTACCTCTACCCTGTTTGTCAGCCCGTACCAGAATCACGAGTTGATGCGTCAGATCTGCGAACAAATGGCCGAAAAATACGGTGTCGAACCGCGACTTTCACCGCGCTTCCGCGAGGGACAGGATAAGGCGCGTGAGCTCGGCCTGTATATGCAGAATTACTGCGGCTGTGTTTTCTCCGAGGAGGACCGCTATCGCAAGCGCAAAAAGAAGAAAAAGCCGGACGACGCGCAGGCGTAAGACGGAAATCGGGGTGTTTCGGCACAATCCGACCGAAATACCCCGCAATAACCGCTTTACAAACGCGCGAAAGACTGGTATACTATATCATGTACTCGCGCCCGTAGCTCAGCTGGATAGAGCGTTGGACTCCGACTCCAAAGGCCATGCGTTCGAATCGCACCGGGCGTACCATGTTAAAACCGCTTGTTTCTTTGAAATGAGCGGTTTTTCTTTACTTTTGATCACAGTATAAATCGTCGCAACTTGTCAGGCGACCGTGATTCAGGGGTTTATGATAGAAAAAGAGCAGCAATCGCTGCTCTTATCGTTTTACTCCACGGTTCTACGTCATATAACGGATACTTAGCCGGAAATGCAGTCAAATTCTCCTCCTGTAGCAAAGTGCAAAGGCGTTGTCCCACCGTTCTGCCAAAGCCGTATCCCGATACTGCTGCATAATGTACATCAGCTTTTCCGTAATATCCCGCTCGGCTGCTGAGGTGTAAAATGTCTTATATCTTTGCGGCACGACTCTGAAGCAGCTCCTTTACTTGAGCGTCCATATCGCACTGCGCAGAGATGCGTCCGGCAGCAATAAAAAACCATCTTCTTGCAGTACGATTGTATTCCGGTCTTCCGCTAAGAAGCAGGTCGATCTGACAGCGTACCGGTCCTCTCCGTCCGGCGCACGGTTATTCTTAGTGCGGATAAATCTCAAAAATCTCCTTTCCGCTTTTGAGTTGCCCTTATAGCCGCACTTCTGCCAATCAGTTGCAAGGATTCTCCAAATCGCTGAAGCTGCATTTGTCCATGCTATTCAGAAGATACCCAGTCCTTGCTCCTATCCGGACAGGGAAATCAAGCATTCAATAAAGAACGCGCGTTCTCTTTACTGCAAATCATACTGTATTTTCGCATTTTTCGCAAAATCAATTCATCTATCGTGTTGATTTATGCATTCTTTCTCAACGGCAGTTCTCCCGCAAATCTGCGGCTGCACCTGCAGGAGCTCCGCTGTTCCCTGTTCTCCGGTTTGCATTTTTGCCGGTTTCGTGGTATATTTCTAATATATGCCGTATGACTTTGTAAGCGGTCATACACGTCAATCTGCGAACACATCATACAAAGGTGGGGAGCAAAGATGAACGGACCTACATTACAAGTGCAGATGCTCGGGCAGTTTACCCTTCGATACGGCGACCGCACCATTTCCGACAGCGACGACCGCTCCCGCCGGGTATGGTCACTGTTGGCCTATATGCTGTATAACCACGGCCGCTCGTTCGCACAGGAGGAGCTGATCCATCTATACTGGAGCAACAACGAGAAAGCGCGGATCCCGGAAATGCGCTCAAATCAATCTTTCACCGCATTCGCACCGCGCTGGACAAGCTGCAGCCGGGACTTGGCCGCCTGCTCATCCGCCGCAAAGCAGGACGATACTTCTGGAACAACACTATGCCGCTTTCCCTCGATAGTGCGGATTTTGAGGCGCATTTTCATGCCGCCGAAGCCGCCGGAGATGACGATGTCCGTCTGGCGGAATATCAGGCTGCACTGGCACTGTATGCCGGCGATCCGCTGCCGCGCATAACCGATGAAATCTGGACTATTCCAATCGTGGCCTACTATCACAGCCTGTACACCCGTGCGGCAGCCGGGGCGATCGAGCTGCTCGAAAGCAGGAGCGCACAGCCGAAGCCGTTGCGCTGTGCCGTCGGGCGATTCATATTGAGCCGTATCAGGAGGATCTGTATGAGCACCTCATGCGCGGTCTGCTCCGCACCGGCGATATGAAGGGCGCTATGTCGGTCTACGAGGAAATGAGCGAGCTGCTGTTTGCGCATTTCGGCGTTATGCCGTCCGAGACGCTGCGTACACTGTATCGTCAGGCGACACGCACTGTAAACGACCGCACACTGACCATGGACGAAGTTTGCTCTCAGCTTTGGAGCCCGCGCCGCACAGCGGCGCCATGGTATGCGAATACGACTTTTTCAAGATTCTGTACCGTGCCGAAGCCCGTTCGATCGCGCGAAACGGCCATTCAGCGAATATCTGCCTGCTGTCGGTCTCCGGCAAGGACGGCGAAATGCTTGCACGCCGCAGTCTGGACCCCGCAATGAACAATCTGCAAGTGCTTGTCCAGAACAATCTGCGCCGCGGCGATGTAGCGATCGCTCGATGCAGCATTTCGCAGTATATCATCCTGCTTCCGCAGGCGAATTACGAAAACAGCCGCATGGTTGCCGACCGACTGGTAAGCGCGTTTTACCGTCGGTATCCGCACTCGCCCGCACGGCTCCGCTATACGGTGCAGCCGCTGGCATAATCAGACTTTCAAAACAACTGCGTCAATAAAGGAGATAAACATGGGTAAACAAAGCTGGAAGCCCGGCAACATGCTCAATCCCGTTCCGGCGGTGATGGTCAGCGTTGCCGATGAAGCGCACCGTCCCAACATCATCACGGTAGCGTGGGCCGGTACGATCTGCACCAACCCGCCGATGGTGTCGATTTCGGTCCGTCCGTCACGGTATTCTTACGATATTATCGAGAAAACCGGTGAATTTGTCATCAATCTCACCACCGAAAAGCTGGCGCGCGCGTGCGACTACTGCGGCGTTGTCAGCGGCCGTGATGTGGATAAATTTGCGAAAACCGGTCTGACGCCCATGCCGGTTGAGCATGTCAGCGCACCCCGCTATCGCGGAAAGCCCGGTCAACATCGCCTGCCGCGTCACCGAGAGCCGCGCACTCGGCAGCCATACCATGTTCATCGCCGAGGTGGTCGGCGTGACGGTTGATGACGAATATCTGGACGAAAACGACCGGTTTCATATCCACGATGCGAACCTGATTATGTACTCCCACGGCGAGTATTTTTGCGCCCGGCAAGTATCTCGGCAAGTTCGGATACAGCGTGCAGAAGAAGAAAAAAGAGGAAGAAGTAAAGGCGTTTTCAACTGCATACTATTGGCTGAAATATCAAATCGGAATTTAAGGAGGTCTTGTATGAAGAAAATGGTATGTACAATGCTATGTATTATGCTTTTATTTGGTTTGAGTGCTTGTGGTGGAGATGTCAGTGAAGTAAAAACTCATAATGTTGAATCTGAGAGCTATTCAGAAGAGGATATTAAAGCCGCTATTGACACAATAAAAAAGGAGTTTAAGAGTGACTGGAAAGGATGCACTCTCACAGAAATTTACTATGCCGGAGATGACTGCACGAAAGATCATAAAGATTGGGCAGACAGAAACAATGCAGATGAAGTCATTGTTTTATTATCTTCATTCGATGTTGATTCATCTGGTGGAGACGGGTCTTTGAATCCAAATAGTACATACAGTGATTGGAAGTGGATTTTAGTTAGAACAGATGGCGGAAAGTGGCAGCATGTTGACCATGGATATTAAGTCAAATTCCAGTTTTCCGCACCATGCACCCCATAACAACGCTAAAACCGGCATCTTTCGATGCCGGTTTCTTTTCATTTCATTTCTTTATCAAATCGCTGTTCAGCCCAGCATTCTGCCGCGCAGCAGAATCGTGTGAATGTTCAGCTCCTCATCCAGCAGGAGCACATTCGCCAGCTTGCCCGGCTCGAGCGAGCCGTAATCGTGCTCAACGCCGATAGCGCACGCCGGATTGGTGGACGCGGAACGAATCGCCTGACCAAGCGAAACACCCATTTTAACAGCCGAGCGCACGCAGTCCATCAAATTGGTTGCGGAACCCGCAATCGTGCCGTCGTGCAGGGTGGCAAGGTTGCCGCGCACGGTAACCGCCTGTCCGCCGAGCGAATACTGCCGTCATCCAGTCCGGTCGCCATCATGCTGTCCGAGATCAGGATAACACGGTTCTCAAACAGCCGGAAGGTCGCGCGAACGACCGACGGATGCACATGCACGCCGTCCGCGATGAGTTCAACCGCCACGTTATCGTTGTCAAAGGCCGCACCGATGACGCCCGGTGCCCGATGAGAAAACGGCGGCATGGCGTTGTACAGATGGGTCACCTGCCGGGCTCCGTGCTTGAAGGCTGCGCAGGCGGTGTCGTAATCCGCTGTCGTGTGCGCAATCGAGATACGCACCTCGCCTGCCAGCTCGTCGATCGTCTCCATCGAACCGGGCAGCTCGGGTGCCAGATCGCACAGCTTGAACAGACCGCCGGCTTTTTCCTGCACCCGGCGGAACATGGCCGCGTCCGGCGCATGCAGATAAGCGCCGTTCTGCGCACCCTTTTTCGCCTCGGAAATGAACGGGCCTTCCATGTTGATGCCCACAAGCGCCGCGTCATTACTCTCCGCCTGATAGGTTGCGGCGGCTTCGGCAATCTGTGTCAGCTTGTCCTCCGGATAGGTCATAGTCGCCGGACAGATGGCGGCCACGCCGATCTGTGCCTGATACTTTGCCAGTGTGGAGATAGCCTCATGCGTGCCGTCGCAGAAATCGCGGCCCATGCAGCCGTGAAAATGCAGATCGACCAGTCCGGGCACGGCGTACAGACCGCCCATATCCACCGCATCCGCGCTCACCTCTGCGGATGCAATCCGGTCGCCCGAGATGGACAGTCCGCCAGTTTTGAACGTGCCGTCCGGCTGATATACCCTCAAATTGCTAAATTCCATAACATCTCTTCCTTTTTAGAGCAAATCGCCGCACTTAGACAGTGCCGCCTCGTCCGCTACGATGGAAACATCTGTGTGCAGCTGCAGGATGGATGCCGGAACCTGAGGCGTTACCGGGCCGAAGAACGCTTCGCGGACGGTCTCTGCCTTGTTTTCACCGGAAACCACCAGCACGATGCGCCGTGCCAGCATGATGGTCTGCACGCCCATGGTGTACGCCTGCCGCGGTACGTCATCCGCCGACGCGAAAAAGCGTTTGTTTGCCTCGATGGTGGACTCGGTCAGGTTCACGCAGTGCGTACCCTTGGAGAAATACTCGTCCGGCTCGTTGAAGCCGATGTGTCCGTTCAGGCCCATGCCGAGCAGCTGCAGGTCGATGCCGCCCGCCGCCTTAATGGCTGCATCGTAGCGCTTGCACTCCCGCTCGGCGTCAAGCTGCGCGCCGTCCGGCAGATTGATGCGCTCTGCCGGCACATTCACCGCGTCGAAGAAGTTTTTGTGCATGAAATAGTGATAGCTCTGGTCGTGATCGGGTGTCAGGCCGCGATATTCGTCCAGATTGAAGGTCGTGCAGCCGCCGAAGTCCACATCGCCCTTGTTATACCATTTAATCAGCTGCTCGTAAATGCCGATCGGTGACGAACCGGTCGCCAGACCGAGTACGGAATCCGGTTTGAGAATAACCTGTGCCGAAATGATGTTAGCTGCCTTGCGGCTCATGTCGTTATAATCCTTAGCGCGAATGATTTTCATGGAATACCTCTTTCTTCTGTCTCCGGAAATAGAAAGGGCAGGCAATGTGCCCGCCCTTTCCATTGCGCGGAGCGCAATCGTGATATGCAAACAAGATAGGTTAGTTAGATTGGTTGCGATTTCTTAACCATTCGGTGTTCCCACGCGGCTGTATTTCCAAACCGTGTGCGAGCACTTCAGGCTGCGTTGAATTGCTTTCAGTGTTACTTCAGCATCTTTGCCATTTCGTCGGCTACGAACTGGACCTTGGTGCCAATGATAACCTGAACTGCGGTCTGCGACGGACGCATTACGCCAGCCACGCCTGCAGCCTTGATCTTCTTCTCGTTGACGAGCGTGCCGTCCTTGACTTCCAGACGCAGACGGGTAATGCAGTTATCCAGAGATTCTACATTTTCCTTGCCGCCCAGACCTTCGAGGACTGCAGCTGCAATTGCGGTGAAGTCGTTATTTGCCAGCTTGGCATTCTTGTCAACCTCTGCGAAGTCGGCTTCTTCATCCTCACGGCCCGGGGTCTTGAGGTTGAACTTGGTGATCGCAAAGTAGAATACCAGATAGAATACAACGAATGCTGCGATACCCAGCGGGATGATCATCAGCGTGTTGTTCGCTGCCGGCAGGAAGGACGAGAATACGAGGTCGGTCGCGCCTGCGGAGAAGCAGAAGCCTGCACGGAAGCCGACATAGTAGGTGATGATGGTGAAAATGCCGTACAGAGCAGCATAAACAACATACAGCGGGAAGCACAGGAACATGAAGCCGAACTCAAACGGCTCGGTAACGCCGCAGATGAATGCACAGATGGCAGCGGACAGGACCAGACCGATGGCAGCCTTTTTGTTCTTGGCCGTCTTGATCATCGCGAGAGCCGCGCCGGCAATACCGAACATCATGCAGGGGAAGAAGCCGGATGAGCAGACGGTTAAGAATGCATAGATGCCGGCGCCGATGCCGTCCATGCCGATGATGCCTTCGCCAACAGCTACCAGAGCGCTGAAGATGATCGGCCATACGAACAGCAGAACAACGGATACCGCGATGGAAACCAGACCGGTTACGATGGCAACGCAGCGCTTGCCGCTGAAGAATGCCAGCCAGTCCGGGAGCTTCGCGTTTTTGAAGCGGTTATAGCAGCTTGCGCCGATGATACCGGCGATGATAGCGATAAATACGTTCTGGATCTTGTCAAATGCCAGCGTTTTTACCGGATCATCCGCGATTGCGGGCATCAGCGTGGTAACAACGCCGGTGCTCAGCAGGTTGGTCATCATCAGCCAGGATACCAGACCGGCCAGTGCCGAGGTACCCTCGCGGTCGTCGGATAGTCCGACTGCAACACCGATGACAAACAGCCATGCCATATTGTCAATCAGCGCGCCGCCTGCCTTTATCAACAGGAAGCCAATGTTATACAGTGCACCGCTCGTGGCCGCACCCGGCACGCCCATAACGCCCGGAGCGATCGCGTAGCCGAGACCCATCAGGATACCGCAGATCGGCAGCGCAGCTACCGGCAGCATCAAAGCCTTGCCCAGCTTTTTGCAGTTTTTTTTTCATCATAAGAGTTTCCCCTCCTTATTTTGTGGACCGCCGAAGCGGCCGATTGTGTTGACGGATGGGAGAGCCGAACTCCGTTTCCGTCCCCCTATTTCATCGCCGTTCACACCCAGCGAAATGAAATCCTTACAAATTACTCTCGAGGAACGCCTGCATTGCAGCTGCAGCGGTCTCCCTCGTCCTCACCCTCGATGGTGAGCTTGATGGTATCGCCGCACTTGACGCCCAGACCCATCACGCCCATGATGCGCTTGGCATCGACTTCCTTTTTCGGAGAGGCGATCATGATTTTCGAGGCAAACTTGCCTGCCTCCTTGACCAGCAGTCCCGCCGGTCGAGCGTGGATGCCCAGTGCATCCTTGATGGTATATTCAATGGTTTTCATGAAAAATACTCCCTTTCCGTTACTTTTTTCTTCAGTGTCAGCAGTGCATCACCTGCGGCGACCGCGCCGCTCGCGGCGGGCTCCACGGTGAACGCATCCGTTGCACACGAGGATGGGCGTTACGATCTGATAGCCCTCCGCCTTGATGGCCGCCGGATCGAACTCGATGAGGGACATCGCCTTTTTTGACCTGCTGGCCTGCCTTGCAGCACGCCATCGTACGGTGTCGATTGAATTTTGCGCCGTCCGCTGTCGTCATGCCTCCGGTCTCAAACATCACATCCACCGTGCCGTCCGCCGGAGCACGCTTCCGGCTCGATGGCGATGCCCGGCCCGAGAATGCCCTGTGCGAACGTGGGATCGGGTACGTCCTCCAGTGCTACCACCTTGCCGGCAACCGGCGCCGTTATCTCGATGCCGCTGTCGCCGCCAAACAGATTTTTTCAGTTTACCAAACATTTTGCTTGTTGCCTTAAGTATGCCTGTTTTGTCCGAAAACATACAGAAAATAAAAAAGAACCAAACTTCTGCACAGATACAACTTGCTCTTTTGATGGCAACTCCTG
>VOFI01003725.1_pt1 | contig 15402 bp, 22 predicted proteins | sample 5384131 | NCBI WGS metagenome assembly VOFI01 (sample SAMN12384728, study PRJNA508395) | human gut metagenome | isolation source: healthy gut H | host: Homo sapiens
GGGTATTGTTTGTGGCAATGCCATCATAAACCCACCAAGGTTAACCACATCATCCCACGAACTAGATCTCAACTTCATTACAGATCATACTTTTATTGATTTACCTTACAAAGTTTGAAATAAGATTAAAGGAAGCTAATATCCGGTCACCAAAATCAGACCATTCAGCGTTTTAGTCTATTTTACAAAATAAATAAAAGAAATTCTGCTTTTTGATCGTGTTTCTTTCCTGTTTTTACCACTTTACAAAGAGAAAACCTGCCGATCGTCCTCGCTTTCGAAACACGGTTTCTTCTCTCCTTGATAAATTCCGAGCGAGCACTGAATTTTGGGGTATATTGTCATAGTGCAATGTTAATTCTGAGGCTGCTTGCCTGCCTACGAAGAGGCGTCCAACCACGCATCCATCCGATAAAACAGGATTCATACTGATCCCCTAACCGAATGAAGCTGTCATCGTTACGAGGCATATAGACTATTTTTCAATTCCTTTCCGGCTTTCACCTAAATCAAGTGTAACGAATGCTGCTCTCTTTCGTAAGAGAAAAGTGCTAATCCATCAATCGTCATTCACTTTCGTCCACGATCAAACCGCTTCAATATCTGGGTACAAAGCATTACTGCCATCGTGAAGCCTTAGCCGCCTATTTCTCTTGATCATCCACTTTTCGGAAAAGCTGTAATTCCGCCAGTTGAAGTGTTTTCGGGGTCGAAGTATAACGTATATACCGTGCATCTCTTCCGGGATTGTGGATAGACTACCTGATAGCTTACCTTAGGTGTACTACTTATCTGATGCAACAGACGAAAGGCATCCGAAAAATCCGAATGATTGGCCCTCTATCTTATCACTACAGCGCTGAGATAATCTTTCAGATATTGTCGCAATAAAGAATTTACGCTCAAATATACTTTCACAGCGCAATCGGGTTTATGATACTTCACTCTCCCTTTTCGTCTACAAGGAGGAGTATCGGTTGCCACCCACTTTCATCCTGTTATCATATAAAATTCCGGGTTCTACATTCATAAAGGTTGCTTTGATTTGCCGGGAAATAGTCACTTGTAACATCTTTTAAATATGGATCTTTCAGCGGAAACAGGAACAGACCTGATCGCGGCGGATATGATATTTTCCTCCTGCCAGCCCCAAAAACACTGCCTGTATACCTTCCCTTTCTCGTTTTACTTCCGCCTCGCTCCACTTTAGTCTGAATAAACCAGAAAGGAACATAGCCACCTGGTTGTATCCCTCATCACATTCCAGACATGACCGGCTCCCTTACCGGGTCCATAATGATAAATATCCGTTGTAGCAGGAATACCAAGCGCACGTAACACATAGACCGTAAAAATCACAAGACGCCTCACAGCTTCCAACCCTGCTATTAGCTAGCAAAAAACCTGACCTAAATGGGGTAAGTCCAGCTCAACACTATACCTGAAGTCTTTTCCTGACGCAAATAAGCCCCTAAACGATCGGTGGCTTCTACCACATTCGTCCCTTGGATAGAGCGGAATCCAATATAGATTCATAACGCTCCCTATACCATCCACGCCATTCCTCCAAGGGTTCATCACCAATCGATATGGCAAAATCAATTCCCACAGAAATCATCAAATGGCAAATGTTTTATTCCGGATTTTTTTCAAAAACTTCAAAGGTTTATCTATGTGATGAATCAAGAACTCAGCTTTAATCACTTTAGCATCATAAACTTTTCTTTAAAGTCCGAAAAGAAAAAATGTTCCCATTTTGCGATCTTTTTATTCACCCATCCATCCGTATGTTCTGTGGCTGCATGAATTGCTTTTAACGTATCCAATTGCCATCCTTCATAACTAAAATAACGGGGCATATTTTCAATCAAAAGCGTGCGGCATCCTGTTTCAGTCCGCCCTATCATTATGAATGATTTCCAAAAACTTTCAAGCCTCCCTATTCTCCCCGGCAAACTCAACGCATATTCAATGTTTATTTCCTGTACAAGAACAGCACAAGCTACCGACTAACAGCACCCATAATAGGTAAATCTTTATCATTCTTTTTTTCTTTTTCCGCTACTCCTGTCATATACTATCCTTTAATCATAAAAAGCCGGCTTTCGGTGAATTGCAGCAAGTTTTTACCAACTACTCCTAGAAATAAACCATTGAACAAAAATCGCCCCCATGGTTATTTGTCCACTTGCGCCTCAACCGTCAGCCGGCAATCTCTTAACTTTTATTTAGCATCTCCTTTTATTTTCAATTGCAAAGGTGAAACAGGCGAGTTACAGTAGACATGTGGTAATCGTCTTTGTTAAAATGCTCTGGATATTCAGCCTTATAAACGACAGTAAATATCTACCGTCTTTCGGACTGAACCGGTTCTCTCGAATACTCCCACTGTAGTACATCCGCACGAAGTATTGACATCATCAATCACAAGCAACTCTTTTCCCGTATTCTCAACGGTAAAAATACATTTCTTTTTTCCAATCAAACATACCCAAATCCATAGACAGAGCCTCTATCTTCACCTGTTTGAGGACGTTTTTCATCTGGAAGAGAATGCCACCGGAAATTATATTCAAAAATAAATCTTCGATATTCGGGTTATGAATGGGGTTTACTGCTACAACCTTATTCTCCTTATTCAGCAAAAAAAGTCTGGAATCTTACATCGTCAGGAAAATGATTTAACTTATTAAAAGAATCGAGTGTCAACACAAAACCGGATAGGTAAATTTATCCATTCTCATTGTATGATATATGTCTCTTCCATTCTTGGGAAAGAAAAAAATAAAAACTGTACACGCTCAGACTGAGTAGAATCCACATAATGGATTAACTCTTTCCATTTAGACAAGTGTAATTTTACAACTGGTGCAACCGGCAGAATCAACATAGGAGACAATCTTATATTCGGTATCTTTATACGAAAATCACATTCTCTTTACTCCTGAATACTAAAATACATTTTTATTCGGGAAAACAATTTCCTTATTCATCCATTCCCTCAAAACAGATTCCGCATGTTTTTATTCTCATCTTTACAAGAAAACAAAAAAGAAAAAGCTAATAACACGTATAAGTATTTCTTATAAATATCTACTTTTATATCTAAATCAAGGAAATAAAAAGACTGCCCATTATTTGAGTTAAATACCACAAAAAAGATTCTATCCGGATCTATAAAAAAGAAAAAAATCTTTTCATCCAATCGATAACGCGCTATTGGTCTACCTCTACTATAACCAAAACTGGATTGCTCACCCTCCGGACATAGCAAATAAATGTATTTATCAGTAACAAAACAATCTCTAATAAACGTTGTCCAACGTTTAGGATCTGCATCCACAACATATTTATTAGATGCATAATCAAGACATACATCGTGCAATAATCGGGCACTCAAATCATAAATCCGAAAACGGCGAGTCCTCACATAATTAACTAAGATGCGACTTCCGTCCGGTTTTGGCCATACTTCGTGCGCATAGGCAAACTTAAAGTCAAATATCGTTTTAAATCTACCTCAGTACGCTCGGATAATGCCCTTTTAGGATATAAGATATTATTCTCAGCATCAAGCATGTAGAACTCATTTAACCTAATATCATTATAAAGAAGGGTCCGTATATGCATGAGCTGTATACATTTTATCATTCAATTTCTTAATTTTAGATAATCGAATCTTATTGCTATTATAAAAGGAAATGAGTTGTCGTTTTCTGCAACAAATCCTTATCTGTTAAATGATATAAATATAACGAATCATCTTTTACCAAGTAAAGCCTTCATTGCATTTGACATTATTTTTAATATTTGACAAACTACCGGTATAGCTCAAAAATTTCATTTCGGATAAGCAAAACACAGCATAAAATAGAATCTGTAGTTGACGTACGAACCAATGCCACCCGCTTATCGCCATCCCACACCATACACCGTGCATCTACCTGCATAGGATCCATTCTACTTTAGAAAGCATAACAGTAGTATCTTTCAAGAGAAAAAGACGAATAATAAGTAATAGGCACGTCAACCTCCAAGTGGGTTTGCATGAGACAAAAAGTATACAAGCTACCCCAATAATCCCAAGCCAATTTCTATAAATCATATTTCGCCAATGCAAAATCAGGGGATTAACTCTATACATACAGAGCATTACTTCGTCCGTCAGCAGCAATGCGCATTACAGGCATGCCCAAATTTACAATTTTCAGTAATTTACCATCATAATCATACACAAAAAACATTTACTTGCATTACGTCCGACAGTCCTTTCATCCAACGGATCAACTTCCCGGTCACGCTCCAGAGTAACAATATAATCTTTAGTCATGCATATATCTCTCACTCCCATCACGCTACGATCAAACCTAATCGCCCCATCAACAACAGAATAGTTTTCTTTTTCAGGCATGCGTTCCCATAATAACTTAAAATTATCCCCTTCCTTTTTATACAAAGCCAAATAAGAAAAATTAAAAGGACCAAAAGCAAGGAGTCCACGATCTTTATCGTAAGTTTTATATGTACCCATATGGTGTTTCACTTCACGAATCGGATAAACCCCAAATGTAGATTTTTTCCCATTTGAACTCACTTTAAAATAATCGTTCTCACCATTTTCGGTTTCAGTCAGATACAGTTGTTCGTCCAATTTAGCCATTCGTATATTCCGATCAAAATCTGATAAAGACATAAAAGGTTCTTTTCCGACAATTAAACTGTCAATAGATAAATAGCCTCTGGTTTTCCCGTTAGCATCATGAGCAGCAATACAGCGATTAATGGAAAAACGATTGATTAAAGGACTTACAAATTCCTGTGGACCTTCTCCCTTTTGCCCCATAGAACCGATATATTTTCCATCGGAAGAACGATGTACATGCAAAAATTTGTTATCAGAGAAAGGATCAGACCAAACTAAATAATCGTCTATCAGCAATAAATCACCAGGCATAGTTGTCAAAAGACTATCATTCATTACCTGGGGTTGCAAACTCACCTTATCAGGTACATCAGTAGTTGTGCAGGAAGTAAACACTGTTAAAACAGAAATAATATATAGAATTATCTTATGCATAACTTTAATAAAGTTACCAAAAGATGTGTCACAAATATTACAACTGACACATCCTTTTTATTAAATTTTAATTTGTATAATGGCTACATCCACTTACTGTATAGCAGCTATTACCAGTCACTTCTATTGCACAAGCATAAGTATAATGAATATAATCACACTTACAACATTCTTGTGACCAAGAACCTTCACAATTTCCATTCGAAAGTTCTCCATTTGCCAATGCTTCTACGTTAGCCATTGCCAAATCAGATAAAGAGGCATCCGCCTTTTGACTCTGATAAACATTATATCCCGTAAATGCAATAACAACTACAGCTAATAACGCTGCATAATATTTCTTTTTCATTCTTTTTATTTTATATTGATAATAATAATTTTGTCTATGTCTCCTTTCTCGGAAGATGTACCTGTTAAACTTCCTTTTCTAAAGGTTGTCAGGAGCGGGAAAATAGCTTCCCCATCAACAAGTTGGCTTTACCCACTCCTTTTCGAACCTGTTACACTTGACTTTAGCCAAAGCGGAACTCCACAATGGGTTGGTCGTTATTAACATCTGTTGCTGTAATAGTCTTATTTCTTTCATCAACATGGAAACCTGTGATATAACGATCTAAGGTATATTTACATAAAGGTTCCCCTTGTAAGTTGAAAACATAAATGTATTGTCCACCATCTGTAGCTCTTCCCTCTTTTTTTGGTGCTGTGCCATAATCTCTTTAAAAAGTGTGACCATGGAAAACAGCATAAATAGCCTCATCCGTAACCTGTACATCCGAGAATCCCATGATCCCATCCGGAATAGCATACCCGCCCGCAAGTTTGAATTCCGGTTCCCCTTTAGGACCTAAACAGACCCTATGAAAACCGTTTTGAAGATTATAAATCTCAAGAACTTCACCTAATTGAGTAGCAGCAACCAACACTCCGTTATGAGGATTATAATCAATAAAACTGCGCCAAGCTTGTGCTAAGGCAGGACGCGCCTCTTTCAATGCTTCTTCGTTCAATGAAGGAATCACTCCACTTTTCTTCAAAAACTTCCCTTGTCGGTTCACCCAACAGAATCGGGCATCTCCCGAATAGTCAGGTATCAGAAAAGTCGTATCATTGAATGCCACAAAATCAAGAGCACGCAGAATGCTGTCTTTATCGAAAAAGAGATCGCTTCTGCACGCAGAAGCGAATCTCTATCCGAAACAAACTCAAACCTAGTTAACTCGCCTTTGTTGGCATCTAAAGTCCAAAATGAACCATCTATACATTTCACTGTTTCTACTGAAAGCATCTCTTCCGGTGAATCCCCTCTCCTGCCAAACGAAGACAGATAATGGAAATCAGGATAATGAAAAGATGGCAATACACATCAGTACCATGTAAATCCAGGACAACAGCCTGATCACCGGACACATGTACCCGAAACGGATAACGCATATAAACCGAATCAAGCTGAATTACCTTAGAATGTAGTGTCTCCTCCTTAGGAAAAGAAGAAGCATACAACATCCGATCTTTCGGCAAATCTGAAGTGCCCAGTAAAGATTACCAAAAGAAAGAGAAATGTCAGACAGTATTTCATGAGATTTTAATAATAATATAATACTTTAGATCCGTCATTGGGACAAACCACTGAACCGTATCCAACACACATAGCAGGTGAAGTCCCCTCCCCTGTCGCCAACGCTTCCACATTCATCATTACTAATGATGAAGGATCTTCTCTCTTTTCTCTCATAAACATAGAGACTATAACTACTGTAACAACGGCTAATACCGCTAAAATCTTTATTTTCATTTCATCAATAATTTAATAAATATCAGCAAAGATAAGCGAGTGAATAGAAGCATGCAAACATTCTATGTCAACACTTTTATTGATAACGTCATTTTATTTAATGACGTCTAAATATCAATATATTAGATTCTAATAAGATAGCAATTGTTTTTATTACTAATTCAACAAATAGGGTGGTAAATTCAAACTTTTAAAGTAACTTTTGCAACACCAACACAAGATCTGGCAAAATATGAATAAAAGAATATTTTTAGTAATTGGAGTCATTATACTTTTTTTATTATGATTGCCATAGGTGCCTCAACCTATACAATCATTCACTCTCTTATTCAAAAAGAAAAAGAAGCATTCAAGCCACAAGTTGAAAATATCTTGAAGGAGGCAGTTGCCAACAATACAATCCAAAAATGTAAAGATATACCCTTAAATGGTTTTAATAACTCACCTAACAAAATAGGTACGTATGAGACTCGGACCTTCTGTTCAAGAGATACCTTGTTTACCTATCAGCACAAAATTCAAGACGTGGATAGTGAAATATTATTCGCTCGCCAATTGGGGTTACTTATGATGGATAGTTTACAAAGTAGTGATATACAAGCCCTAATAATTAAAGACTTAAATAAAAATGATATAAAAGGATATATCAATACTGGAATAATTGTCTCCAAACATCTACAAAGAGAAATATGGAGTCAACCATCAAATAGCATCCCTCGCAATGCAGAAATGATTACCTATCGTCTAGAAAATGAAATTGTTAGTGTAGATTACATAATGTATATATCGGACGACTATAGTTTCTCAACTTTGTGGAAGCGAATGCCTAAAACCAATATCTACATCAATTTAGTAGTCGAAGTGATTCTCATCTACACCATTACTCTATTTTGTACTATACTATAGGAAACAGCAAAAGAACAGATCTGTATCTACAGTTGATATAACATCAGATCCCAATATTATCACGGACCCCATATCCAGTTGACAATACTGTAGAAACAGAATCAAAATGCCCTAATCAAAGATATTAATATTTTTTTTTTCTTAAATAGGCCTAACACAATTGAGAAGGAAGAATTTTGGCCCAAAACAGTGATCAACCAATAATATGACAAGCGCAATCAATAAATTAAAAGAAAGAATTTTGGGAAATCAACAGTAGTAACCGGTATGTCTAGACAAGACTAATGAGGAATACCTTGGTACTAATCGGGATAAATCAGCAGAAAAAAATATGATATGGGGATGAAAAAAGTATGCGGGGATGCCATCACGCACCCCGCACACAACAACCATTTAGAGAAGTATTAAACAATTAAACTAAAAAAACATATGATAAGGTACTATATAAAAAAAACAAGTCCAAATCCAGTGTTGCATCAATGAATGCTAACATAGGGAATAGAAACACTCTTAGAATCTTTTCACATACTGCTTATCTTCATGGAGTAATTTGCCATTTGAAAATATCCATCATCAGATTTAACAGGTTTTTGTCTGTAAAGGCTTCAGCATATTAACTTTTTGAAGCTCAGCATCCATGGAATTAAACAAAACGCAAGGGGTGGTAAACTAAACATCTCCAATTGTCCCACTCTCGTTCACTTACTTCGACATATAGCTTATCTCCTTCCAGTATAAAATATCCTCTTGATTACCCTGATTGGCCCCATACGTTCCATCGCCGCGGATAAATATGCTTTTCATCTAAACTAAAATTATTTATTCTACAATATTGTCCATATACATAACCACCATTCGGATGGTAGAATTAAGCAGGTAAGTTTCGGTGCTAAATCGGCAATAGAGAACAAGTAGCTTGATTAGCAACAGTTACATCCACAGAGAAGATGAATAAACTTCTTTTTTGGTATCATCTTTCTTTGTAACATTACCTATAACCTTTGTAAACTCAATAAAAAAAAGTAGTGCCATCAATATCTGCAGAATGGGAATCAACGGATTGATGGAACGAGTTCCATTATCAATTAATTCACCATCCAGCACAATGGGTCTACGGAGAATTTGAGTTGACATAGCACACATGGACTGTCAATGAACAATACCACAATTAACGATAAAATAACACGCAATTTCATATTTTATTTGTTTTGGTTTCGTCAAATGTAGCGCATATTTTTCAGACAGCCAAAGAAATTACCCGGACAAATTCAGGTAGGGTTAATGGCATCTAATTATCTTAAAATCAATAGATAAAAAATAAGAAACAGATATTTACCCGGACAATTTCCCCTCAAGCCAAACTAATATTTTAGCAAAAAAACGTCCAAATCATCCGAAGCAGATAGATTCAGTCGTTTTTTCATACGTCTTTTAGCTTTTGTCACTGAATCAGTCTCCGTCAGAAAAATACTTCCTAAGACCTCATGTTCAATACCAAATCTTAATAGACAGCAAATTTCAATATCATGTTTGGTAAGAGTAGGAAAATCATTCTTAATACGCGTAATAAAATCACCATGTATAGCATTAGATAGATGAAATAACTTATCCCAATCGGCATCCAAAAGCAATTTCTTACCTGAAGTATTCTCTATATTTTTCCCTCTTAACATTATTAGTATATGAAGTGCTTGCATATAAATAGCATAGAGATCATCGGCTTCACTTTCCGGTATATCATGCTTCTTCTCTGTTAAACGAAGAGATAATACTTTATTCTGATCTTCAAGGACAGACATTTTTCCCATGCAATTCTCCTATCTGATTTCGATAATCCTGTAATGTTTCTTTTTTTTGCAAGTCCTGATAATTGAGTATTTGCCTTTGATACATCTTTATGTCAGCATCATTTTTACGAATTCTTTCATTGATATCCTTAACCAGTTTCTGATTCGTTCTATATTTATAATAAATATAAATAATAACCATTATTGCAATAAAACTCACAAATGAACTTATTAAAAAGAATATTCTTTTTCTCAATACTGGATTGTAGACTTTCCCTCTGCCATTTTTCACTATTATACCGACTCTGTAAAGTTGCTATGCTATTTTGAATATCAATATCTTGAGTAATAATTCGTAAAGAGTCAGCTATGTCTTTATACCCGATAGCTTACCTTTAAAATTATCCAATTCTTTCTCCAAATCATATAAACATTCACAAGCATCTCTCTTTATAACTAAATTTGGACTTTTAAGACATAAAGCCAAATACATTTTAGCATCCTCCAATCGATTCATATAGAGATACAAATTCCCTAACGCTAAATAGCCTGAGTATAAATTATTTTCATTCCTTTCTTTGCTCTATAAAAAGATAAAAAAATAACTTTCAGCACCTAAATAGTCACCTGCAGAACGGTGTACTACTCCAACTTCCAATAACATTGAAGATACAGAAGGGTATTTCTTAATATCTGCAATATGTAAAGCCTTATCAAAATAGTAATAGGCACTATCCAATTGTTCATTATATAAAAAGACTCTACCTATATTTCTATAAGCGAAACTAATACCTAAAGAGTCCGGCATCTTAGAGTAGAATTGTAAAGAAGTTCTAAAATTAATCAATGCGGCATCAAAAAGCTTTTGCTTTCTATTTAGATTACCCAATCCTTCAGACATCAATCCCAACAATTTATATTCTTGGCTATTTTCTAATACATCTTTCGCCTTTAAATAAAACGTCATTGCATCCTCTACTTTATCAAGGCTTTCCATCACCCTTCCATAATAATAAAAGGATTTTCCTTTAGCTACAAGATCTTCAGTATGGCCTCCATAATAACCAACAGCAAATTTAATCAGCGAATCTGAAGTAAAATTTATGTAGTTTTTATCCATAGCCTGTGTCATCAATAGGCTATAGTCCGCCTGCGCTTTACCATGAAGAGTTTCCGGAGTTGGGATATGTTGCAAAATAGCCATTGCACTATCCGGGCGAGATTCCATTATTTTCTCAGCCTGAGACAGAGATGACATGACTCCATCCGGCGTCGAATAACATGATACAACTAAAAGACTAAATAAAGCAATAAAAAGGTAACCAAATAGTGAGTGCGTGTTCATTTTCATTAAGTTTTTTCGCAAAAATACGAAAAAAACTTATTAGCTAATGGTTCAAGGTCGCATTTTGTTCCATGCGCTGATGCTCTTCAATCAGCTCCATATTCGATTTCGCTTTTGTAATAAAATCCTTCACTAATTTGTTATTCTTAAACGAATAAGGAGCATCTTTCATGATGTCCTCTATTTGGGGAGTCATAACAGGATAAGGTAGTGTGCTGCAAAGCATCATAAATACACTCGGACCTAAAACTGTTTCGTAGTTATCTGAGATAAATTTTTTGATAAAGCCATTCATATCTTGCATTAACGAATCGCCCTCGTGAGTCAATTGCTCATGAATATCAGCCAAGTCGGCACCATCCATCACCATGCGGGCTTCTTTACGTTGCAATTCTTCTATCTGAACATCCAATGAATTCTTTTTATCAATAAAAGCGTAGAGGGCATTGTTCAGAGCGGTTCCTTTTGCTACCAATTCTGTATTTGTAATTGAAACTTGAATATTACCTTTTTCAATCACTAAAGGCATGATGCTTTCGTCACCGATATAGAGTGTAGCCATTACTACCGAATCGACTTTACCTTTCATCGAAAATAGTCCATGCACCACTTCGGCAGAATCAATATTGAGCCACTCGCCATTCTGAAGCACTTTAATAAAAAGCATTTTACCGTCCAGACTGGTTACAGAAGAGGCGCCTTCAATCTTATACTTGCGACTACAAGAGGTAAAAACAAAAAGCAAAAGTAAAAAAGGCAATACTTTATTCATAGGATACACAACTTTTTCGACGACAAAGGTACAACGGATTCGTATGCAAATGAAACATTTTATCAATATTTAAAACTTGTAAGACTCTTTTTCTTTAATAATCCTTATAAACATCTACATAAGGACGGATTTTTCATTTACTTTACCTAAATTTGCACTTTCGGAGTTGACAAATAGTCAATGAGTTATTGAAGCCGTCAATCCGTTAATCCGTAAAATTGTAACCGTATATTATAGAAATGTCTACCTACGCACCCTTTGCCAAGCCGCTATACGTAAATGCTCAAGCCCGTAGGGGCTGTATGCAACCTGCATGTGATTATTGTTATTATCTGGAAAAGTCCCGGCTTTATCAAGAAAAATCCCAAACATGTGATGAGCGATGAACTGCTTGAAAAGTTTATCGAGCAATACATCATCGCAAACCATGCCGCAAGTACTCTTCACCTGGCACGGAGGAGAGACATTGATGCGTCCACTCTCTTTCTACAAAAAAGCAATGGAGTTGCAGAAGAAATATGCTCGTGGAAGAAGCATAGACAACTGCATACAGACTAACGGAACCCTGTTGACTGACGAGTGGTGTGAGTTTTTTCGTGAAAACAACTGGCTGGTAGGAGTCTCGATAGACGGTCCTCAAGAGTTTCATGATGAATACCGGAAAAACAAGCTTGGCAAACCCTCGTTTGTGAAAGTCATGAATGGCATCAATCTTTTGAAAAAGCATGGAGTAGAATGGAATGCCATGGCGGTAGTGAATGACTTTAATGCTGATTATCCGTTGGACTTTTATCACTTTTTCAAAGAATTAGGTTGCCATTATATTCAGTTCGCTCCCATTGTGGAACGGATCTTCCCGCATCAGGACGGACGTCATCTGGCCTCACTGGCACAGCGCGAAGGAGGAGAACTGGCAGAATTTTCCGTAACACCGGAGCAATGGGGAAACTTTCTCTGTACACTCTTCGATGAATGGGTGAAAGAAGATGTAGGCGACTATTATATCCAACTCTTCGATTCTACCCTTGCCAACTGGGTGAGGCGAACAACCGGGAATGCTCCATGGCAAAAACATGCGGACACGCCGGCGTAATGGAATTCAACGGAGACGTCTACTCATGTGACCATTTCGTGTTTCCGGAATTCAAACTGGGCAACATTTACAATCAAACTTTGGTAGAGATGATGTATAGTGAACGCCAGACTGCTTTCGGACAAATGAAACAAAAGTCACTTCCCACCCAGTGTAAAGAGTGCGAATTTTTATTTGCCTGCAATGGTGAATGCCCCAAAAATCGTTTTTGTCGCACAGCAAATGGTGAACCGGGACTAAACTATCTGTGCAAAGGATATCATCAATTTTTCAAGCATGTGGCTCCTTATATGGATTTCATGAAAAACGAATTGATGAACCAGCGGCCACCGGCCAATGTGATGGACGCTATCAAAGAAAACAAATTGATCATAGATTAAAATAGTAAAACAACGAATCATTCTAATTTTTTATAAACTAATGAACAGACTCAAACTTTTACTTACTGGCGCTGACTGCGCTGGCCGTTTGTTCCGCAAAAGCGGACGAGGGTATGTGGTTACTGCAATTAATGCAGCAGCAACACTCTATCGATATGATGAAAAAACAGGGACTGAAACTTTGAGGCACAGGATTTGTATAATCCTAACGGAGTCTCACTGAACTGGGAGATGCCGTAGGTATCTATCGGGAGGATCGAACAGACAACTGGATGTGGCCCCGCCATACTTGCGACTTTTCCGTCTTCCGCATTTATGCGGATGCCAACGGCGAACCGGCAGAATATAATGAAAACAATGTTCCTCTGAAAGCCAAAAAGCATGTTTTCTGGCTATCTCACTGAAAGGTATTAACGGTAAAGTTCGGGGTGAAACAGACTATGCCATGATTATGGGATTCCGACGGAAGCGAACCGGCAGAAGCCAGTGTTATGTCTCACCTGTCTATCAAAGGGCTGAAAGAACATGATTATGGGAGGCAAGCAATGCCCCCCCTCGTATCCATGGAGGCAAGCAATCCCCGGAACCCGTCGGACGTGTTGAAAGAAGCGATGAATGCCAGCGATAAAGTACGTATTCAATATGCCAATAAATATGCAGGTTCAAGCAATTATTGGAAGAACTCCATCGGCATGAACAAAGCTATCATCGATAACAATGTTTTGGGAACAAAAGCAGAACAGGAAGCTAAATTCGCTAAGTTTGCCAAAGAAAAAAAAATAATACCGACTACATGAATGTAGTGACAAAGATCGACGAGGCTGTAGCTAAAACTTCTCCAATCAAATATCAACAGACCTGTCTGACGGAAACATTCTTCGGCGGTATTGAATTCGGTAGCCCATTTATGGTAATGGACAAACTGAAAGAAGCATTGGAACAGAAAAACGATTCAAGTATTGAAGCTAATATCAAAGTGCTGAAAGAGGTATTCAACGACATCCATAATAAAGACTATGATCACGAAGTAGACCGTAAAGTGGCCAAAGCCCTGTTGCCACTATACGCAGAAATGATTCCTGCCGGACAGCGCCCTGCCATCTACGATGTGATTGAGAAAGAGTACAAAGGCGACTACAATGCATACGTAGATGCAATGTACGATACTTCAATTTTGGCCAATCAGGCAAACTTTGATAAATTCATCAAAAAACCGACTGTAAAAGCAATCGAAAAAGATATAGCCACTCAATATTCACGTGCCAAGTTTGACAAATACACCAATCTGGCCGAACAAATGGGAAAATTGCCGGAAGAACTGGCTTTATTACACAAAACATATATCCGCGGACTAGGTGAAATGAAATTGCCTGTACCATCTTATCCGGATGCCAATTTCACTATCCGCCTGACCTATGGCAATGTGAAACCATACAGCCCGAAAGATGGTGTATATTACAAATACTACACAACAACCGACGGAATCCTTGAAAAAGAAAATCCGGAAGACCGTGAATTCGTAGTACCTGCCAAACTGAAAGAGTTGATCGAGAAAAAAGATTTCGGACGCTATGCATTGCCCAATGGTGAAATGCCGGTTTGTTTCCTGTCTACCAATGACATCACAGGCGGTAACTCCGGAAGTCCGGTACTGAACGAAAACGGCGAATTGATCGGTTGTGCATTCGATGGTAACTGGGAATCACTGAGCGGTGACATCAATTTCGATAATAACCTGCAACGCTGTATCAACCTGGATATCCGTTATGTACTCTTTATTCTCGAAAAGCTGGGAGGATGCGGACATTTGATTAACGAAATGACGATTGTTGAATAATGATGAAAAGAAACTTATTATCTGCTGCGTTTGCACTGATGGCATTGGCCGTCAGTGCTGACGAAGGAATGTGGATGCTGACTGACCTGAAATCACAGAATGAAGCTGCCATGATGGATCTCGGGTTACAAATCCCTATAGAGGAAGTCTACAATCCGGATGGAATAGCTTTAAAAGATGCTGTTGTACATTTCGGAGGCGGATGTACCGGTGAAATCATCTCGGCGGAGGGATTGGTATTGACTAATCACCACTGCGGATATGGAGCAATTCAACAACATAGCAGTGTAGATCACGATTATCTGACAAATGGATTCTGGGCAATGAACCGGAACGAAGAGTTACCCTGCAAAGGGTTGACAGTAACCTTCATCGACCGTATCCTGGACGTGACAACCTATGTAAACGAG
>VOFI01002170.1_pt1 | contig 15398 bp, 24 predicted proteins | sample 5384131 | NCBI WGS metagenome assembly VOFI01 (sample SAMN12384728, study PRJNA508395) | human gut metagenome | isolation source: healthy gut H | host: Homo sapiens
GCCGGACAAAGGCACATGATTAAAATTTTTCGGCGTTTCTTCAATCAATCCCACGCTGACAGCCAGGGGCGCGGTTGAGCCGGCGGATATGCGGTTCCTCAGATGTCCGATGTACGTTTCCAGCCGCCTTTTGTCAATGGTGCGGAGCTGCTCCATCAGCACCAGAGAAGGCAGCTCCAGGCCGTTCTTTGCTTTGAGAAGGTAATGGGTGGGCAGCTTGGCCTTGGCATACACTTTGCTGGATATGGCCGCCACAATGACGGTGGGGCTGTGCTTGTTTCCAGTATCGTTCTGAATAATAAGGACAGGGCGATAACCTTCCTGCTCAGAGCCGATTCCCCGGCCCAAATCGGCATAGTACATATCGCCGCGATGATATGTTCTGTTCATGCTTTTTATGACCTCCCTTTGAAATGCAGGCGGCAGGTGCCGCCTATGTATAAACCGGACAGCAGAACAGAATGAAGGCCGGGGAGAGATAAAACATTTCTCTGTTTTCATTGGCCCGTCCTGCCGCACGGCCCATATTTCAAAGCGTTCCTACTTGTCCTCGACACCCCGGAACACTGTGGGAAGTCATCAAACGGCTGGCAGCTCACCAGCTCCACGGGGAATCTCACCCCTCGCGTGGTTCTCACGCAACCGCCCCCATTGCCTGCGACGGATCACGGCAGCAAACCGCTTCAACGCTCGGACGTTAGGCTGGACGGGAGTATCTCCCCGCTGCCGGTCATGGCCGTACCGGGAGCCGCCCGGTACTGGCAGCCTGCTGTTTCTCGCTCCTTGCCGGGAAGAACAAACCAAAGACCTGCAATTTCTTTTTTCGGTGGTGTCTCGTTGTTTTCTCCCGGCAGATCGCCGCGCAACCGCTACCTGGGCTTTGGCTTTCGCCAAAGCAGCGGGAATGTGCTTGATGAATGGGTATGCAGTTTTCAAAAAAAGGTGCCGTGAGGCCATAAAAAGAACCTCTCACCCTATTTGCCGTTGGGTGAGAGGTTCTATAGCGCTTCGCTCTTGAGCGCCAGCACCTTGGGGGCTACCTTGCCGCAAAACACCATGGCGGCGGCAAAGGCGAAATACTGCACACAGCTTGTAAGATAGAGATTCACAATGGCCAGTTCATTTCCCTGCACAGGGACGCCCTGCTCAAAGCTGCCTGGAAATGTTTTGATGGCAGGCCGCCAGGGAGACAAAGGCCGTGATCAGCGCCACAGCAAAAACGTAGCAGGCCACAGCGAGGATGCTGCCCTTTTGGAGGGCTTAGAAAACTCGTCCATCATCTTGCCCTCCTCTCACTGCGAGAAGCGTTGTTCCTGCGGGACTGGTGCGGGGCCGAGAGGTCATCAACACGCTCCAGAACCTGCAATTCACCCTTTCTCAGCCGGAACACCACATCGGCCTGTTTTGCCAGCTCGTTGGAGTGGGTGACTACCACAACGCATTTTCCCATTCGATGGGCGCTCTCTTTGAGAATATCCGTGATGTCCTGGGCGGTGTCCTCGTCCAGATTGCCGGTAGGCTCATCGGCCAGGATCACCGGGGCCTCGCTTGCCAGGGCACGGGCGATAGCCACCCGCTGCTGCTGGCCGCCGGAGAGTTTCAGCACATTGCGCTTCGATTCTTCTTTCGTCAGCCCCAGCCGCTCCAGAATGGGCAGCGGCGGCAGCTTGGAAGTCAGCGACACATTCTCTGCGGGGGTCAAATAGTCAATCAAGTTATACGCTTGGAAGATAAATGCCACATGGTTTTTCCGATGGTCGGAAAGACCCGTCTTGGCAATGTCCTGCCCATCGAAGTAGATTTGGCCGCTACCGGGGCTGTCCAAGCCGCCGATCAGGGAGAGCAGGGTGGTTTTGCCGCAGCCGGAAGGCCCCAGGATGGCGTAGAGTTTGCCCTGTTCCATTTCGGCGTTGACGCCTTTTAAGACTTTCTTTTTATTATCGTAGGAATATCCCACTTGCTTGATTTCCATGATACTCATAGTGATTACCTCGTTTCGTTATTTTAGGGGTGGATAGTCTTATTCCATCGAGACAAAATTTGCTTAGGCTTTAACCGCATGGTCGAGATGCTGGACACCAGCACTGCCGCCACCAGCAGGACGCCGCCCACGATAGCCACCAGCATGAAATGCTCCGGCGTGACGATGACATTCTCCGCCGCCTTGCCGAACAGCGTACCCAGGGTGCCGGCAACCTGCTTGCTCGATAGATACGCCAGCGGGAAGGCCACCACCGCGATCAGCAGGGTTTCCAGCACATACTGGAGAATCACCGCAGGCTTGGCGATACCTACCGCCAGCAAGATGCCGGTTTCCCGTTTCCGGGCTGCGGATAGACATGGAGAGGATAAGAATAATCAGCACCATGCTCACAGCAGTAATGACAATGATAAGGGTGGTAATCAGGGTGCCAGTGTCAGAGAGCGCACTGGAGATATTCTGATACACCTCGTCGTTGCCGGTAATGATAAAGTTATCCCAGTTAATCGAGGATATGTTCTGTACCTCGGCTATCACGTTATCCAACTGTGCAGTGCATCCTCTACGAAAAAGTGGGCCTCTTGGAGTTTACTCCCATCTTCATAATTAACAGCCATTTCTTTCATTGCATTGTAGCTGCAAAAAAAGCATAATCGGCATAATCCCATAGTGTAGAAGCATCATACATGGTCGCTTCATCGTCTTTATCGGCAACGATATCAAAAAAACCTACTATCTCCATATCAACTTCTGGATCGCCATTATTCGGATCATTGATCCCGGTAACTTTATCACCAATTTTTATCCCATTTCGTTCAGCGTTTTCTTTGCTAATGATAAGGCCGTTTTTTACATTTTCTGTAATATGCGAACCTTCTACAAGTTCAAATCTTCCGGATGAAAAAAGTTGGTTGTATTCAGTATTTATTGAACCATAGGTATAATAACTGTTGATAACATTTCCATTAACAAGTTCTTCACCAGCTTCATTATAATAACTCGGCATAGACACAACCGCTGCATCATATCCCGCAACTCCATCTACGGTTCCTGAAGCATTTCCTCGGATATAAATTCCTGCGTACTATAAGAACCACTATCGCCGCTGGCCCAACCACCTGTAGATAAATTACGTTCCACGGTAAAGCTGGCTCCGGTGGTTCCCCGGCTTCCTCGGTCTGTTCTTCCTGGGCGTCGGCTATGGCAAGGCCGGACAGTACCAGGGTGGTAATAGACAAGAGCAGGAAGAACACCAGCAGCGTCGTTTTTTCCATTTCCGTGCGCTATATAAAATCGCTCGTATTCCTAAATTTGTTTTGTAGTTCATATTGTGCCCCCTATTCCATTTGCGCCAAAATCTGCTTCGGCTTTAACCGCAGGGTCGAAATGCTGGACACCAGCACCGCCACCACCAGCAGGACGCCGCCCACGATGGCTACCAGCATGAAATGCTCCGGCGTGACGATGACATTCTCGGCTGCCTTGCCGAACAGTGTACCCAGGGTGCCAGCCACTTGCTTGCTGGAGAGGTAGGCCAGTGGGAAGGCCACCACTGCGATCAGCAGGGTTTCCAGCACATATTGGAGAATCACCGCAGGCTTGGCGATACCCACCGCCAGTAAAATGCCAGTTTCCCGTTTCCGGCTGCGGATGGACATGGAGAGGATGAGGATAATCAGTACCATGCTCACAGCGGTAATGACGATAATAAGGGTGGTAATCAGGGTGCCGGTGTCAGAGAGGGCGCTGGAAATATTCTGATACACCTCATCATTGGCGGTAATCTTGTAGTTGTTCCAGTTGATAGAGGAAATGCTCTGCACTTCCCGAATCACATTCTCTAATTGGGCGGCGTCCGTGACATAGTAGTAGGCTTCGGAAATACCCTCGCCATCTTCGCCCCAGCCCTTAATCAAGCCCTCGGCTGCGTCCATGCTACAAAAAACATAGCTGGAATAGGCGTAATAGGACGCATCATCATACATATTCACTTGGTCGCCCTTGTCTGCCACCACATCGAAGATACCGACGATCTCCATATCCACTGCCGGGGTGTTATTCTCCGGGTAGTAAATCCCGGTCACGGTATCTCCCAGCTTTAGATTGTTCCACTCAGCCACTTCCCGGCTGATAATAATGCTACCCGTCATATCATCGGTGATGTGGGTGCCTTCCACCAGTTCAAACCGGCCCGACAGAAACAGCTCATGGTATTGGGAATTGTAGGAGCCGTAGTTGTAGAAGCTGTAATTCTCATGGGCCAGTTCCTCGCCTTTATCATTGAAAATATCAGGCAAGGTAATCAGGGTGGCGTCATACCCTTCAATGCCATCCACTGCGGCAATCTGCTGGATCATGTCCTCGGACATAAATTCCTGTGTGCTGTAATTGCCGTTCCAGCCGCCCGTAGAGATGTCTCGCTCCACCGTGAAGCTGGCCCCGGTGGTTCCCCGGACTTCCTCGGCCTGTTCCTCCTGAGCGTCTGCAATCGCCAGGCCGGACATCACCAAGGTGGTAATAGCCAAGAGCAGGAAGAACACCAGCAAGGTCTTTTTCCATTTCCGTGCGCTATATAAAATCGCTCGTATTCCTAAATTCATATCGCCTGCGCCTCCTTTACTCCATCTGCGCCAAGATCTGCTTGGGCTTCAACCGCAGGGTCGAGATACTGGACACCAGCACTGCCGCCACCAGCAAAATGCCGCCCACGATAGCTACCAGCATAAAGTGTTCCGGCGTGACGATGACATTCTCCGCCGCCTTGCCGAACAGCGTACCCAGGGTGCCAGCTACTTGCTTGCTGGAGAGGTAGGCCAGCGGGAAGGCCACCACCGCGATCAGCAGGGTTTCCAGCACATACTGGAGAATGACCGCAGGCTTGGCGATTCCAACGGCCAGCAAAATCCCGGTTTCCCGTTTCCGGCTGCGGATGGACATGGAGAGAATGAGAATTATCAAAACCATGCTCACAGCAGTAATGACAATAATCAGCGTCGTAACCAAAGCGGTTGTGTCAGAGAGAGAACTTGAAATGTTCTGATACACTTCATATTGGCTGTAACAATAAAGTTGTTCCAGTTGATAGAAGAAATGCTCTGTACTTCGTTTATCACGCTCTCTAACTGTGCTGCGTCAGTTACATAGAAATCTGCCTCTTTGAATTTTGTTGCCATCACCATAATTTACACACATTGCCTCCATCGCAGTTTTGCTACAAAAGGCATAGTTAGAAAAATCCCACATGGTAGACGCATCGTACATTGTGGCCTCATCGTTCTTGTCAGCCACCACTTCAAAAATCCCCACAATTTCCATATCCACTTCGGGATCATCGGTATAAGGGTCATTGATTCCAACAACTTTCTTCGCCGACTTTCAATCCATTCTGTTCAGCACGTTCCCGGCTGATGATAAGGCCATTGGTCATATCCTCTGTGATATGGGACCCTTCAACCAATTCAAATCGTCCTGATACGAATAAATCGTTATACTCCGTATTGATAGAGCCATAGGTATAAAAACTGTTGGTGTAGCCCGTTGTAACCACGCTGTCGCCCGTTTCCTTTGAAGTAATAAGGCATTGAAACAATCGAAGCATCATATCCGGCAATCCCGTCTACTGAGGCAATCTCCTGAAGCATTTCATCTGAAATAAATTCCTGCGTACTATATGAACCGCCATTGCCGCTTGTCCAGCCTCCAGTAGATAGATTTCGTTCCACAGTAAAACTGGTTCCCGTCACACCCCGCAGTTCCTCAGCCTGTTCCTCCTGGGCGTCGGCAATCGCAAGGCCGGACAACACCAGGGTGGTAATGGCCAGGAGCAGACAGAACACCAGCAGCGTCTTTTTCCACTTTCGTGCGCTATATAAAATCGCCCGTATTCCTAAATTCATATCGCCTGCACCTCCTTAACTCATCTGCGACAAAATACTCTTGGGCTTCATCTTCATAATCGGGTAGGCCGCCAGTGCGGTAGAGGCCACACACAGCACCATGCCGAAAGCCCACACCAGTGCGTAATCCTCGGCGGAAACAGCCACCTCGATCTCGGCAAGGCCCAAATCCTCGGTGGATTGTTCTTCCGCAGCTTCGCTTTCCCCGGTCAAATCCACCGTTTCATAGGTTTCGCTTGTCACCTGGGAGAGCAGGCTGCCCCGATCTGATGGGAAATAGCTGTGCTGGTGCCGAAGGAGATTACCAGGGCGATGGCCGCCACAAGGATCACTTCCAGCAGATATTGCAGCAGCACCGAGCCTTTGGAAATGCCCATTGCCAGATAGACGCCGGTTTCATGGATTCGCCCACGGAGCCGCAGCGTCAGGAACAGGGCCAGCACCAAGAAACAGATCACCGATACCACCGCAATGGCGATAAAGACGATGTTCTGCAAGCTCTCCAAGGGATTCCTTGGCGTTCTGATAGTCGTTGTCATAGCGGGTCAGGGTGCAGCTCTCCCAATCCACGCCATCCAGTTCCTGTACATCGGTCATAATGCGCTCCAGCTCGTCCGGGTCGTTCACATAGAAATCCCCGTACTGGACATTGGTGGTTCCTTCCGTGCCGTAGAGCAGGAAAGAGGCGGTGGAGAGGTCGGTAAACACGATATTGTCGTAAAGGTCATAGGACGGGGCCATGCCAATGGAATCCTGTTCCTCGGTGTTGGTGAAGATCCCTGCCACCGTCACGGGGATGGTCTTATCTTTGTCCTCCACATTCCCCAGCAGCATGGTGTCGCCCACAGACAGGCCGTTGCGCTGGGCGAATTTCTCATGGATCAGCACCTGGCTGCCGGTTTCGGTGGTAATAGGGCTGCCTTCCACCATCTCAAAGCCGCCATCGGTGAAATAGCTGTCCTCCTGGGAGTTGGAGTTTGCTACTACACGTCCGGCGTTCTCATAGCCCTCCGGCACCTGGGCAGCGCCCTCAGTGTTGATCTCCAGAAGGTTCCCGTCTGCGTCAAAATAAGTAGCGTAGGTGTAGGAGCGCAGGGTGTACCTGCCGCTCAAGCCATCCACATCAAGAATCTGGCTCACCGTATCCTCCGGGATACCGTTTTCCAGCGTCTTGGCGTTGATGGTGAAATAGCCCAGCAGGGCTTTTTTGATATTGGCGTTGGCTGTTTCCGTGGCCGATTGAATGGAGAGACAGGTCAGCATTAGTGTGGCCATGACCAGCAGAAACGCCAGCAGCGTGAGGGTCTTGCCCTTTTTTCGGATGGAATACAGGCAGGCCCGCTTGCACAGGTTCATGTCTGAGCCACCTCATTTCCTTTGCGTAAAACCAGTGGGTTCACTTATGTACCTCCTAACGTAGTTTTTTCGTCGGGTCTGTTTCCCGCCCCCGGTGGTGTCCCCGTCTGCTGGGAACACCCTTATGGTACACTACGAAGGTGGAGTTGAGGTGGAGTTGAGTTTTGATGGAGTTGGCGGTAGAGCGCAAAAAAGCCGAGGAATTTTCAAAAAGAAATTTCCCCCGGCCATATAACATAGACAGTATCAATTTTGCGGAATGAATATATAACTCTTCTGTCTACTATACTATAAAAACAATGTTCATTCTAAGCCACTGTCTCTGGTTCCGGGGCAAAGAAGAATAGACTACAAGAAACTTTGTTCAACTGTCCGGCATCTTTTAATTTTTGAAAGGATTCTTCACTAATTACATGTTCAATCCGGCAGGCATCGGCTTCCGCAACTTCAGGTGTGACACCTGCCGCTACAAGTCGCTCTGTAAAAAAGCAATGCCGTTCATAAATTCTTCCATTGTGAGAAAGCCACCATTTTTCAAGGTAGTGACCGCCACACAAACACTCGGTTTTGATACTCCTATGTGCCGGGCCACATCTACGGAGCGTACCATACCGAGTTTCTTTTGGAGAACAAGGATGGTTTCCAGATAGTCCTCCCCGGACGCATGAAGTTTCATGTTGCGGTTCTCCCTCATATTATCAGGCAATGCTCCAGCCCTCTGCCTGCTCACGGATTGTAATGAAACGGCGATAAAGACCTTCCTGCTGAACAAGTTGCTGATGTGTTCCTTTCTGAACAACTTGACCTTTATCCACCACTAAAATCTGATCCGCGTGTTCAATCGTTGCCAGACGGTGGGCGATAACGATAACCGTTTTTCCAATGGTCAATTCACTGATTGCCTGCTGGATCAGATGCTCATTTTCGGGGTCAATACTTGCTGTTGCTTCATCAAGAATTACAATGTTGGCATTTTTTCAAAATGGCGCGGGCAATAGAAATGCGCTGTTTTCTCCGCCAGACAGCGTAGAGCCGCCCTCACCGATCACCGTTTCATATCCATCGGGAAGAGCCATAATGAAGTCGTGGCACCGAGCCTTTTTCGCCGCTTCTATAATTTCTTCCTTCGTTGCACTTGGATTGCCGAAACGGATGTTGTTTTCAATGGTATCGTGGAACAGGTAGACCTTTTGAAAGACCATCGAGATATTGCGGAGCAAACTGTCACAGGTCATGTTCCGCACATCCTCACCGCCTACTGTGACCTCGCCGCTGTCCACATCATAGAAACGGGCAATCAGGTTGCAAATCGTGGTCTTGCCGCTGCCAGATGGCCCTACAATGGCCGTAGTCTTTGCCCTGGGGGATGGAAAAGCTGATATTCCGCAAAACAGGAACTTTATCGTAGGAGAATGTCACATCATGGAAAGCAATGTCTGTGTTCTGTAAAGAAATATCTTTCCGTCTTTGTCTATAATGTCGGCGTGTTCAATGCCGTCCAGTTTATCCAGCGTAGCATCAATGACCTCAATACATGGGCGGCGTTGTTCATGGCTTCCACACTTCCAAAGATCATAAAGGAGAACATATCCAGCATGAGCATGGTAGGAAGTTCCATACTGCCGTTATAGGTCAGCAGAGCGGCCACGGCTACAATGGCAATGGAGGCGGCTTTCAGCGAAAACAGGTGCAGGCAGTTGAAGGGCATATATTCCACTTCAATTTTGATGTTGATTTTCTTGCTGTCGTTGTATGCTTTGCGGATACCGGCAATAGACACGCCTTCCTGCTTAAAGGCTTTCACCACCTGCATCCCTCGCAGATACTCGATGGAACTTTCCACCATATCGTCCTGTGCCTTTTTTGATGGATAGGCGCGTTTTGGTGGCTGCGTGCCTCCAACAGATGGAGGAATAGGGCAGACAGAAGGACACCAGCCAGAGCAATTCCTCCCGCCAGAGGACTATAAAATGCAAGGAACAATATCAGGACGATAACGGTGATATAGCCATTAACAACGGTGTTGACCATATTCATGGCGAACATTTCCATAAACGAGAGGTCGGTCGTTGCCGCTGCGGACAGTTCGCCCATATTGTTCTTGCTGAAAAAGCCAAGCGACACTCGCTTCAGAATGTCTCCCAATCGTATTCTCTCGTCAGCGGTTGCTTCATAACCAACACTTTCCTGCGTGATGGCTCGGAGGTATGAGAACAGGTATCGGCCCAGTACAGCTAAAATCATGGCCCCCAGCATGATCCAGATGTCCCGGCCCTCCAATGGTTTAACGCCATTGAAGTCATCAGAACAGCACTCAGTCCCTTTGCAGCCAGCATAATAGGAATTGCGGTAAAAATGCTATGAATGAAAGCGTAGACAAAACCGATGTAAATACGCCGTTTATATTTTCCTGTCCATTGGATCAGTCGATTTACAATCCGAAACATATCAGTTACCTCCTTTCCCGGAACCGGCAGACCAGTTCTGCGCTCCGATATGCGCCTCCCACATATCCCGATAGAGAGAGTCGCCATCTAAAAGCTGCTGATGAGTACCTGTGTTCTCAACCTGCCCGTTTTGCAGGACAATAATCTGATCGGCATTTTTGATGGTGGACAGACGATGTGCGATGACCAGCAGCGTTTTCCCTTTTGTCAAAGCAGCGATAGACTGCTGGATTTTTTCTTCGTTCTCCTGATCAGTGAATGCAGTTGCCTCGTCCAAAATCACGATGGGGGCATTTTTTTCAAAATCATGCGGGCAATAGAAATGCGCTGTTTTTCACCGCCTGAAAGCCGGTTCCCCGCATCCCCGGCCATCGTGTCATAGCCATTGTCCAATTTCTGTATAAATTCATCACAGCAGGCGGCTTTTCTTTGCCGCATATACTTCTTCGTCCGTAGCATCAGGATTTCCCAGCCGGATATTTTCCTTGATGGAGCAGTTGAACAGGAAGTTATCCTGTGTAACAAAGCTGACAATATCGGCAAGCTGGGCCAGCGGCATACTGCGAATGTCCACACCGCCAATGGTGATTTTTCCATCGTTCACATCCCAAAAACGGGCAATCAATCGGGCGATGGTGGACTTACCTCCACCGGACGGGCCGACAAGTGCCGTAAACTTTCCCTCCGGGATTTTCAGATTGATATGGGAAAGCACCTGTTTACCGCTCTCTTTATCATAAGAGAACGAAACATCCTGAAGCTGAATGTCTTTGGACTGCACATCCACTGATTTTCCAGTATCGGGCAGTTCTTCCACATGGAGCAGCTTGTCTACATCGTGCACGGCATACTCAACCGTTTTCGTTTCATTGACATAGGTGGTAAAGTTCATCAGTGGGCCTACAATCCCCAGCGAGAGGATCAGGCACATAACAAGATCCTGCGGGGCCAGGCTTCCAGTCCAGTAGAGATACATACCAATGGGGGAGCGTTCCCAGGAAGGTGGAAGGCAATACCGCAGAAATAAAATTCATCAACTTCCAGGTGCTTTGATACCATTTGAGGGTGTAGTCCTTGAAAGATTTAACCGCCTTTGTGAATTTTTCATAGGAACTGGAGGACTGATTAAACGCCTTGATAACTTCAATGCCCTCCACATACTCTACAATCACGCCATTCACATAATTGTTGGACTCCATGTAATCGGCATAGAGCTTATTAAAATTCTTCATCATCATGGCAAAGGCGATAAAAGCGAGAGGCACAGTCACCAGCATAGCCAGAGCCATACGCCAGTCAATGCAGACCAGATAAACAAAGACTGCCACGGGGAGCAGCAGGTTGGAGATACACTCCGGGATCATGTGGGCCAGCGGCAGCTCAATCGTTTCCACCCGGTCTACCAATACACTTTTCAGCTTACCCACAGACTCTCCGATAACTGTCCCCAGCGGCGCTTTCATCAGCCGCTGGGCAAGTGCCAAACGAATATTCTCCAAAATGGTATAGGCAGATATGTGGGACAGGCTCGTTGAAATACCATAGAGCATGAAGCGTATCGCATAAGCGCCAAGTCCGATCCAGCACCATTTCCAAACCTCTGCCATCACAGGTGAACCGCCGATAAAGAGCGTGATAATTTGGTAAACACTCCAATAGGGTATCAGTCCGGCAACCACACTGATGATCGCACATAAGACGGACAGGGCAATTTTGCCCCGGCACTGTGAAGCAAAGGAAAACACAATAGAAATCCAGCTTTTCTGCTTCATTTCCTTTCCTCCTTAGCAAAATAATAGAGAGTATCAATCGACTTTGATACTCTCTAAGTATTGCAGGTATTCATTTTGTCTGCCACTCTGCCCGGCCGGGTTTTACTCCATTTAGATTCTTATTTTTCGATATTCCAGCGGGGTTTTTCCCTTTACCTTCTTGAACGCTTCGGAGAACTTGCTGGTGTTCGTATAGCCAACTTTTCCGGCGATCACCGTAATCGGTTCATCCGTCTGTGTCAAAAGAGAAGCTGCCAAGTCCATACGATAATTCCGCATATAGGTATAAATGGCGGTGCCATACACGCCCTTAAAGCACTGCTTCAGAGCAGAGGTGGAAATATCGAACTTTTCAGAAAGCTCCTCCATTGTGAAATGGTGCTCCGGCTCATTTGTCATAAACGACATGATCGCCTTGACTTTCTCTACCTGCGTTTTATAAAAATAGGGGCGCTCCACACCTAAAACCGTAGGGTCTACCGTCTTGAGCGTAACCAACAATTCCAAAATCTTTACCCTGAGATATTCCAGGCGGATATTATCCGGCACCTGGTACAGTTCTGAGATTACATGGTCGGGTACAGAGTTTCCATGCATGATAAAAGGTCGTGTTTTCAAGGCAAATTGCTGTTCAATCTGCTCCAGGTCAATGGAAAACAGGGACAGTAGATCACCCAAACCCTCCACCGCTTCGGGAACAGAAATCGTAACTGTGATCCCGTGGTAATGGCTTACAGGAAAGCTGCAATGATTATTTTCAGTAGCCGAACTGTCCAGCATAATATCCCCGGACGCAAGATAAAGATAAGCACCATTGCTGACTTCCCACTCAATGCGGCCCTCCCTGCAATGGTGAATGGAGATACTGTGAGTGTTGTTTTCACAAAGCGTCTTGGAGGGCAGCTGGCCATATGGAAATCATTATACATAACTCCCATTCCGGGATACACTTCATAGTAGGTTGCAGTTCCGTCTCCCGTTTCATTTTTCATCTGATAGACTGAACAAGACTCATCCCGGCAGAGCAACTTCATATTTTGCTGCGAGAAAAAAAGGTCGCTTCCGTTCAAACCGAAATCACCTCGAATCTATAAAAATTTTTGGAGGCGCCGAAGCCCTGCGGCATCCAACGCATATTGTTCCTGTACCATACCATGCTCCAAATGCAGAATATGAGTACAGCAACTGACGATCAGCTCATAATCATGGGTGATGACAAGAGATGTCTTTCCCATTTTCTGTATCGTCACAAGTTCATCAGCCACTTCTTTCATGTGCTGTAAATCCAGACCGCTGGTAGGTTCATCCAGCACTAAAATCTTACGCTCGGAAACAAGAGCGGTGGCAATCGCCACCCGTTGCTTCTGACCGCCAGAGAGCGCCATCGGGTGTCGCTCCTTAAACTGTAACAAATCCAATCTGTCAAGAACCGCATCCGCCTTGTCGGGAGTTGGCTCCGCCATACTGATGAGCATTTCTTCCTCTGTGCTTTCCGTAAACAACTGATGGTTGACATCCTGCATGACCATATAGCACAGGGACAGCCTTTGTTTTCTATTATACGTTTTCCCGTCCACTTTCACAATGCCTTTGCAATGCTTCTCCAATCCGCAGAGGCAGCGGGCCAAGGTGGATTTTCCAGCTCCGTTATGACCGATCACTGCGATAATGCCCGCCTGTGGCAGCGAAAGACTGTCAATATCCAGCGCATCCCTCTGCTTTGTGTAAGCAAAATGGAAGTTCTCACATTCGATAGAACCACTGCTTGCAACAGGATGTGCTGTCACAGGGAACGCGCCCAAGTCAAAAGGCCGCAGCCCCATTTCTGCCTGTTGCGTCACGGACAGTTTAAGTGCATCCAGAGCCGAGTAATCTTTTTCAATTTTCCCATCTTTTAGATACACAACACGGTCTATCAACTCTTTCAGATAATAGAGCCGATGTTCCGCAATAATAACTGTTTTCCCCTGCTGTTTCCAAATCTGGATCATCCGGCGTAGATCTTTTGTGGCTGACATATCCAGATTAGAAGATGGTTCGTCCAGCACGATGATGGGCGGATTACTGGCCGACACAGAGGCACAAGCAATTTTCTGCTTTTCTCCGCCGGAAAGAGAAAAGATATTTTTCCCCAGCAGATTGTCCATATCAAGCTGTTCCGCAGTCGATTTCACCCGCTGAATGATTTCTTCTTCGGGCAAGCCCTGATTTTCACATCCAAAGGCCAGTTCGCTGGTAGAGTCCACCGTAAAAAACTGCGTGCGGGGATTTTGAAAAACGCTCCCCACATATTTCGCTGTTTCATAGAGTGGAAGTCTGCTGATGTTCTTGCCATCCAGCAGGACTTCGCCGCTTAACTCGCCCTCATAATAATTCGGGATCAGCCCATTCACCAACCGGGTCAGGGTTGTTTTTCCGCAGCCGGATTGCCCGCACAAAAGGATAACTTGCCCGTCCGGGATGATTAATTCAATGTTTACAAGCCCACCGGCATCCGTTCCCCCTGCATATCGAAAATTGATATTGCGAAGTTCAATCATAGACTCCTTCCTCCTAACAAATAAAGAAACCGACCCAACAGGGTATCGCCAGCAGGAAGAAGAAAATGTCCAAAGGCCCAAAGCCAATTTTGCAAATATTTGTCCGTTTCTGCGGCGCTCCAAGCCCTCGCGTGAGAGCCGCCGCAGACAGTTCTTCTCCGATTTTGGCAATCGACATCATCAGAGGAACCACCCGGTATTCCAGCATCTTCATGGGACTGCGGAGAGTAGTGATGCCGCGCATCTTCATGGCATCCCGTATAGCCGCATATTCCTCTTTTACCGTCGGGAAGAAACGAAACACCACGGACACGGGGATTACTATTTTCTCGGGAACATGCATCCGCTCCATAGCTGCGACAAATTCGCTAACGGTTGTAGTGCTTACCAGATAATATCCCATAATAAATCCCGGAAGCATGTGCGTATAAATCCCAACTGCGGCTCCCAGGATAAAATTCCATGTGCCAGTGAGCAGCGGCAATACCGTTAATTCCAACGCAAACAAAACAGCGTATGTAACTGCAAATCTGGCTGCGGCTGTCCATTTTCTCGAAAGGAGTAAGGAACATGATCGGGCACGCCATGAGGCACGGGCGAACCAGGTTCATAAATCCGCCAGTGCCGCCGGTAATCATAATGGTGCTGACTGTAACAGTCAAAAACAGTTTTGTCCTCGGATCGGTGGGAATAACAGCTTTGCTTTCAAATTTTAGCGTTGTAACCGCCGCATCCATCAGGCAATCCCTGCCTTTTCAAAATGTTTCTTCAACACGGCCTTGCCAAGAAGCGCCCCCAAAATGCCGCCAATAAAAGTGACAATAAACAGAACCGGATACATCCAGCCAGGGGTATAGGACATGAGTGTGTCTACATATTCCTGCCCATAGCTCGCTTACAAGTGAAGCGAAGAATGTATCACGGGTCAAAAAACATCCGGCTCACATAGCCCATAATCCAAAGGGAAAACACCCGTTGCCAAGGAGTGTGCACTTCCAGCTTTGATATTTTCCGGCCCGCAAAATGACATCGCCCAGGACCCCAAAGATGATGCCAAAAATCAGAACCAGCACACCGCTGCCCATGATTAAATTCAGCAAGCCAAGGATAATGCCGGTCAGGGATACCATACCAAACTTCTTGACCTTTGTTAAGTACAGCATAAAGGGAATACCGCACAGGATGGGGCACACCAGTCCAAGCAGCGGGATAAAGATAGGGATATATCCCAGCATCATACCCGCAAAGAAAATGACAAAATAAATGGCGGTAAAAATGCCTACATTGATAAGGTCTTTTTTGCTTGCAGCCGATTACTTTTTGATTCCATTTTTGTTCCTCCATGACGCCGTTAGTTATTGCTAACTCGTGCCGTCAAAAAATGGCGACATGATATTCGCATGTAT
>VOFI01003430.1_pt1 | contig 15398 bp, 25 predicted proteins | sample 5384131 | NCBI WGS metagenome assembly VOFI01 (sample SAMN12384728, study PRJNA508395) | human gut metagenome | isolation source: healthy gut H | host: Homo sapiens
ACGTATTTAACAAACTCATTGGAAACCCAGGATCATTTAATTTCCAGCGGCGCGGAGCATGCCCGCCAGTTGGAGCGTCTTCATCTCATCATTTAGGACAAAATTCACATATTGTCTGTTATACTTTTGAAAAAAAAGACAATTTTCACCCAAAATGGTCTCCGAAAAATTCTAACTATTTAAAATGGGCGTTAACGAATATACAAAAGTTTAGAGCGCAAAAATCCAGACTGGTCAAAAACAGCGTTTGACCGGCCTAGATTTTTGCGCTTAAATCATTTTTAAATCCTCCTCTTTTTTATACCATTTTAACCAAAATTATTTCGTAGCTTTTTTTATCGGAATTATAAGGAAAATTATGTGATAAATTGTCTTTTAACAATCAAAGGATTTATAGCGGACAAATTGTGAAGACTGTCTTTGGTAGAATGGAGGTGACCCTTCGCAGGTGTATGCAGTAAAGCAGCAAAGAGAAGCGGTGGGGGAGTGGATGGCCCAGGTGACGCTGGAGCAGATCCAGGCTTATTTGGACAACCTCTCCTCCAAGGGGTGCTCTCAGGGGACCTTATAGACCTACCGCCGCAGCCTGATGCACTTTTACAAGTTTCTGCCAGAGGGCCAGCGGGTTGGCAGGGAAACCCTTTCCCAGTGGCAGGAGCATCTGCTGGCGCAGGGGGTACATGCCCCTGCACAGTAAACCTGTTTTCCTCGGCGGTGAACGGGTTTTTTGGCCTATCTGGGCCTGTGGGAGCTGCAGGTCCTGCCCCGGGCCCATGCCCCCGGAGAGAAAGAACAGCCCTGAGCTATCCCGGAAAGAGTACCTGCGGCTGCTGGCCGCCGCGGGGGCCCTGGGAAAGAGAAGGGCGTACATACAGCTGGTCAAGGCTTTTTTGCCGCCACAGGGGTGGCCGTGCAGGAACTTCCCCTGCTGACGGTGGAGGCTGTGAAAAGCGGGGTGGTCCATCTGCCCAAACGAACATTGCGGCTCTGTCCCTGCCTGCAAACGGAGCTGCTGCACTACGCCCGGGACATAGGGGTGCCCGCAGGGGCCGGTGTTTGTCACCCGGCAGGGGAAAGCCCCTGAACCGCACCACCGTGACGGCCAACATCCAGCGGCTTTCCCATCAGGCCCAGGTGGCCCCGGAGAAATGCAATCCCCGGTGTTTGCGCAAGCTGTTCTTCTCCACTCAGGAGGATTTTCAGCGGGACGTGGCCCGGCTGGTAGAGGGCCCACCACCAGCTGCTGGAACAGGAACAGCTGGCAGTGGGCTGGGAGGAAAGCCTTCAGCGAAGAACGCTGATTTTTCATAGACCAAAAGCGGGCCCGGCCGGGGCGCCGGGATTCCAGAAAAGGAAGGAAGGAAGAACCATGAAGAAAATGTGGAAACGCTTTGTAAGCCTGCTGCTGGCCTGCACCCCTGCTGGCCGGTATGCTGCCCTGAGCGCCAGTGCGGCGGAGAAGCCGACAAATAATAAGTGGGTTCAAGAGAAGGTAGAAGCCTTAAATGCTGAGCTAGGCGACGAGAGCCATCAATATGAGCTAGATGGCTGGGCGCCAATACCGGAAGTGATTTATTTGCAGGATTCTATACGCGAAGCTATTTTACTGCAGATGAAGGAAAAGTCAGCACAACGGTAATGTTTATTGCTCCTGGGGATGGTGGGGAGCAATTTTGCAATGCCGGATTATTGGTAAGGAGATTTGTGGGTAGACAGTGGTTCTGTTGCTTTATATATTGCCAACGGTGTTACGGAGATCGGAAACCACGCCTTCGATGGAATGAGCACGTTGGAGACGATAGAGTTCGAGAATTCTAAGAGCTTGACCAAAGTGGGCGAGTACGCTTTTAATAACTGCGACAAGATGGTGGGGCTGTCGCTGGACCCTCTAATGTGACCACCTTGGGCAAGTATGCCTTTAACGGCTGCGAGCGCCTGGGGTCAGGTGAAAATAATAAGGGCGTAACGCTGAGCGATGAGCTGACAACGATTCCCGAAAACGCATTCAACACCTGCGGGTTGAAGAATGTCAATATCCCCAAAAGCTGCACGAAGATTGAAAAGAATGCGTTTGCCCACAACAGCTTAAGCGAGGTTAAAGAACTGGTGTTGCCCGATGGCTTGCAGACCATTGGCGACAGCGCCTTTGTCGTGACGATGGGCAGCGGGACCAACGAGGGCATTGGCATCACCTCCCTGACCATTCCCAGCTCTGTAAAATCCATTGGCGCAAACGCTTTCTCCGGCCGGCGCAACCCTGGCCGAAGTCACGGTGGAAGATGATAACAAACCGGGTACGAAGCTCGAACTGGGCAACCATGCTTTTGGTTATAATGAGAGTTCGGCGTTTTCCGAGTGGGGAAGTATAACAGATAATAGAACAGGCCAAATATACGAAGGTACAATGGGCACAAAGTTTTATCTGCCGAAGGATTTGGTGGATACGTTTGAAAACGGGGTAAACTGCTATACCGGGGATATTGAGCCCATGAAGTGGGTGAAGACACAACAGCCTACCTGTGATACGGACGGATGGCACCTGTACGAGACGACGATGAAGGGGCTTATGACGACGAAGGGAACCCGCTTGTCCTCCAATATAAATATACCATTCCGATGTTGGGGCATGACTGGAATGATGGAGAACCTATTCCCGCTAGCTGTGAGAGAAATTCTTATACGCTTTATACGTGCAAACGAGGGATGTGGAGACACATATAGTGATAATTTCGGACAGGATGCCACTGGCCATGAGTATACGTTGATCAGCGTGACAAATCCTTCCCATGGGGAACGGGCAGAGCACTACATTTAAATGGGTGTGCCAGAAGTCCGGCCATGATGAAACCCGTGATGGTAAACCAATAACTGTGGAGATTTCTGTGTCTCCTTCACCTATCTCAGCCACTACAACCACGAAATATGGTGAATTACAACTACCTAAAGTGAACGGTGGTACGCTGTCTTTGGCGGCGGATGTGAATGAAGACGAGCTGCTAGAGATAGGCGATACGTCCGTCCATGTGGTGTATACCCCTGATGATGTTGCCTACGCCGGATATACAGGAATGGCGCCAGTTGACAGGTTTACTGGGACAGACTTGACGTTGCAAAATTAATGTCAGCAAGGCTAAGCTGGATTTTTCTAGCGTGCGGTTTGGAAAACTGTCTAGTGGGGATTAATCCTGGCGAAGAGGAAACGGTGCCGATTACAATCGAGAGAGGTAACCTTCCCGAGGATGTCGAAGCAGAAGCTCCCGTTTATACGGAACACGGAAGCGACAAAGGCTCTATTACACCTCCTTCCATCGGTGAAAACTGGACGGGCACTGTCTCGGTAACGTTCACTTACGCTCCCGAGAAATATGAAGAGAAAACAAAAAATCTTCCTAACGAATATACGTACTCAGGACCCCGAGGCTGGTACTGTAACGATTACCCACAGCTATGTCGTAACAAAATTAGAAATGACAAATGTGTCTGCGACTGCTATTCCTGATTTGGCATATACAGGCTCCCCTGATGGAGACAGTCCATGTGTATGGCATTCCCGCTGGCTCTACCGTTTCTTGGGAGTGGGAGAGTACAACCGACAGCAGTGTTACAGGCACCGGTTTAGTTGAAAATGAAAGCTTGCCCAATTTGCAGATTGCGGAGATTACAAATGCGGGGACATATGACGTAACCATAACTATAACAAATAAAAGTTATGAAACGTACACGTTACCAAATCCTGTTACCGTCACCATACAAAAGGCTAAGGTAGAAACGCCCAAGCCCAAAAAAAAGATTTGGTATACACCAGCCATGAGTTGATAGGCTTAGATTCTCCTGATGAAAATGCAAAATATTCCTATCAGAAAGGCAGCGAACTTGTCGGCACGAATGCTGGCACTTATACGGCCACGGCAGTTTTGGCTGATACGGCTAACTACGAGTGGGCTGAGTCTGATAACGATGGTGATGGTGCGGTTACCATTTCCTGGAATATTGCCAAACGGCCTGTGATTGAGACGTCGATTACCGAGGCTTTCAAAAAAACGTTCGTTATGACGGAACTGTAAAACGGGCTGTGAGCGAACCTACAAATGCCACGAATTTCTTTTACCGTAAAGTTACGTTAATGGGACACTGATTGGTAAGGTTGCCAGCAATCAAGATAAAGACGCCTTTACCATTATGCACGCGGAAGAAACTAACGCAGGAACATACGATGTTACTGCAACCATTACAGACTTCGAGAATTTCTATTGGCAGAACCACGCTCAAGAAGAGAGTTATTCTTTGGGGAGTTGGACAATCAACGCCCTGCAGATAGCCGCTCCCACCATTACCGCTGAGGATGCCACCTATACTGGCGCGCCCTATGCCGGGGAGGTAGCTCTTGCACATTCCAATTCTTCCAGCGGCATTATTAATTTGGATGCAACCACAATATCGTATTATGCCGGCCCAAATGATGAAACTGCGCTGGAGAACACGCCCGTCAATGGGGAACACTATGCAGGTGTTGAAACTGGGCGTTTGAAGATTGGGAAGCAAACTCAGATGGAAAGCCCCTGCCACGATGAAGTTTGAGGGAAGCAAGAGGAAACTACCTGCTATAACCCTGAATTTACGGCGGAGGTGACAAAGGCTTCATAAGGCTGATGACAAAACGTAACCGTCACCTGTCCCAACGTCTAGTATAAGGAAAAAAGGAAGTAGGAAAATACTCTCATACAATCTCATGAAAGTGGCAGGGACTCTCATGAGAGAAGGTGAGAAAGGTAGCGTGAGAGTATGGATACAAGATTGCGGCAATACAACCAGGAACAGAAGCTCATAGAATGGGCAAAACAAATAACAGAGCGGCAGGAAAGTGGTATGCCAATCGAGAAGTGGTGCCGGGAAAGAGGGATAAGCAAGCAAACATACTACCGGTGGCAGAAACGGGTATTTGAGGCAGCTCAGAGACAGCAGCAGGTGGAGTTTGCGGAGGTGAGGACTTCAGAAAGCCTACAATTACCGGCAACTGGCGGAAGCGAGTGTGAGAAGCCTGGCCTAGCCGCCACGGTACGATTGGGAAAACTAGAAGTAGAGTTCTACCAGGGAACGGATGAAAGGTTGCTGGAAACAGTTCTGCGGGTGCTGCATCATGCTAAGTGACTTCACAGGAGCGGAGAAGGTATACATAGCCTGCGGGTACACGGACTTGCGCAAGGGGATCGATGGGCTGGCGACCTTGGTGCAAAGCCAATTCCAGCTAGACCCGTTTACCAATACGCTGTTCCTGTTCTGCGGGAGACGGAAAGACCGGATAAAAGCGCTGTACTGGGAGGGCAACGGCTTTGTGCTGCTGTACAAACGGTTGGAGAGCGGGAGTTTCCAGTGGCCGCGGAATGGAGAAGAGGTGCGGAAGCTGACGGCGCAGCAATACCGCTGGCTGATGGAAGGGCTGCAAATCGACCAGCCCAAGGCGCACAAACCAATGGCAGGAATGAGCATGGTTTAGAACAAGGGAAAATGGCTGAAACCCGCGAAAACACTGGCTTTTTCGCGGGTTTTATGGTATACTTTTCTCATGGAAAAGACAAGAGAACTCCCCGAAAAAAGCGAGGAAATGATAACCATTTCCAGAGCGGAATACGAGGCGCTGCAGGCGAAATTGAGCACCAAAGAGGAAGAGCTGACAGCAGCCCTTTTGAAAAACCAATGGCTGCTAGAACAGCTGCGCCTGAACCGGAAAAAGCAGTATGGGCCGTCCAGCGAGCAGCTGGACCAGCTGGTGTTTGAGCAGTTTGGGCGGGTATTCAACGAGGCGGAGGCCTGGTGTGCCGGTGTTGGGAAGCAGGAGACCCAGGTCAAAGCCCATACCCGGAAGCCCCGCTCCGGCAGCCTGGATGAAGTAGCGCCGGAGGGAACCCCCGTGGAAGTGGTGGAGCACCGGCCGGAAAACCGCTCCTGCCCGGAATGCGGTTCCGAAATGGTGGAAATTGGCAAGGAAGTGCGGCGGAGCCTGAAGATGGAACCGGCCCGGTTCTGGATCCAGGAGGATGTATATTACACCTACGCCTGCAAAGTGTGCGAGAAAAAAACGGGCGATTCCGTAATTGTGAACACGCCCAAGGAACCGGCGGTGCTGCCTGGCAGTTTTGCCTCCCCGGAGGCCATTGCCCACCTCATGGTGCAGAAATTCGTGATGTACTCCCCCGCTGTACCGGCAGGAGCAGGAGTGGGGACGGCAGGGGTTGAAACTGAGCAGGCAGGTGATGTCCCACTGGCTGCTGCGCGCGGCGGAGGATTGGCTTGCGCCCATCTACCAAGAGCTGCACAAGGAACTGGTAAGGCGGGAGGTCCTCCACGGGGACGAGACCACGCTGCAGGTGCTGAAGGAGCCAGGGAAATCCGCCCAAAGCAAAAGCTATATGTGGCTGTACCGGACCGGCGGGGACGCAGAACACCCCATTGTGCTGTACGACTACAGGCCGGACAGGAAAGCCAAGAACGCGGAGGAGTTTCTGGAAGGTTTCTCAGGGTATCTCCACGCGGACGGGTACCAGGGGTACCACAAGCTGCGGCCGGACATCCGTGTAGTGGGATGCTGGGCGCATGCCAGGAGAAAATTCGATGAGGCGGTGAATTCCCTGCCCCAAAAGGAGCAGGCAGGCTGCGCCGCCCTGGAGGGCCAGGCTTTCTGCACCAAATTGTTCTCCATTGAAAAAGACATCCAAGGCCTTCCCTTTGAAGAGAAGCGCAAACAGCGGCAGAACCGGACTAAGCCGGTGCTGGACGCTTTGTTCTCATGGGCACAAGAAAAACAGAAGGTGACGCCGCCAAAATCCGCCCTGGGCAAGGCTCTGCATTATCTGCTGGAGCAGTGGCCGTATCTTGTCCGCTACCTAGAGGACGGCAGGCTGGAGGTATCCAACAACCGTGCGGAACGCAGCATAAAACCCTTTGTGATGGGCCGGAAGAACTGGCTGTTTGCCAACACCCCAGCGGGAGCCCAGGCCAGCGCTGTGATTTACAGCCTGATTGAAAGCGCTAAGGAGACCGGGCTGGACCCGTACAAATACCTTCTCTGGGTGTTTCAAGAAGCACCCAGGCTCTTTGAGACAGACCAGGAATGGGCGAAAAAACTGACGCCGGAACATTGTACACAACATTGAGTTAAAACGTCTTTGGACAGTTGTCCAGAGGCGTTTTTATTTTTCCCCAAGGATTTCCATAATTTGGAAATCCAGTTCATTTTTTAGAACTTCACTTCCTCCTATGCTAAAAGCGTGGGAAGGGGGTGATTCCAATGGCCTATGCAAGAGCGCAGACCATTATGCTGCTTAGCTGCAAAAGGTCTGCTTCTGGCTCCAGGTACGGGAGAAAGGACGCAAAGAGGCGGCAGAGTGGTGCCTGGTTTCCATCCGCCAAGTCTGGAACTGGTGTAACAAAGACACGAACATCTCTGTGTCCAACCTGTTTAACTTAGCGGACTTCCCGAACTGCCGCCCTGAAGACTTATTAATCTCCCACCCAATGCCTGAAGAAAGGGAATGATACGCAATGTCCGATTTTGAGGTTTTACAAACCTACGCATCCTGGGCTGGTACCGCTGTGCCGGACAAATTGCCGGGAATCCCTTTTGCGGACTTGGACGTCTTTGAGGACGAGAGAAGCCTGAGAAACCAGCTCTTTTATCTTGTGCCGGATACCTCCTCCGGAGAACTGCGCTGCTTCTTCTACTTGGAGGACAACCTGTTTGCTAAGGAGCCCAGTGGGGATTTGCTTCTCTTGGAGTCTTCCCTCCATCTTTTTTCGCAGTAACCTTGCGTTTACATGAAAAAGGGAACAGCCATCTTTCCTGGGTGCCTGTTCCCTTTTGTCTACTGCGTTTCTGGAGTTGACGCTTACAATCCTGTTACCGTCACCATACAAAAGGCTAAGGTAGAAACGCCCAAGCCCAAAAAAAGATTTGGTATACACCAGCCATGAGTTGATAGGCTTAGATTCTCCTGATGAAAATGCAAAATATTCCTATCAGAAAGGCAGCGAACTTGTCGGCACGAATGCTGGCACTTATACGGCCACGGCAGTTTTGGCTGATACGGCTAACTACGAGTGGGCTGAGTCTGATAACGATGGTGATGGTGCGGTTACCATTTCCTGGAATATTGCCAAACGGCCTGTGATTGACACGTCGATTACCGAGGCTTTCAAAAACGTTCGTTATGACGGAACTGTAAAACGGGCTGTGAGCGAACCTACAAATGCCACGAATTTCTTTACCGTAAGTTACGTTAATGGGACACTGATTGGTAAGGTTGCCAGCAATCAAGATAAAGACGCCTTTACCATTATGCACGCGGAAGAAACTAACGCAGGAACATACGATGTTACTGCAACCATTACAGACTTCGAGAATTTCTATTGGCAGAACCACGCTCAAGAAGAGAGTTATTCTTTGGGGAGTTGGACAATCAACGCCCTGCAGATAGCCGCTCCCACCATTACCGCTGAGGATGCCACCTATACTGGCGCGCCCTATGCCGGGGAGGTAGCTCTTGCACATTCCAATTCTTCCAGCGGCATTATTAATTTGGATGCAACCACAATATCGTATTATGCCGGCCCAAATGATGAAACTGCGCTGGAGAACACGCCCGTCAATGCGGGGAACTACTATGCAGGTGTTGAAAACTGGGCGTTTGAAGATGGAAAACTGGGAAGCAACTACCAGATTATAGTTAGAGGTGAGGCACGAGACGGGTTTACCATCACCAAAGCCCCCGCCACGATGAAGTTTGAGAAAGAGAAGCAAGAGGAAACCTACACCGCCCAGGGCACAGACCTGCAGCAGGTTAAGGTAACTAACCTGGTTACGGCGGACGAGGACAAACCGGCTTCGGAGGTCTACACCGTTACCTATACCTATAAGTATAAGGCTGATGACAAAACAAACTGGGAAGAAGTAAAAACCGAAACAAAAATTGAAGAGCCAAGCAGCTTTAAATTTACAAAAAGTGTAGGCGAATACAAAATCACGGCGAAGTTTACCAGCAATAACTACACAGCCACCGATGCTACCTACACCCTTACCATCACGCAGGCGGAAGACCAGAGCATTACCCTGACCAGTGCTGACGCTAATGAAGGGACGTGGGAACTGACTGAAAAGACCTATACCACTATATACGGTTCTGAAAAGACCTTTACCGTCACCGGCACGGCGGCGCTGGACAATGCTTCTATCAGCTACGCGGTGAATGGTGATTCGAATGTTGTCAGTGTGGACGGCAGCTCTGGCGTGGTCACCATTCACAAGGCCGGTACGGCCACCATTACCGTTACGGCGGCGGAAACCCCAATGTGGGCGCGGCTTCTGTGGACTACACCGTGACGGTGAAGAAGGCTGAGCCTACGGTGAATACGGGCCTGGAGGGTGACGAACTGACAGTTGCCTCACACCGGCAAGGCCATTGAGGGCTATGATAAAGCAACGCCAACCGCTAACGTGGTAGAAGGAGCTGACCAGCCCTTTGGGGACATCACGTATACCTTCTATACAGACTCAGGGTGTAGCGATGAGAACAAAGTTACCAATGGCGGTGGCAAAGATGGCAACATTCCCATCGCAGTGGGCACCTACTATATGAAGGCCACCTACCCGGCGATGAGAATTATCTCCTGCGGAATCGGGAGCCTGTCACCGTTACGGTCACGAAGGCACAGTTGACTGTGGATGCCGAAGGCTACGAAGGCACCTACAATGGCAAGGAGCATCCCGCCATTACCATCGATTCGGTTACGGGCAATGGCACACAACTTACCGAAGGCGAGGGCTATACCGTCAAAGTATGCCACAACAAACACGGAAGCCGCTCCTGGCGAGGATGCCGGTGACGATGTTTGGAAAGGCACTCTCACGGTTAAGGATGTGGCGGACAGTTCCAGCGGGAGCCAGTATTACTGGTACATGGTCACCGCCGACAACTACAATCCCGCTATTGGGAAGGTTGAGGTAGAGATTACCCCCGCGCCCTTGACTGTGGCTGGAGAACCCGCTAGTTACAAAAAAAGGAATATGACGGCGACAATACAGTGACAGATGGGTTGACCGGAATCACTGTCACTGCGGAGAATGTTCCCTGATGTGACGATTAGTGTAGCGCCGCCACTCGGCACCTACGCCGACAAAAACGCCGGCGAAGAAAAGGGACGTCACCCTGACCCTGTCCCTGTCCGGCACTGATGTCAGGGGGAGCAAGTGGGGCAACTACATCTATGGCGGCACAGCGCTGACCGAAGGGAAGATCACCCTGATCAAGACTGATGCTGGCACCACCACACCCAAGGAGATTACCGTAACCGGCATTTCCGCTGAGAACCGCGTGTACGATGGCACCAAGGTTGTGCAGTTGGCGGGTACGCCGGGGACGACGGATTTCCTTGCGGATGATTCTGTGAATCTAAAGGAAATTTCCACGGAAAAGGGCACGGTGGAGTCAGCAGATGTTGAAACCAACAAGACCGTCACCGTTGCCGCCGCGACCCTGAAGGGCCTGCTTACCGGGGAGGATGCGAAGAATTATACCGTTACGCAAGCGTATACCACTACGGTAAACATTACGAAGCGGCCTGTCACCCTGCAATTCCCCAATGGGAATGACGGTACAACAGAGATGACTGCTCCCTACAGCCCCCAGGGCCTGATTGTCGCACACAGCGATGTATAAGGTAAGCGCAAAAACAGCAGATGACAGTACTGGTTTTGTTGGCGAAGATGCGCTGGCTGAAAATGACATTCAGTATACCTTCACACAGGACGAGCAAACTGTTGAAAAGCCCATCAACGTGGGCAAGTACACTGTCAACGCTGCGCTGACTAGTGAAGCCGCTGAAAGTGGAGCAACTACACGATAAAGGCTATTCCCGGCACGGTGGAGATCATCCAAGCCACCGAGGAATTGACTGTAACCGTTACTGGAAAAACCGGCTTGACCTACACCGGCAAGGGACAAGACCCCATTCAGTCTATCAGCGTACAGGGCGGCAGCGAAACGTTGAAGGAGGACGAGGGATACACTGTTAAATTCCGTTTGACAGATTCCGGAGAATACGCTCTCGATAGAAACGCTCTGACCGCCGCCGTGAAGGACGCCAAGGAGTACACCGTCTATTGGCAGGTCACCACCACCAACTACGGGAACGAGATTGGCAACTTTACTGTAACGGTAGACCCCGCCACCCTCACCCTCTCCAGCAGTTTGACCGAGGAGAAGAAGTACAATGGCACCACTGTTGCCGCAGTAACCAAGGGGAGCGTTGAGGGCGCGCAGAATAGCGAAAAACATCACTGTTTCCAGCGTTTCCGCCGCCTATGACAAACGCCAACGTGGGTACGGGCAAGACCATCACCACCACCTACAAGGTGACCTTCGGCGCTGGCGTTACCCCGGGGAACTATACTTACACCGGTAACGTTGAAGGCAAGGCCACTTCCACTTGGACAATCAAAACCACAGTGAGTGATGGCAAGATCACCCAGGCCCCGTCACTGTCACCATCAGTGACCAGACTTCCGTCTATGACGGTAAAGAGCCCACGGTTGGACAAGAAGAAGGTACGGAAGATGAGCCCAAGGCCTGGTATGTTTCCACGGGCGAGGTTTTCTCCCAGGACACCACCAAAGACAACCTCGGCATCACCCTCTCTCCATCGCTCCTGACTCCAAGGATGCCGGCACCTATGCCATCATCGGTGGTTGGACCAACAGCAACTATACGGTGACTTTCACCGGCAGCTGGACGGACGGTACAGCAGGTACCTATACCATCACCCCCGGCCTATCGACGTGAAGATCGGCAATGCCGAAGGCTTCTATGGGGATGAGCCGGTTAAACCTAGTGGTCTGCTAAGTGATAACAGTACTGAAGACGGAGAGGGCCTGGTAGAAGGCGATTTCCTGATCAGTTCCTAGATCACGTAGTGATCCAGCCGTCGCCTGATACGGATGTAGGTTCACACTATACGATTGCTGGTACGTCCGGTGAGTACGGAAACTATAATGTGACGTTTGTTTCTGGCACCTACACCGTAAAGCAGCGGCCTATTACCATTACCATCAAAGACCACAGCAGTAAGTACGGCGCGGGAGATTGATGGTGGAATTGCTGATCCTGTTTCCGATAAGGACCACACGGTGGCTATTACGGGCAATGCCACTACTGGGGACGCAATTGTCAATAACGATGCTCTAACTGTCACGCTGAATACTACTGCGAGCGCTACGGCTGCCGCGGGCACCTATGACATCACCGGCTCTGCCGAAGGTGAAAAGGTGAACAACTACGCCATCACCTGGGCAGGAAACGGCGGTGACCGTGATGGTGGAGGCAAAAATGGCAAGTATACCATTGATAAAGCGGGTCTCAAGGTGGAATTTGACCACCATGATAAGGTGTTGAACGGCGTGTCCATCAACATCACAGACAGCTACAATGCTAACCCCTGGTGCTGAAAAACGCTTCTACCGATGCAGAGGTTTCTAAGGCGGACAAAGAAAATCTGGATATCACCTATTCCATCGGTGCTGCTGGTGGCGGGGCCGGTGGTGTTTCCCAGATTGCGGAGATTGACGAAACCACTGGCGAAGTGACCATTCTCAAGACCGGCACCGTGCGCATTACCGCGACTGTTACGCCGCAGGGCAACAGCAATTACACGGGCCAGGTGACCACCTGGTACGAGCTGAATATCATCAGCGGCGGGCAGATAACGCTGACGGTCACAAAGAATGCCGATCTTGTCTACAATGGCAGCGCGCAAAAACTTCTACAGAGCGTCTCTTGTAGCTTGGATGGAGCCGATTTGCAGTACAAGGTGGACGATGGTAAGTGGACAGAGAATGAGCCCACGGGAACAAACGCTGGCAACTACACGGTGTATGTCAAGGCCACCGACCCCTCTGGCCAGTATTCTGATGTGACCGAGCACGTTATGGTCACCATCGACAAGGCAACCTTTGGAAGGCAGCTTTGCCCAGAAAGAATATACGAACGTGCGACCACAGGCACCAGCTATGACAGTGCAAACAAGAAACCCGCTGACGATCACCAGCCAAAACTATAAAGCGAACCCCGCTAATTACACGTATTATAGTGACAACATGAAGGTAGCTTCTTCTGCAAATGGAACTAGTACGATCGCTGATTACAGGCACAAAGCGGGACAAACGGCCACTATTCGTGTCACCGTGCCGGGAGATGACAACCACAACGGCAAAACATTTACTTACACGCTGGAAATTTCAGAAAAGCTGTCTGAAATTAAGTACAGTGTAGAAAATGATAAGGTGACCTATAACGGCCAGCCCCAGACCATTGCAGTGAATGTGACCGCCCCTGCTTCCGGCGCTACCGTGAGGTATTGGAACGAAAGCACCAATGCGTATGACCAGACCGAGCCGCCCGCCTATACGGATGTGCAAGACAGCGGAACTACCATCAAGTTCCAAATCACCGCCCCGGGCTATAAAACGGTGACCGACGAAGCCACACTGACCATCAAGCCCAGGGATATCAACCTGTGCCAGGTTGAAGGTATTGCCGAAAGTTATACCTTTGTGAACAAAACCTATTGAGCCACAGACTGTAGAAGTGGTGGATGGCTCTGTTATTCTGACAAAGAACACCGACTACACCCTAGAATATGGTGCTAACCAAGAGGTAGGCGAGGACACCGGCACCGTGATTATCAAAGGCACGGGGAACTACACGGGAGAAGTCATCGAGCATTTTGATATCATTCCTGTGGATGGCAGTAGCGGTATAACTGCGTCTATCGCTCCCAACTTTGGTACCTATGACCCAGATGCCCCTGTTACCGCTGAAGTGACAGTGACTCACCAGACGGGGTGAGAGCCACAACGTCGATTTGACAGCGGCGAATGCAGAGTATACGATCTGCTGCTGACCTTGTAACTGGGCAGACGATTACCGACCACGCGCAACGGGCACTGGCGGTGACACTGACCTTTACCAAGCCCGCCATCTATGACATTACCCCTTACGCTGACCGGCGACCATCGGGGAGAGTTCCGCCTCAGCTACACGCTGCTGCCTCTCAGCAACGATGACGGCGGCCTGACCCTGACCGTAGACGATGAGACTCAGAAGGTGTTCACCTACGGCGACGAGATTGACTCGAGTGGTGCGGCCATTACGGTTACAGCTGATGGCAACATTGTAACTCGACCAGTGCACCCTGACGTATGTGTACACTCCGTTTGAGGGGAACGCCCACTACAACTGCTAGTCCGTACACTGCCGAAGTGCTGAAAAATGGGGTGTATACACTGTGACAGCTACGCCTGACCGATGGAAAGCGCCATCACAGGCACGGGCACCTTCACCTTCCTCATCCTCCAGCGGGATTTGGCGAAAGCCACGCTCGCTGTGAATACACAGAACTTGGTCTTCAATCACGACGAGAAGCGGCCTTCTGTCACCGTTACTGTGGATGGCAATGCCCAGCCCACCAAGGACACCGACTACACCGTCACCTACTACAACAATGTGAACGCTTCCAAGGAAGCCAAAGCGGTGGTTACCGCCACGGGCAACAACTTCACTGGGAGCCAAACGGCAGATTTACCATCGCCCCCAAAGGAAATCACGGCTGATATGGTGCAGGACATCCCCGAGCAGTATTACACGGGGAACGCGGTAATCCGCCGGTAACCATCACGGACGGCAACTACACCCCTTATTCTGGGCTACGACTACACCACGGCCTGTGATGCCATCGGGCACTGCCACTGTGACCTTGAAGGCAAGGGCACACAGAAACGACTACGAAGGACTTTGTCATCAAGAGCGAAGGGGCGCCCGGAGCCTTCCGGAGCGCTTTTGACCTGGTAGTCACGCCCAGCCAGTGGATCTGGAAGGATGACTTGACCAATCTCCGCCTGAGCGTCACCTTTGGCACAGCAACGAGCTGACTCTTGGTAAAGTACACCGGAAGTCAACGGCCAGACCTTCGATGGCACAACGGGCAAAACAAAGATGACGCGCTCACTTATATCAAGGGCTTGAAGCCCGGCGAATACACCATCACCGCCACGGGCGTGGACGCTTACAAGGACTCTGAGGACACCGAGACCGTGACAGTCAAAAGAAGATCCAGCCTGAACTGACGGTGACGGCTGCTCCCGAACGCTCTCGGCGGCGGGAAGGTGACCCCTGACCCTGAAGGGCGAAGCTGCCCGCTTTTGCAAAAGGCGAGGATCTGTCCGACCTTCTCACTGTGACAGTTCAAAACGGCCAGCAAAGCACCCGACCTGACAGAGCTGGAATGGACAGAGAATCCGGACGGCAGCCTGACGGCGGAGCTCAGCAATACGTAACTGAACGAAAGCAATACTG
>VOFI01003155.1_pt1 | contig 15312 bp, 32 predicted proteins | sample 5384131 | NCBI WGS metagenome assembly VOFI01 (sample SAMN12384728, study PRJNA508395) | human gut metagenome | isolation source: healthy gut H | host: Homo sapiens
CACCAGTGTTGAAAAAACAATAAAAAATACGGGCGTTCTGCTTGTTTCTAACTTAATTTTCATATATTTGCAGTTGCTTAGCTGAGGCTACCGGCAACATGGAGGTATATAAGATGCTCCAGGATATGCCTATATATAATAAGGTATAGAATAGCCTATATATAATAAGGTGTAATTTCAATCTAATGTATTAATAACTAACAAACATGAAACAGAGACTGTTCGTAACATTGAGTTTGGCAGGATTAGCAATGGCAACCTTTGGTGCAACCAAACCGAAGACTGCCATTAAGTCGTTGAATAAGACGACCATCCAACAGCCAACTTACACAGAATGGCACGACCTTCAGGTGAATGCCATCAATCGTTTTCCGTTGCACACCAATTTCTTCACCTATCCGGCAGATGACTGGGTTTCTGAGAAAGACGGTAAGATCGTGAGCAAGGATATCCTGCACATGAACAAGGCGGAGAGCAAGTATTTCCTTTCGCTTGACGGAACCTGGAAGTTCAACTGGGTGGCTAATGCCGACCAGCGTCGGTATCTGGGAGATGAACGGATTCGGTGATCCGGAATATGTGAACACCATCCTTCTATCGTGACATGGGCTTGGGTAACGAGACCGTGATGGGCGACAACAACTTCCTGCAGGCTTATAAGTTGGATCAAGAGCCAGGACAAGACCCGCCCTGTTCAGTAGGAGCAGGCCTGCGTGGCGAGGGTACAGATCTTCGCCCAATGTACTATCCTGTAGCTGCTTCTGAGAAGTATGCCAAGGATCCAAACAGTCCGATGCCGCTCATCCAGTGTGAGCACAAACCACACCATGGTAACTCTGGCGGTAACCTGAGCGATTACTGGGATCCGATCCGCAAGTATCCTATCCTCCAGGGTGGTTTCGACTGGACTTCGTAGATCAGGCATTGCACCGCAATATCGTGAAGCCTATGAGCATCCTGCCTTACAAGATGAACAATGAGGGCTTCGCAAGATAGAATATTGCTATGGTGGTGATTACAACAAGTATGATCCTAGCGACAATAACTTCAACTGTAATGGTATCATCGGTCCAGACCGTCAGATGAACCCTCATGCTTACGAGGTGGCTTATCAGTACCAGAACATCTGGACCAAGATGGTGAATGCCGAGACTGGCAGAGGTAAGCGTACACAATGAGAACTTCTTCCGCGACCTGAGCAACTATGCACTGGGCAAGTGGAGGCTGGAAGGATGGCGTAGAGACTCAGAATGGTACCATTGCTGACCTCGATGTACCTGCACAACAGACCAAGAACTTCACCATCCCTTACGACAAGTAAGCAAGATCAAGGGCAAGGAGGTATTCCTCATCGACTTCCGTCTGAAGGAGGCTGAACCACTGCTCACAGCCGGTCAGGTGATGGCTTATGCCCAGCTGCCGGTAGTTACCAAGCAGGCTCTGGCGACTGCAGCAAGATGCTGGCTCAGGGACATGGCAAGAAGAAGATGAAGCTTGCTGCCAAGAAGAACAATGGTAGCTGTTACCACCCCTAACCTCACCTTCAAGATCGACCGTTCTACCGGTCTTATCTCTGAGTATGCTTACAATGGCAAGTCATTGCTCGGCGAGGGTGGTACCTTGAAGCCAAACTTCTGGCGTGCTCCTACCGACAACGATATGGGTGCATACGCCAGAAGAAGTTCAAGGCTTGGAAGAACCCTCAGATGAACCTGAAGAGCATCGAGGTGAAGAAGGACAAGAAGACCAACTCTGTAACGATCCTCACATCATTCGATATGCCGGAGGTTCAGGGTCAGATGGATATCACCTACGTAGTATTCGCTAATACTGGTGCCGTAAAGGTAACAGAAGACTTCAAGGCTACAGAGGGTGCCAAGGTGAGTGATATGTTCCGCTTCGGTATGTTGATGCAGATGCCATACACCATGGAGAAGAGCAACTACTACGGTCGTGGTCCTATCGAGAACTACTCAGACCGCAAGGACTGCATGCGCATCGGTGTTTACACAGATGATGCCGACAACCAGTACTTCCCATACATCCGTCCACAGGAGAGTGGTACCAAGAGCGATATCCGTTGGGTGGAAGCAGACCGATGCTACCGGTCTGGGCTTGCAGGTGAAGAGCTGCACTCCATTCTATGCCAGCGCTATCCACTTCGATACCGAGGAGCTCGACGATGGCGACGACAAGGAGCAGCGTCACAGCTTCGACCTGAAGAAGTCTAAGTTCACCAACCCTCTTCCTCGATTCAGCCCATGGGTGTAGGTGGCGAGAACTCTTAGGGGTGCTTGACCTTGAGAAGTATCGTGTACATTATGGCAACAAGACCTTCACATTTACCCTCATTCCACAGGGAAAAAAAATAGTAGAAAAACAGCGCGATTTGAATGAAAATCCAATATATTTAGACAGAAAATCCAACCTCATTTGGGGTGGATTTTTTGTATCTTTGCATCCGATATTTAATAATATAAACAAACCTACAAAACAACAATAACGTAGCAAAAATATGAGAAAAGCTAAAATTTTCGCAGCAATGCTGATGGCGATGTCTTCGCTCGGGCTTTCGCACAGCATCAGTTTATGGTTCAGGCAAACAAGCCTGGAGTAGAAATCCAGCCTACCATGGTATCTTCTTCGAGGATATCAACTTCGGTGCCGATGGCGGTCTCTATGCAGAGATGGTGGAAAACCGTTCTTTCGAGTTCCCACAGCGCCTGATGGGATGGAATACATTCGGCAACGTAACCCCTCAATGACGTGAAGCCAGCCTTCGACCGCAACCCTCATTATGTAACGCTCGAGAGTGCCGGTGCCCGTGAGAAGCAGACGGTTTGGAGAACCGTGGTTTCTTCGGTATGGGATTGAAGAAGGATATGAAGTACGATTTCACCGTATATGGTAGTCTGCATCTCATCGATGGCAAGCAGGGCAAGATTCGTGTGGAACTCGTCAATTCAGAATGATGTCATTGCCAAGCAGGTCATCAACATCACCAACAACAAGTGGCAGAAGCTTACAGCTACCCTGACCTCTCCTCAGACCGATGCCAAGGGGTTTGATGCGTGTATATCTGGAAAGGTTCGAGAGTGTAGATCTCGACCACATCTCTCTTCCCAGAAGATAACTGGAATGGTCTCCGTGCTGATCTCGTACAGGATTTTACCAAACCTGAAGCCGGGCATCTTCCGTTTCCCTGGCGGATGTATCGTAGGGGAACCGACCTCGATACCCGTTATGAGTGGAAGAACTCTGTGGGTGCTCCTGAGAACCGTCCTCTGAACGAGAACCGCTGGAGATACCTTCCCACATCGCCTTTCCCCTAACTACTATCAGTCTTTGGGCTTGGGCTTCTATGAGTACTTCCTCCTTTCTGAGAAGATTGGTGCAGAGCCATTGCCAATTCTTTCTGTAGGTCTGGCTAAGCCAGTATCAGAACGATGATAAGGATCTAATGCGCATGTAGCAGTCAAGGATCTCCAGAGCTATATCGACGATGCACTCGACCTCATCGAGTTCGCCAATGGTCCTGTCACTTCTAAGTGGGGTAAGCTCCGTGCCGATATGGGCCATCCTGCACCATTCAATCTGAAGCAGATTGGTATCGGTAACGAGCAGTGGGGACCTATGTATCCTGAGCGCTTGCAGAAGTTCATGGAGCAGATTCATGCCAAGTATCCTAAGATCAAGATCTTGCGGTTCATCAGGTCCTTCTGCTGATGGCAAGGATTTCGACTACGGTTGGGAGCAGATGCGCAAGTTGGGCGTAGATATGGTAGATGAGCATTACTACCAAAGAGCCCTGAGTGGTTCCGCAGCAATGCCAGCCGTTACGACAAAGTACGACCGCAAGGGTCCTAAGGTATTTGCCGGCGATGCTGCTCATGCCGAGCACGATCCTAACTCTTGGGGGCTGCGCTTTCAGAGGCTGCCTTCATGACCGGTCTCGAGCGCAATGCCGATGGTTTTTATCAGGCTACCTACGCTCCTCTCTGCCGCTCATGTAGAGGATGGCAGTGGCGTCCAGACCTCATCTGGTTTGATAATCTCAGCTCTGTTCGTTCTGCCAACTACTATGTTCAGCAGCTCTACGGCGAGAACAAAGGGCCCAACGTATTGAAGCTTACCGAGAACGGCAAGGCTGTAGCTGGCGAGAATGGTCTCTATGCCACAGCTTTGTTTCGACAAGGCTACCAAGAGCTATATCGTGAAGATTGCCAATACCTCTAACGAGAAATGGAAATCAACGTAACCTTTCAACGGTATCAAAAAGAAGTTGAATCCTGGCAAGATGACTGTTCTTCATGCTGATGATATCCAGGCAGAGAACAAGATCGACAACAAGAACGTGAACGTAGTTCCTGTTGTATCAGATGCTCAGGCTAACGGCAACGTCTTGAATGTCAAGATGAAGGCGAACAGCTTTGTAGTATATAGATTCTAAGTTTAGTTTTAAAGTTTATGTAGTGTATTACCATTAAGGTAAAAGATGATGAAGAGGGTGTGTCATAAGTCCATGACGCACCCTTTTTCTATAATTTTCCGTAAACCTTATCTCGATTTAACAGCTACTAGAATTTTGGAATGTTTATAATATTTACTTTCTAGTCTCCTTAGATATAGATTTCTCACTTTAGTTCCCAATTGGGCATAGTTATCCCTACAGCTTCATCAGCTGTTTTGAGTTTTACAATTCATGTCGCTTTATTCCTAACATTTTTTTAAGTTGGCAGACATGGCATAAATACCGAAGTCCATATAAACCTTCTCTTTGCCAAAATGTCGGAATCGTTTATAGCCCATATCAAACTTCATTTGTCCAAAAGCCGCCTCTGGCTCTACCGGTCTTTTGCTCCGGTGTTCCAAGCCTAGCTCAGACGTCAACCATCTTCCTTTGAATGGTCTGTGTTGTCCTTTATGAAACCAGTTGTACTTAACGTAACCAACCATGTCCTCTTCTTCTATGAACTCATATTCTCTAAAGGATCCATAGCCAGAATCTGCAGTGACGGTTTTTGGCAGCCTCAATGTGTCTTTCCATTTGAACTTCTGCATGATGGTTTGGAAAGTAAGTGTATCTGTTGGATTTGAATATAAGTCAAAGTTCGTGATATACTGATTTCAGTGGCTATCTGCAAGCGGTGTGTGCAGGTTTAGTCTGTTCATTGTTCATGGTAACCCTTTGGTAGCGCATGAATGTGGCATCATTGTCTGTCTTGAAACCGTTTCTGTTGCCAAGAAATCTCCAATGAAGACTTCGTACGCCCGCGCATTTTATTACTATAATTATAGTAAGTGTTTAACGGAGTGCCAAGTTTGCTGCCTCTTTTGAGAGTCTGCCTCCTGATAGACTGCAGCCGTTGCTCGTAACCTTACCGTGGGAGTCTATGTCGCATCGATTTTTCCAGTAAACTCTCCGTGCTCCATCATATATTCTTCTTTCCTGAGAGATACTTTATTTTTCTCGAGCTGCTTGAGAGCCATTAAGCCAGTTCTTCTGTGAAGTTTCACGGTTTTTCTCTAAAAATTGTCTCTTCCAAACAGTATATTTGTTAGCCTTGACTCTATCTGCAGGCCCACCACCCAGGCCAATTGCCCTCTAGTTATGTGTCAACAACCCTTTTTACAAGGATATTAATATCTCTTGTCAAAATAGAAATCGATGCATTTCAGAAGGTGATTTGTAGAATCGGTTTAATGGTCGATCATGATTATGGCGTTGACCGTCGCAAATCCAATATATGAAGTATTAATCAGCGTAGGCAACCGCTATCTCCACGGCAGGAATACACACCATTAATGGTGAAACATGTTACAAGGCTAAGTAACATCATCAAGCCAGCGAGGCACCTGTACCTTCGTAAGTACTTAACAATGGTTTTTACTGTCCATACTGCGAACTATGGAATCTAACATGCGTACTTTATCATCTTTTGGGATATAATTGTCAAAAGATGAAGGAAAAAAACAAATTTCTAGTTTCGGATTTTTATTTGTATCTTTGCCATATTCTATAAAGTTTTCTGCAAAGATACTACTTTTTTGCAGAAAGACAAAGCCTGAGCTTGTGAAAGTTTGGGCTTTGGTTAAAATAAAGCAGAAAAAATTTCTAAAAGAACAAGATAAAAATCTCAAGTAGGAGTTTTGCGAAAAGTGGTGCGTCATGGACTTATGACACAATCTTTTTTCACTAAAACGATGACTTGTTTTTTATTAACGGTTTCCTCAATAGGGATAATGGCTAGAGTGTAGCATGGTGACATGCCTTTGGGCATCATCGTCCCGTTTACAATGTAATCAAATGATCCGAAATTCTTCTATGAACAACGGAAGGCTTCGGTGAGCTTTTTTCTCCTCATGAATAGCCAGAGACTCTTCATGCCGCCCTGAGTGCCCTGATTTGATTTCGATAGGGGTAATCTTCATGTTGTGGATTTCCAGATAGTCTATCTCGGCAACACTCTTCCCTTCTGCCCCTAAATAAAACATCTTCTGGCGCGGATGCATGGTTTGTAACGCATCATCTCGAGTCCGGCAACCATTTTGTTACACCTCCCTTTATTGACAAGTCCCTGAGGGGTGCCGGCTAAAATAAGTTCTTATGAGCTGCTGAGACAGGTCGCCTTCCAGTTGAAGCACAGCTAACAGTAATCCTGGGTCCAGAAAGAGAACCTTTTATGCTTTTCCTCGTCAGCTTCCGCATCCAGCGGAATACCATTGCCCGAGGTAGCGACCACAGGGGTAACGATTCCTGCAAGTGTCAACAGGCGGAGGGCTTCTCTTGATTTGTGAACTCTGATAATCTGGGCTGATATTTGCTTGTATGTCAGCTTCTCTCCAGCCTGATGACAGATGCCACGCACGTTGTGCGCAGCAAATCTGGGTTAACTCTTTTTATACTTGCTGAAATCATCTTCGTATGTCAGTATGATATCTTCCCTGGATGTTTCTGCATCGGTTGAAATCGTGTGTCTTGGTCCATGCCAGAACAGATTCCGGCATGCCTCCAACAAGCAGGTAGGTGCGGAAGTATTCCACGAGTTTATCATGGAAGGCTTGATCTAAAGACTGGTTTCCGTATGCTTCATTTCGGAGAAGGATGAGTCCTTCTTCGTGATTGGCATACAGGAATTCATCGAAAGTCATCGGATACATGAAGAGCGAGTGAATCCTTCCTACCCAAAAGTAGGGAGTTCCTGAAGCGTAAACCCAGAAGTGATCCTGCGGCTATGACATGCAGCTCAGGATAATCTTCCCTTGAAGAAGCGTAGTGCCATGATGGCTTCTGGGCATTCCTGGATTTCGTCGAGGAAGAGGAGCGTCTTACCCTGCTTCTATAGGGATATTGATATAACTGCTGATTTTTTAGCAATCAATCGTACGTCAATATCCCCCTGGAAGAAGGTTTTGATTGCCTTGTTACGTTCGAAGTTTACCTCGGCGAAATACTCGAATTGCTTCCCGAAGTTTTGACTGCTGATGACTTTCCAACTTGTCGGGCACCACGAAGCAGCAGCAAGGGTTTCCTGCATGGAATCTTCCTTCCAGGCGATGAGTTCTTGAGTCTATGTTTCTATGTATATATTCTGTCATAATCGTAACTGTTTGAATAACAGGCAAATATAGCGAAAATACTCAAATCCGAGAAATAAATCGTGTTAAAATACTCAAACCGAGAAATAATCGGCGATAAAATACTCAAACCGAGAAATAATCCCTAGAATGGTTACGGTGATGATATTCTTTCAATGCAAAGATACACATTTTCAATATAATTAGAAGATTTTTTGTGGCTTAATCTGTTCTGTTTCAGATTACCCTGCCGATTGTTTTTTTTTTGATATCGAATAATCCTGAAAAAACGACGTTTAAACACATCTGATAACAAATAGGCACGATGGACGAGAAAGGGTGGTTGCGAATATACATTTTTTTATATATCTTTGCAATCAATAAGATTCTATTTGTTCAATCAATAAGATTCTATTTTTGTATTAACTGATAAACATGTAAGGCTTATGAGACGGAAAATTCACAGCTTAACTTTTGTGTTCATGGCATTATTGATGATGTTGATGACGTTCGCTTCATGCAGTAAAATCCAGGATTTGCTGAATGAGGGAGATGATGATGACGATGGTTCTGAAGGTGGAAATCCGCCAGAACTCGTAGAAGGAAGAATGGAAGACATCGCTCTTTTCGGGTATCGTGAGAGATGCCAGCGGCACTCCAATCGAGGGTGTGAGCATCGTGAGCGGCTCTTCTGCTGCTACTACCAATACCGACGGATTCTTTTGAGTTTGATCAGATTCAGGTAGTAAGTGTTCTGAACGATCGCTCGGTAGTGAGATTCAGCAAGTCTGGCTATTTTGATGTGGTGCGTTCTATGGATGCTGACGATGATGCTGCCGATGGCGCAAGCTGGGAGGTGGTGATGTGCAAAAAGGAGAACAATGATTTCACCAGCATCAAGACCTTATTCTTCTTCATCCGACCAGACCCTGCAGGCTGGCGATATGAAGATTGATATGCCGCAGGATGGATACAAGGTGGATGGCACCGGAGCCAGCTATACCGGAAAGGTGAAGTCGGAGATGATGCCGGGTGGCGACCTCGCTGCTGTGCGTTCCGACAACTCCAGCGCCCAACTGGTTTCCTACGGAATGACCGACCTGAACATGTATGCCGAAAATGGCGACAAGCTGCAGCCAAGGATGGCAGCAAGGCAAAGCTTACTTTCCCTGATACCAGCCGGAATGGGCGAGAATCCGCCAGCCAGCATCCCTTTATGGAGCTTCAATGAGAAGACAGGACTCTGGGAGGAAGAAGGGAAGTGCTGCATTGCAGGGAAATGTATATGTAGGAGAAGTGGCTCATTTCTCCTGGGTTAACCTGGATTATCCGGAAAGTCAGGCAACTGTATATGGACATGTAACGGATGATACCGGCAAGGTTCTGCCAGGTGTAAGATTGAACATCGGACAGTTGCAGACTCCTACAGTAACAAATTCGGATGGATATTATTCGCAGGAAGTTCCTGCCAATACAGACTTCAGCATCATGGTGAAACCTCAGTACTATGGTGGTGTCAGTCAGATGGCATTCGTGAATGTGGCAGCCCTCTCCTGGAGAAAGTCGCCGTGTAGATATTACCCCTCTCACTTGGTTCGTGTATATGGAAAGGTAATGAACGAAAGTGGCAAGGGTATCCGATTCACAGTATGGGTGCAGACGGATAAGGATAAGTCTGAACTGTGCCAGACAGATAAGGAGGGGAACTTCAATGTGTATGTACCGAAGGATATGAAGGGTAAGGCTACCGCCTGCGCACGTACCTTTAGGGGTGATGAGGTTTCCAAGGAGATAACCATCAAGGATGAGGATGTACCTGTAGATTTGATTGTTAAAGGTCGGGGGGTAGTGGTTGTCCCTAATATGATTAATATCTTTCTGATGTCATGGGCGATGATGCATTTACTATACCTACTTACTCAAATCCGCTTAGTGGTGTGCTTCGTGGATGATAATCTGATATTGGTGCCAGAAGATGATGCCAAAAATCAGTATGACAATAGGAATAGGTCATTATAAGAAGGAGAAGACTACCTATACGGATAGTGTAACTACCAACATTGTTAAAGAGAGTACCCAGCAGCTGTTTATGACTATGCCGGGCAAGGAGATGAAGTGTACCGTACAGAGAAATGGTAATGATTTCGTGTTCTCTCTGGAAGGATATGGCTTCTTTGGACAGGAATCTACAGAAGAATATGATGATAACGCCAAATTAGTTGGTAAGAATATGAGCTATCCGCTCCCCTGGCTGCAGCCAAGACGCTTCGCAACGTCAAGCCGGTAGATGCAGGCTTCCCTTCTTTTTTACTCCACAGCTGGAGGCAAAGGCTCCTTTGGCACTGTTGATTACGGAAAGTCTCAATCTGGGCAAGGGTGGCATCATTTATTATAATGGTGGAAGCAGCGACTATCAGAAGTTGAAGAATGCGGCAGCCAAGTTAAATTTTTACCAATATGGGAGAGGACAACGAGGATGGCTATATGTCGGTAACATTCTATTCGGCAAAGAAGAAGATGCTGATTACTCTGGAGTATGATCCTCATGCTGAAGGCGCTACAGACGAGAACACTTTTGAGGATATTGAAGAATATGCCCCCAATCTATATGATGGTATTGGATGGTGTAACCGAAGAAGCGCCCGTGCCATGATGGAGGATGATGACTATGATACCCGCAGCACCCGAGTAACAGCCCGCAAGCATTTCAATCCGATATCGAAATGTAAGTTTGATGGCTTTAAGAAGAAAAAAAAAATGTTCCAAAAGCTTGCTCGTCTGCGTTAATTTACCTATATTTGCAGGGTAAATTTATTGAAAATAATAGAAATGATGAAAAAAAGATAAGTTTTGCCTCTGGCAGGTGCTCCTGCCTCTTTTTGCCTCTGCTGATTCTCCCTGGCTTCCTGCCGGAAATCGGCAGAGGAAACTGCTGATATTCTGCGTATCGAAAAAGCTGCATCAGCTCGATGAACTCCTCAATGCGCAGTCGCCGCAGGCTAAGGCGGAGATAGAAAAGGTATGAAGCAGGCGAAAGACAGCCTGACGTTTTATGAGTATTATGCGAGGAAGGGAAGATGGCTTTGCCAGTCGGCAACGCCCGATTCTACGGTAGGCTATGGACCGCATCCCTGCGCTTCGCCCTTCGTCAGCCCGATACTCCGCGCCGCAACGGACTTTCTTGCCTATACCTACAACTCGCCAGGGCATCAACTATCATAATTTTCATCGCAAGGCAGACGAGGTGGTTTCGCTCTACCACTCTACCTATGCCTATTCCATGCGTAGCGATGTGCAGCATCAGGCGCCAAGCATCTGTGCCAACCTGGGCGATGCCTATCTCTTCAAGAATCAGTTGTCGCAGGCAGCCTCCTGGTATCGCCGTGCGCTCTTCTGGTAGATTCCTCCAGTTGCCCAAGGAGGAGAATGTCTCCCTCTATGTGGGTCTGGCTACCATCTACCTGAAACTCAATGATTTTGATGCATCGCCAAGTGCTATCAGCAGACGGAAGCCCAGCTTCCGCAGATGTCGCTGGGCTATGCAGGCGTATTATCTGAACAATTATGGCAACTACTACTATTATAAGAAAGACTATGCCCAGTCGCTCCGCAAATTCCGGCAGCTGAAGCTGTTGCTGGAGAAGCACAAGAAGGACGACTGTTCGACATGTATCTCTGCAAGTTGAATATGGCAGATGTGTATCTCAATCTGGACAGCATTGCCCAGTCGGAGAAAAATATCTTGCTGAGAGCGAGCCTTTCATGGTGGCTAACCACGATCGGGAGGCGGTATATTACTGTAATACGATTCATATCGGTCAGACGTGAAGAAGGGGGATATGGCGGCTGTTACCCGCATCCTAAACAGCGAAAGGCAGCAGTTCGGAGAGGATATCAGCAATCTCGTAGCCTTCAATCTCCGCCAGATCCGCAATCAGTATCTGCAGCGATATTACCTTGCCAAGGGCGATTACCGCATGGCATTCGAGAATCTTCGCCGGGATATGCAGAAGAATGATTCGCTGGAGCACAACAGAATCAAGATGAGAGCTTCTGAAATTATGGATCGTTTTTACCCAGGATACGCTGAAACTGCATCACGACCTGCTGATTGAGCAAACAAGACGGCACAGTTGAACCAGACCCGCTTCATCGCCCTGGCGGTGGTGCTGCGTTGATTCTGCTGCTGTGCATGTTCTTCGTCATCAAGAGCATACGCGTTCCGGCAAGCGACCGGAAGAGAGCAGGCATCGTGTACTGCAGCTGAAGCTGGAAGGGGCAAGAAACCGAATCTCCTCATTTCGTCTTCAATGTTCTCAACAACAAGATTCTGCATGCCGGTACGGCGGAAGCCGACGAGCTGATGGGGCTTGCCTGGTTGATACGCAGCAACCTGATCTCTCCTGTCAGTCGAAGGTATCTCTTGCAGCAGAGCTAGGTTTCGTGAAGCAGTATCTGGCGGTGGAAAGTCCGCTGATGGGCGATGATTTCGATTTCGCTTCAAATAGACCCCGAAGTGGATGTGGAGAATACGTATATCCTGTCGATGTTTGTCCAGATACTGGTAGAGAATGCCCTGGTTCACGGTCTGGAGAGGCTGGGAGGGTAGGAAGAGCTTGCAGGTAAAGGTAGATAGAAAGCAGCCGGGCTATACCGTGGTTTCCGTGCTCGACAACGGCAAGGGATTCGATATCCGCCAGAAGGGCAAGAAGCGTACCGGACTGGGAATCATCACCCAGACCCTGGCAGTGGTGAACGAGCATAATCGCCACAAGATGACCTTCTCGCTGCAGAACCGGAAGGCAGAAGATGGCAGCGTGGCAGGATGCCTGGCGCAGGTATGCATACCCGATGGATTCGTGATGTAGCAGGACTTGCGAAACTTGAATATAAATAATATAATAAGGTGTATGAAAGTTGTAATCATAGACGATGATAAATCTTCAGGCAAGGCTTTGGCAGATTTATTGAAACGAAATATGGAATGGAGGTGCTGGGATGCGCGCTCTGTGGGCTTTGACACCTGGCGATGGTAAACAAGTGCCAGCCCGATGTGCTCTTCCTGGATGTCCAGCTGCCCGATGAATGGCTTGGATTTCCTGGATAAGCTGTCCGGCTTCCTGCATAATCCCTTGCCAGGTGGTGATGTACACGGCATATGATGAATACGTGCTCACAGCCTTCCGCAAGCAGGCATTCGATGTGCTGCTCGAAGCCTATCAATCCCCAGGAACTGGACGTCATCGTCAAGCGCCTGGAGAAAGAGGAAGAAAAACGGTGGAGGCGGCAGGCAAGGCTGTGCAGGATACGCTGAACGGCAAACTGCTTTTCTATACAAACCCGTGGATTTCAAGCTGGTGGATAGGGATGATGTCTGCCTCTTCCAGTATAATCACGAAGTGAGATGCTGGGAGGTGGTGGTGGCTGAAAACAGGAAGCCTATCAGGCTGAAACGCAATGTGAAGAGCACCGACCTGCTATCGCTCGACCCTCATTTCCTGCAGGTAAACCAGAAGTTCATCGTCAACATCAATTACCTCATCGAGGTAGTTGACAATGTGTGCCATTTCTATCCCCCTTTCGATGAAATCGATTATGTAAAGGTGGGCAGACTCTATAGAAAGAAACTGATAGATAGATTTTTAAGTATTTAAAAACATAAGTAGGTATGATGAGAAAAAGTATTCTGTCATCATTATGATGATTGCCCTCTTCGGGAGGCCAGACAGCCCTAGCTCAAGAGGTTGTCCCTGAAACTCCTTCCGTTCCGCAAGACCGGTTGGATACCCTTTATTACAACAAGAGCTGGAAGGTAACCCTAACAAGGCTTTTCGCCAACTATTATCGCCTGGCGCTCTATCCCGCAGATTCTACGGCTGCCAAGGAGTTCCGCACTTACTATATGAGCGGCGAACTGCAGGGCGAGGGAAGTTTCGTGGTCCTCGATAAGAAGGATGATGCCAAGAGCCAGTTTGCCGGCACCATTACCACCTATTTCAAGGATGGACAGGTAGAGCAGAAGAAGACCTATCAGGCAGGACTGCTCTCGGGCGAATATATATCTCTTATTATAATAACGGCAACGTGAAGGAGCATTTCTTCATGAACCAGGGCAAGAAGATGGGAGTAGGAGCCTCTTTCACTGAGAACGGCAGGGTATGCACCCTTACTCCTTACAAGAACGACATCCCTGAAGGCTTTTACGTAGTGGTGGATGCCGACGGCAACTATTCCAAGTATTCGCTTACCGACCATCAGCCTATCCTGAAACCCCTTCGCCTGATGAAATCCTCACCGAATATAAGAATGGTGTGGCATGCCCTTTATTACAACAAGAACGGTCTCATCGTGGGCGTAAGCAATTGATGGTAGATGAGAACATCGGCGATTATCGCGAAATCGGCGTCTTCATCGTCAACAAGAGCATGATCAATGTGGATATCGACCCTTCTCAGATCGAAATCTACGATATGAAGGGCGGCAAGCGCAAGAATTTCGAACTGGTGGGTGCTGATGAATATGACAAGAAGATCTTCAAGTTCAAGAAGAAGGTGGCTAAGCGCTCGGTAAAGAACAAGGCGATTGTGCAGACCGAACGTGAGAACAACGTGAATGCCAACCTGGGAGCGCAGGTGTTTGATGCCGGAACCTCCAATACGCTGAAGGATTTCCAGACCCGTATCTGCCGGCTGCAGCAGCTGGAAGATGGCAACCGCATGAAGTATTCCGACAAGATGCCTGAGGACCTGGGCTATCTGGAGCGCACCACCATCCATCGGGCGAAATGGTTTCGGGCTATCTCTATACCTCCGACCGCAAGGCTGCCGATCTCTTCGTCAAGGTAAAGATCAAAGGGCATCGACTATCTCTTCGAATGGAAGGTTAGCAAGAAGAAATAACGTATGTGAGATGTGAATACTAACTATTAAAAAAATAATAGAATGAAGAAGAAGATTTTGATGATGGCATTTTGTGCCTCGTATTTACGACAAGTGGTTTTGCACAGTTCAAGAGAACTGCATTCAATCATGTGGGTCTGAATGCAGGTGTGGGTACCGAAGGTATCAGTATAGGTGTTGCGGCTCCTATCTCCAATTTCGTGGAGTTGGAGGCAGGCGTGGATATTCTGCCTAAGATGCTCAAGATATCTGAGCAGATGAACCTGACGGCAGATGCCACTATCAATGTCCAGGGACAGACCATTAGGATTCCTGATTCAGAGGTGGATGTGGATGCTGATTTCTCCCGCACAGCCTTTCATGCCAAGGCGAATATCTATCCTTTCGGCGGCAAACAGCAAGTTCTTCGTGGCTGCCGGCTTCGCTTGCGGCGGTGCCAAGATTGCCAAGTTGAGCGGTCACAGCGATAAATTGGCGCAGTTTATCAAGCAATATCCTGGATATGAGGATGAGATTCTGAAACACGTAGGTGCAGATCTTTCAGATTATAATATCAAGTTCGACAAGAATGGCGATATCAATGCCGACCTGCGCTGCAATTCCTTCCGTCCTTATCTCGGTCTGGGATTCGGCAGAGTGGTTCCTAAGAACCGCCTGGGTTTCCGCTGGGAAATCGGCTGCCAGTATATGGGCAAGCTGAAGATCTATCAGAATGGCGAGGAGGTAGATGTGAGGAAGGCTCTCAATGATCTGATGGTGAAGATGGCGGCGACATCGCCGATATCGTGGATAAAAATCAGTTCTATCCTGTGCCAAGTTGCACATTGTGGGCAGA
>VOFI01003763.1_pt1 | contig 15294 bp, 27 predicted proteins | sample 5384131 | NCBI WGS metagenome assembly VOFI01 (sample SAMN12384728, study PRJNA508395) | human gut metagenome | isolation source: healthy gut H | host: Homo sapiens
CAGAATTCAATGGATATGAGGTCACAGAAGCGGCAGATGGAATGAGCGCCGTCGGGCTTTGTAAGCTAAACGAATACGACCTAGTCATTTTAGATATAATGATGCCGAAGCTAGACGGCTTTTCAGCATGCAAAAGAGATTAAGAAAATTCAAGATGTGCCAATTATCATGTTATCAGCTCGAGGGGAGGAATATGATAAGCTCTTTGGCTTTGAGCTGGGCATCGACGACTATATCGTCAAACCGTTCAGTCCCAAGGAGCTGATGGCAAGAATCAACGTAGTCCTTGCCCGCAGAAACTCTTCTGCACAGAGCAAGGCCGACGTGGTGAAGTTTAGCGGTCTGGAAATCAACGTTGCCGCCCGAACGGTCACTGTCGACGGAGAAAGAGTCGAATTGACGCCAAAAGAATATGAACTGCTCTTCTATTTGATAGAGAACAAAAACATCGCGCTTTCAAGAGACAAGCTTTTTATCAGACATCTGGGGATATGACTTTTTGGTGACGACAGAACGATCGACACACACATCAAAAATCTTAGAAACAATTTAGGGACCATATCGTGACTACATTGTCACACTCAGAGGGGTAGGGTACAAATTTGAGTTTGAAGAGTAAATTCGATTTTAAAAGTATTAGATTTAAGCTTTGGGTTTATTTTATCAGTTTTTTGCGATCATACTGATCAGTTTGATCTGGTTTTTGCAGATTTTTTTTCTCAATAATTTTTATCAGGATATGAAAATCCGCGAAACCACCAATTTAGCCGACGAACTTGTGCAGTATTACAACGATCAGAATCAGGATCTCTCAAAGCTGATGCAGAAAAATTGACACATTATCCCTTTCAAACGAAAAAATGACTTATACATTCGTGTGGAAACAGCCGCTGGGGCAATTGTCATTCCGCCTACTTATGGTGCGCACGTACAGCTTTATCGATACAGCCTGCAGATTCAAGAGCTGCGGGCACAGCTGGAGATCAGTCCTCTGGGGAAAGCTTCAATCCTTTCACAAAAGGAAGAAAACGGAATGCGCATTTTCTCCTACGCCCGTTACCTGAGCAAAGTAACCAGCAGTTTTGACGAAGACGAAAAAAATAAAGCGAACAGCTATATCGTCTACATCGTATCTCCACTATATCCAGTCAAATCTACGATTTCTATCCTGCGTGCACAGCTTGTGTACATCACTGTGATCGCAGCCCTCTTAGCTTTGACATTGGCTCTGTATCTGGCAAGCCGAATATCCAAGCCAATCAAGGAAATTACAAATTCTGCGGCAGAGATGGGAAAAGGGCATTACGGGGTCAAGTTCAAAGGGCGGTCACTATTCGGAGATTACTGAACTTGCTGATACATTGACCAATGCGTCCAGGGAACTGGAAAAGACTTGACATGTATCAAAAAGGATTTGATTGCCAACGTCTCTCACGATTTGCGGACGCCATTGACCATGATCAAGTCTTATGCCGAAATGATTCGCGATCTTTCTGGCGATAACCCGCCGAAGAGAGAAGCGCATCTGGGCGTCATTATCGACGAAACAGACCGGTTAAACACTTTGGTCAACGACATGCTCAATATGTCAAAGATGCAGTCCAAGAGTATCAAGTTAGAGCGCTCCAACTTTGATCTCAAAGAAGACAGCCGAAACGATCCTGGCATCCTTTGAGATTTTAGCAGAAAAAGAGGGTTATCACTTCAAGTTTCATTGCCCTGTCGCTGTCATCGTCAACGGCGACGAGACAAAAAGATAAAACAGGTGTTATCCAACTTGATTAACAATGCTGTCCAAATATGGCGGGGAAGACAAAGAAATCATCGTCAACATTAAAAAAGCGGTCCAGTCGAAAAGTACGTTGTGAAGTCATCGATCATGGAGCCGGCATTGCACCCGACGAAATCAACCACGTGTGGGAGCGATATTACAAATCCAGCACTCATCACGTCAGGCCTACGGACGGCAGCGGTTTGGGTCTCTCCATCGTCAAAGAGATATTGACCCTCCACAAAGCAAATTACGGAGTTAACAGCAAACTAGGCAAAGGCAGTACCTTCTGGTTTGAAATGGATACAGTAAAACTTAAAAAATAAGAATTCTGCCCGCGGCAGTCATCATAGACATTGGTGAGTTCGATATTCCCTATGTTATGAAAAGCGCGGCTTCATAGAGAAGCCGCGCTTTTTATTCTCCTTTAAAGGCATTGATGGCGTCATAGATGTTTTTGCGCCGATAATCCTGCATTGTCCCTGCCGAACTTTCCCATCAATTTATCTGCATTTTTCTTTGGCATGATAATCTGTTCGTATCCCATTCTCCCCGCCTCTGTTACAATCTTATCTGCATTCTGGACAGATCGAGATCGCCTGTCAGTCCCACTTCTCCGATCACAATGGTTCTCTTCTGACAGGTGACGTCTCTGATAGAGGAATAGACCGCCAGAGCCACCCCCAAATCGACGGAAGTGCTGTCCGGCTTCATGCCGCCTACTACATTGACATAAACGTCTTGATTAATCATGGTCATGCCGACTTTTTTCTCTAAAGACGGCGAGAATCATGTTGAGCCTCTGATAATCTACACCGACCGATGTTCTCCTGGCAAATCCCACGTTGGCAGGCGCTGTCAGCGCTTGTATTTCGAATAAAACCGGCCGGCTTCCTTCGTATACAGCCGTAATAATAGAACCCCTGCGCTGGTCTCCGTACTCTCGAGAAAAGTTCTGACAGATTTTCAATTTCGATCAGGCCGCCTTCCTCCATTTGGAAGGCTCCGATTTCGCTGGTCGTACCAAACCTGTTTTTTATATGCTCTCAATATCCTCAGGTCATGGTCCCTCTCACCCGTAAAGTTGAGTACACAGTCTACCAGATGCTCAACAATTTTCGGTCCTGCCAGCTCTCCATTTTTTGGTCACATGGGCCACGATAAAGATAGGGATATCATTGGTCTTTCCCAGCTTCATCAGCTGATTGCCGATATCTCTGACCTGGGATACGCTGCCAGGGACAGAATCCAGGGTCTGCGTGTACATCGTCTGGATAGAGTCGATGACTAGGAACTTGGGCTTTAAATTTTCGCACACTGCCGTAATGTTCTCCATATTGGTCTCTGCCAAAATATACAAATCTTCACTGAGATCAGGGCAGACGCGGTCTGCTCTCATCTTGATCTGTTCTTCTGATTCTTCTCCAGATACATAGAGGACGGTTCCTGCGATTTGGCCAGATTCGCTGCCGCCTGTATAATCATAGTAGATTTGCCGATTCCCGGCTCCCCTGAAATCAAAGTCAGCGATCCACGGACTAGTCCTCCGCCTAAAACTCGGTTCAGTTCGCCAATCCCCGTGTCAATGCGGATGTAATCACCAGAGCCGACTTCTTTTTAGCCTGGATGGTTTTGCCTCTGCGCTGGTCCGCCTCCTGGTATCGTTTTGCGGCGCATCTACCACTTTCTCTTCCACCATGGGTTCAGGCTCCACAGATGCACTGCCCCATCCATTTCGGGCTCTCGTAACCGCACTCCTGACAGACAAATACGGTCTTTGCTCTTCTTTGCCATAATTGTTTTGATTTCCCCTTTCGTAAACATCCGTTCCTTACATTGAGTATAAAAACTCGAACGATATTTTCTTCATGATAACAAAACACTGTGGGTTTGTCACAGAGTTTTTAGGCCATACTGATTGATCGTTCCATATATCAAAGAAATCTTACGGTGATAGGTTATATTTTTTATGGCGCTAAAAAACGCTAAATGACCGAATCAAAGATTCCTGTTTTCACATGTCGCCCACAGGAAGCGACTCTTCGTAGGTACGATTCTTTGCTATTTTCTCTATAATAAAAGCCGAGCAGAAATCATCTGCTCAACTTCAATTGTCATCATATCAATTTGCCTGTTCTCTTACCACAAGCCCATCCATAAGCGCTGTACATATTGTCAACGTCCTGCTGCTCGATGGTGTCAACCTGCGTTTTCACATATTTGTAAGTCTTTGGTCTGCTTTTTCTTCAGCTTGCTTGGGTTCTGCGTATACTCTGCAAAAAAGACTGTGCGAAGTATTCTTTGCTGTTCTTCGTTATATATGACTTTTTGTGTGCCGTTGTACTTTTTCTTTTCGGATTTTTGTAAATCTTTACGAACTCAGATGTCTCGTCTGCACCGTTCTGCAGTCTGGAAACAAAGTGGCCCATCTCGTGAAGTGTATTCGTCTTGTTTCTCGTCTTTAGATGGATGGCGTGATCTGCTACGCTGAATACGCCTGCATAACCTAAGTTCTTGTTATATTTGACAGTAAAGCCTAATTCAACAAATGCGTTGACGACTCTGCTGTCTGCTTTGGCGGAAGTGGCCGGAATGGTCTTCATGGATACTGTGGCAGCATTTGCATCTTCTGTCATAGCCAAAACCAAACCTGTCGTCAGGGCTAAAGTTAATATTATCGTTATGAAAACTCTCAGTGTTCTCTTTAACATCATTTCTATCCTCCGAATCATTCAAAATAAAAAAACTGCTTCGTCTAAAGCAGCCACATTTCGAAGGAGGTTCTGATGTTTGTAAGAACGCTCTCATACATTACATTGATCATCTCAATGGCAACTGGCTGTCATGCTTTTTCGCTTTGAGACCCTATAGCTTTGCGTCGCTGAGTTTCCCCAGGTTTGCTAATATTCTTTTAAATTAAAAAAAAATCATTCAGAGAATTCACTAAATGACCGTTGTTTATATATATTAGATATCGATACATATCATACATAATACGGCAACTGGCTGGCATACCTTGCGGCTTAGCCCCTGTAGCTTTGCGTCACCGTCTTTCGACGGGTTTGCTCTTGTGAATATCTCTTTTTTACTTGTTATCTTAGTATATGCTCTTTTATTGCCTTTGTCAACGGTTTTGGGCAAATTTCCTGCGGCAAAGTCCTTTCAGTTATGCGCTTTCTTGTCTCAAATAGGTCACAGTGGAAATTCCCCAAAAGCACTGTCGAGAAATGATTTACTCGTCATTTAATCAAAAACAACCAAAAACACCCAAAAATCTCAGGCGCCAAGAGGCTGCAACGTCAGTTTCAGCTAAATACATAACGAAATTTCAACGGTTACAGTCCTACCGCAGAGGGCGCTCTTTACGGTCATCGGATTTTTTAGGTGTTTTTGCATTTTTACGGTAATAGAGGGTAACTGGGCGATCCGTGCAGGCCTGTTTCGCATATCTGATCGTCAGGCACCCTTATGGTCTATCTGCGAAAAGACTTCTCACACTGGGCAATCCCTTCAATCGCCCTATAATAAATCTCACAGTTTTTCTCCAGTGCCTTCAGCGGAATGTATTCATTTTCCTCATGGCAGCAATCTTTCATCCCCGGAAGGATCGGTCCAAAGCTGACGATGCCCGGCATGGCTTTCGCATAAGAACCGCCGTAACCGAGGACGAAGTCGGGCGGAAATCCGGTAGACTCCTCATAAGTTGCAGACAATACTTCCAGAAAAGGTGTGTTACGGCTGACAAAGACAGCAGGCAGTGATGTAATGCCGGCAACTTCTCCGCCATACTCCTGACACAGGCGGTTGAAGACATCCAAAAGCTCATCTTCCGTGGTCGTATATGCGAAACGGACGTTGATGCCCACCTCAACAAAACTTCCTGACGTTGTGATCAGCACAGGAGTAAAGACTGTTCGATGTATAAATTCACCTGCAAAATACTCTTCCTTCGTCCTCAGACCCAATTTCGGCGCAGTGCAGTCAGAAAAGAACTCTGTCACCATTTCCAAAACTTGCGAAAACCCGTTGGGAGTCACACCTTCGAGCAGGCCCGGCATTTGAAAAATAGCGTTCTCTCCTTTTTCCGGCGCGCAGGTATGAACCGCCTTTCCCTCCGTCACGATCACCCTGCCATCTGAAAGCAATGCGCTGCAGTTATCGGGCACGATATTAAATGCCGTACCGGCCTCAAGCCCGACAATCTGCAGAGGTGCTTCATCCACCAAAGCGGCAGGAAAACGCAAGGTGACATCCATGCACCCCTTCTCCACGTTTCCAATGGGAAAATCACCGTCAGGCGTAAACCCGTAATCGGGCAGAGAATAGTGCTTCGTATAACAATCCATGTCGGTCCACTCCGTCTCTTCCTGGGTACCGACAATGAGCCTGACCGTCTTGTGAAAAAGGCTTTCCGTTTTCCATGGCAGCGCCCATGGCATGTAGGACAGCCACCGTCGGTCCTTTGTCATCAATGGCGCCGCGGCCATAGAGGTTTCCATCGCGCACTTCGCAGGCAAAGGCGGACTTTTCCAAAGTTCCTCTCTGCCGGCATTCACCACATCCACATGGGTCAGGGATGCCAAAGGTTTCGTCGCCCTGGCCGATTTCAATGATACCTACCTGCCCATCTGCGACTTTTTCACATCGCATGCCCATCTGCTCGCCCAATTTCAGCACATAGTCCAAAGCCTCTTCTACAGCAGCTTTATCCGAGGAGATGCTGGGGATGTCGATCAGTCCCTTCAAGTCTCTTATCATCTTATCACGTTCTAATGTCATTTGCTTTTTCCCCCATCTTTTCTGCCAGTGGGCCTAAGGAATAGGCCTTTGTCGTCGGATCTTTCTGTAAAAGTCCTGCCTTCTCCAAAGTGGACAGGTTTCGATAGACTGTCGTTCGATTCATGCCAGTCAGTTCCACCAGTCCCGGTACGTCGTAATGGTATGGCGGATCTGTAAACAGGCTCAGTAGGAACAATGCTTTCTCCAAGCTGGTCATCTTCTCCGCATTTTTTACGGATGCCGCCGATGGGGCTTGCCATCGTGGCAATATAGGTGGTGTAAATCTGGGTCGCTGTAATCATCGCCGTGATGCTCATCCTCTCATCTTCCATATGGGCACAGCTGGGTTCTGTCTGAAACACCGGGCCAAAGCTGACAAAATGTTTCATGGACTTTGCGTAGGACGTACCCAGAGCGCTCTGAAAGCTGCTCTCATATCCGTAATCCGCGTACACCTCTGCCATCACCTGTAAGAACTCCTCTTCTCATCGACAAACATGGGTTCCAAAAAGTCATACAGTTCCATCTCAAAGAATATTTTTCCTTTTGCCGCATAAAAGCTGCGATGACGTCTTCTTTGCTGACACCGGTGCAAGAGCGCACGTTGACATTGAGCAGCACCTTGTCACCTTCCCGCTTCAAAATCGTCGGCACGATGATGCTGCGCTGGGTCGGCGTCAGATCAGCATGCACATTTTTATCCATGCCTAGTTTTTCGCCGTTATAATCCTTTGCCAGAAAATCGTTGAGGAAACGGATAAAGTTGAACTCTGTCCGATAGCCCAGCTCCACCGCCATTTTGGAGATGGCGTTGATGCCAATGGCCGGCGCCGAGCTGTGACAGGAAATCCCGTGAAAGACCAGGTTCTCCTGATTTCTGATCTTCACTTCCGCCCGGGAAGGAATGGTGTTAGGACTGTCCCCAGAATCCAGCTTTTCCAAAATGTCAATGCAGGGCTCCATAAAGCGCATCTGCACATCGCAGTAGCCCTTTTTCACTGTTATAAATCGGGAAATCCCCATCGGGAGAGAAACCGAAATCGGGCACAGGAAATTCTTTTTCTTAAAGCTGGCGATGTCGGTCCATTCTGCCTCTTCGGAAGTACCGACGATGAGCCAGACTCTCTTGTTCAGCGGGATTTCCAACTCTTTGATCGCTTTCAGCGCATAGAGACACATGACCGCAGGGCCTTTGTCGTCCACTACGCCTCTTCCCCATAGGAAACCCTTGCGACGCGCCCTTCAAAGGGCGGATAAGTCCACTTGTCCGTATCGCCGATACCGACCACGTCCATATGCACCAAAATTCCCAGAGTCTGATCACCGCTGCCCAGCTCGACGATACCCACATCACCTGTGGAAGTTTTCATGGTCTTAAACCCCATGGCTTCTGCCTTCTGCAGAAACAGGTTCAGCGCCTCGGTGTTCTCCGCTGCGCACCCGTTGATGCTTTTAATTCTGATCAGTTCCAGGATGTCCTCTATCATCTCGCTGCGTTTGGCTTTGATGTAGCTGTCAATCTTGTTCCTCATAGACCTTGCCTCCCGCACTTCAGGCAGGCCGCAAATGTCCCTGCTTTATCTCTTCCAGAACCGGCTGTTTCTCAAAGCATTGTTCCGAAGCTTCAGGGCACCTGCTGGCAAACTTGCACCCTGCTATTTCGATGCTGGCGTTAGGCGTCTCTCCCCGCAGCACTTCCCGCTTTCTATTCTTGTTGACGCCCGGTATGGGCATGATGGCCGTCAGCGCCTTGGTGTAGGGATGCACCCCGCCTTTGATGATCTGATCTGCGCTGCCGATTTCCATAATCTGCCCCAGGTACATGATGGCGATTCGATCAGAAATCAGCCAGGCAAGAGAAAGATCGTGGGTGATGAAGAGATAAGAAAGTCCTTTTCGTCCCGCAGTCCAAGCAAAGTTTCAATATTCCCGTACGCACAGAAGCATCCAGCATAGAAATCGGCTCATCGGCCACCACGAACTTTGGTTCCATGATGATCGCCCCGGCGATGACCACACGCTGCCGTTGGCCGCCGGAAAGCCTCGTAAGGGTAGCGGTACAGATACTCCTCCGCAGGAGACAGCCCCGCCTGTTCCAACGCCTGTTTCACTTTTCCAGACGTTCCTCGGGAGAATGTACCAGATGATTGACATCCAAAGGCTCCGCTACCAAATCGATGATCCTGTTTCTCGGGTTCAGCGATTGATAAGGGTCCTGAAACACCATCTGCGCCTCCTTGCGAAAGGCTTTCAGACCGTTTTTGCTTCTGTCCAGAGGTCTGCCCTCGAAGAAAATCTCCCGCCCGTGGCCGGTGCAAGATCCAGGATTGCCTTCCCCGTCGTGGTCTTTCCACTGCCGCCTCACCAACCAAAGACAAAATTTCTCCTTCTCTGATACCAAAGCTGACACCGTCCACGGCTCTGACCACCTTTGCGGTCCTTCTTGGCAAATTTTCTCTTGTCGATATCAAAATATACCTGAAGGTCTTTTACTTACTATATATATGCATTTTCTTTTTGCCATTTTACACCCTCCGCCAGATGGCATGCCACTTGATGGCTTGTGCCTGCTTTTTCTGTTGTGGAATTTCCACCCTGCATTGCTCTGCTGCCATTTCGCATCTCGGATGGAATGGGCAGCCTGCAGGCGGATGCAGCATATTTGCCGGTGCGCCTTTGATGCCGTCTGAACCGTTTTTCTTTTTTTCCACATTAGGGAAGCAGCCGATCAGCTTCTTGGTATACGGGTGCTTGGCGTTTTCGAAGATATCAGCTACGGTTCCGCTCTCTACGATTTTTCCTGCATACATGACGGCGATCTTGTCACAGGTCTCTCCCCCAGAATGGAAAGGTCGGAGTGATGAGAATCAGCCCCATGTTCAGTTCCTTTTCAGCTTCCTCCAACAAGGATCTGTGCCTGCACCATGACGTCCAGCGCTGTGGTCGGCTCGTCTCCCGATGACCACCTTGGGGGATTGCAGGCCAGGCCATGGCAATCATAACCCTCTGTTTCATGCCGCCGCTGAATTCATGAGGATAGTTGGCAACGCGGCCTCTGGAGATTTCCACCAGTTCCAGAAGGTCCCCCGCCCTCTTCAGTGCGTCCGCCTTTGACAGCCCATCGTGAAGCATGACGGCTTCCGCGATTTGATCGCCGATGTTCATAACCGGGTTGAGGGCGTTCATGGCCCCCTGAAAGATGACGGAAATATCTTTCCAGCGATGACGCCGGATTTCATCATCGGACAGTTTCGCAAGATCACTGCCCCTCGAGGAGAATCTCTCCGCCGTAGACCTTTGCCCTCTTTCGGCAAAAGCCTGCAGATAGACAGGGCACTGGTGGTCTTGCCGCAGCCGGATTCACCCACCAGACCCAGGGCTTCTCCATAGTCTAAATCAAAGCTCACATCGTCCACTGCTTTCAGCTGGCCTTTGGAGGTATCAAAATAGGTCTTTAAATTCTTCACTTCTAATAGCTTCATCTCGTCTACCTCTCTTTCAGCTTAGGGCTGAGGGATTTCATCAAAGGCGTAACCCAGCAGTGTAAATGCCAGTACGACTGCGATGACGCAGATTCCAGGCGGCAGGTAATACCAATAAGCACCCAAGCCTGTGGCGCCGCACTCGAAAGCGTAGTGGAGCATCATACCCCAGCTGGCCGTAGTCGTATCGCCTAGTCCCAAAAAGCTCAAAGGTAGTTTCTTGAGGTGATGGCTGTCGCTGCAATAAGGACGGTATTGGCAAAGACCAGCGGGAAGACATTCCGGCAGGATGTGTTTCCACATGATATGCCAGTTTCCCGCACCCAGGGATAGGGTTCGTTCTACAAACTGCCGCTCTTTGACAGACAGTGTCTGCGCCCTCACTACTCTGGCCGTTCCTGCCCAACTGGTCACACCGATGACCAGTATGATATTCCAGATGCTCGTTCCCAGGATTGCTGCCAGCACCATCATCAGCGGCAGCCACGGTATGACCAGAAAGAAGTCGGTCAGACGCATCAGTACGTTATCCACCGCTCCGCCGAAATAACCAGCGGAAATACCGACCAAAGTGCCGATTGCCATAGAGATAATCGTGGCGACCCCTCCAATCAGAAGGAAATCCTCGCACCTGCCATCAGGTTCGCCAGGACGTCCCTGCCCATATCATCGGTTCCCAGAAGATGATCGCCGCCGGGTGGCCTGAGGACGTCACCCATGCCGCCAAACTCCTGGGTTGAAAAAGGCACGAGGATTGGTCCGGAAGATTGCAATTAAGACAAAGACGGTCAGTGTAACCAGGCCCACCATAGCCATTTTGTTCTGCCGGACGGACTGCCAGATTTCTTTAGATTTTTTGTTTTTCTGTAAATTGTTGCTCGCACTCATGGTCCGCCTCCTAATTTCTTACTCTTGGGTCAATCCTGTCGTAGATCAAATCCGTGATCAGGTTCGCTAAGACGACACAGACGGTAACGAGAAGGAAAATCCCCTGCAGCACCGGATAATCTCTGGCGGAAAGAGCCTCGTACATCAGGTTGCCGATTCCCGGCCAGGGAGAAGATCGTCTCTATCTGTACTGCACCGCCGATGACCAGCCCCAGATTGATGGCGATAATCGTCACCATTGGCAGCATGGCGTTGGGCATTGCGTGTTTTTCGCAGGACATATTTCTCCCGAAAGCCCTTTGCTCTCGCCGTCGTGATATAATCTTCCGACAAGACGTCGATCAAAGTGTTCCGCATGGTCGCGCATATTCGCCGATCAAAAGGATACTCATGGTGATGACGGGAAGAATCAAATGGGCTGCCATGTCTGCGATCATCTCCATGCTCGAGGAATAGACCATGCCGGCGGTAGTCATGCCGCTGATGGGCAGCCATCTGGAGATTGACTGCAAAGATGACTACCATGATCATGCCCAGCCAGAAAGTCGGCATGGAATAGGTAATCAGAGAGAAACTCAGGTGCCCACATCCAGCTTTGAGCCTCTCTTCCATGCCGATGCCCAGGAAAATACCGATGATGATGGCGACGATCTCCGCCAGTCCCAGCATCACCACTGTAGAAGAGCAGAATCTTGGCACCGATAACTTCCATGACAGGTGCTTTGTAGACAAGGACGTGCCGAAGTCTCCTGTAAACAATCCTTCAGATACACTACAAATTGACTGTACCAGGGCAGATCCAGCCCGTAGGAAGCGCGGATGGCTTCGATGGAAGCCTCCGACGCTTTCTGGATTTCTCATAATCATGGAAATCGGATCACCCGGCAGAACTCTGAAGAGAAAGTAATTGAAGATGATTACCGCCAAAATGGTAATCAGAGCATACAATATCTTTCGAATTACGCTGCTGTTTTTCATGGTTTGCCTCTTTCTTATTTGACAGGCGCTGCGTTGATGTAGTTTTCGATGGTCATGTTAAAGTAGTAGGTGCCCTTTTTCGGAACCTGTTCGATGCCTGTCCAGCGATCACTTCTATAGCCCTGGATATTGTTATCATATAAGAGGATGATGTACGGCGCTTCGTCGTAAGCGATTTTTTTCCATCTCCTGAACCAGCGCGATTCGCTTCTCTTTGTCCATCTCTGTCTGCTGTTTCTCGTACAACTGGTCGTACTTTGCGTTGGACCACTGTGGTTCATTATTACTGCCAATCTGTGCTGTGGTCAAAATGCCCATCATGACGGTCGGATCATAATCTCCGCCCCAGCCCCACATGAACATGTCGTAATCCGCTGCCGTAATGGCATCCTGCAAGCGCCGCTGTCCATGGTCTTCTGGTTGATCTCAATGCCAGCTTCCTTTTGCAGGTGGATGCAATCAGCTGCCCAGTCTTTACCTCTGCACTGTTATCGCCGATGTTGATAAATTCGAAGGAAAGCTTGTTGCCGTCTGCATCTTCTCTGATGCCGTCTCCGTCGCTGTCTTTGTATCCGGCGTCATCCAGCAGCTTCTCGGCTTTCTTTTTATATTATAGCTTTTAGTTCCTCGCCTTTGGCGCATAGTGATATGGATCGCTGGCGTTGAGCATGGTCGTCCCTTCTGTTCCATGTCCCTGGTAGGCCATATCGATGATATTCTGTTTATCGGTAGCATATTCGATAGCTTTTCTAACTTCTGCATCCTTCAGCAGTGGATTTCCTTTTGAGGATGGATTTTCTGAGCAGTTGATGCCCACCTGCATAAATCCCTGTACTTCTCCAGAGATGACGGTTTACGTTCTCTTCGTCCTCAAGCTGTGAATACTGTGTTGCCGACAGGTTGACAGCAGCGTCTATTTCGCCTACCTTCAGCGCCTGTGCCAAGGAGTCCGTGTTCTTGTACTCGACAAATACGTAGTTTTCTACTGCTGGTTTCGTGCGATAATACTTTCTTCATTCTTGCTGACCTTTACGATGCCGTTTTCATTGGATACCAGTTTATAAGGGCCGCTTCCGATCATTTCTCCATTATCCCAGGTTTCCAGTTCTTCTTTTTTCACCTTCTCCCAAACGTGCTTTGGCATAATCGGTGTGGTGTTCATCAGCATGTTGGCCTTTGGCAATTTGGTCTTCATCACCACGGTCTGTTCATCTGGACAGGTAATGTCTGTAATACCTTCCAGATAGCTGGAATACATATAGCCCAGTCCGGTATCCAGCATCAGCTCGTATGTATATTTGACATCTTCCGAGGTGACCGGCTGACCGTCATGCCATTTGGCGTCTTTGTTCAGATGGAAGGTCCAGGTCTTCTCGTCCTTGCTGACTTTCCAGTCGTCGGCAAGTGCCGGAGACGGTTCAGCTCTTTGTCATATCTCACCAGGGGGATCATACACCAGGGCGATGATCTCAAAAGACTGCTGTTCATAGGAAGACAGGGATTCAGGGTATCCACGCTGGTGCTGGACCCGATGGTCATGGTTGACGCATCAAAGTCGCCTCCGCCGCCACAGGCGGAAAAACCTGCTGACATGGCCAGTACAAGTACCAGCGCCAATGCTAATTTGCTCATTCTTTTCATCGTTCTTCTCCTTTTTTATTCAACAACTCCGTTTTCAAGAATACGGAAGGTTTTCTGTCCGCAGTCCAGTTCTGCCAGGACGCCTAAAGGGGATGGTGGCAAGGTCATCGGCATGACCTAAAGGCAGCCCGTATAAGACAGGGATGCCCAGAGGGCTGAGATAATACTCCAAAACATCTTCCAGGCTGGTGTCTACAAGGAAACCCGGCTCATATTTGAACGGAACGCAGTTCTTGCATTCCCCCCTACTATGATGCCCGCCGCTTCCTGCAGTTTGCCTGCATTTCTCAGATGGCACAGCATGTGGTCGAAGATCCATGGTTCCGTATCCACATCTTCGATGAGCAGGATCCGTCCCTTCGTCTCGATTTCATAAGGTGTGCCCAGGCTTGCGCAGATCAGCGTCAGATTCCCGCCGATCAACGTCCCCTGGCACTTCCCTTTCCCTATGGGGTTGAGCCACTTTTTCTCATCGGCTAAAGGGATCTCTCCCAAAGGTTCCGTACTTTCCAGCGCCTTAAAAAATTGCTTCTCCGTATAAGGCGTCAAATCCCTCTGTTGAATCTCGCCATGCCTGGCCCGTGAAAAGTGACAAGTCCTGCCATTTTGTTTATCGCCAGATGCAGGGATGTGATATCACTGAAACCCGTAAAAATCTTTGGATTGCTGGCAATGGCTTCAAAGTCCAGCTTGTCAAAGAGCTGGGCAGATCCATAACCGCCCTGGGTGACAAAGATGGCATCGACAGTGTCATCTCTGAACATTTGGTTGATGTCTTCGGCCCGTTCCTCTTCGGTGGCTGCAACAAAGCCCTTTCTCTTATTGACATTACGCCCGACTTTGACTTGATAGCCCATCGCCTCCAGCGTTTCAATGCCTCTTGTCACCTCACTCTTATTTTTCAGAAGGGCTGGCTGGCGACACAATGCCGATGGTATCACCTTTACATAGTCGCTTTGCTTTCTTCATCAATTACCTCCTTCCTGTTTTACACTGCCGTTCATATAGTGAACGTTATGTTCCTATGGTGAATTTTTGGCTATTATAAGCCAACCGATTTCAAAGGTCAATATTTTTCTAATAATTCTCATAAATTGCCACTGGTTTCATAATATGAACAGTTTGCACGAAAAAGGAGCTGCTGTGTAATACAGCAACTCCCTGTGTTTCGTTATTGATTATTCCGCCTGATGTTCTGCGATGATCTTATCTGCAATCATTTTAGGAACTTCTTCGTATCTATCGAATTTCAATTCAAAGCTTCCTCTGCCCTGGGTCATTGAGCGAAGTCCAAGAGCATAATCGAAAAGCTCTGCCTGCGGCGCTTCTGCCAGCAGCTTCTGTCCGCCGTTGGTCTGCGGCTCCATACCGAGAATCTTTCCTCTTCTCTTGTTCATGTCGCCCATGACGTCGCCCATGTAATCGTCAGGCACATAGATTTCCATATGCATGATCGGCTCTAACAGACACGGCTTTGCTTCTACGATACCTTTCTTGAAAGCCAGCGATGCAGCAATCTTAAAGGATACTTCGTTGGAGTCCACATCGTGGTAGGATCCATCATAGAGCACAGCTTTGACGTTTACTACCTTGCATCCTGCAAGAGGGCCTTTCTGCATGCTTTCAATCAGACCCTTTTCTACAGCCGGAACGTAGTTCTTCGGAATGGAACCGCCGAACAGTTCTTCTGAGAACTCGAATTTCCTGCGCAGATGGTGAGAATTTGATATGTACGTCACCATATTGACCGGCACC
>VOFI01002856.1_pt1 | contig 15283 bp, 20 predicted proteins | sample 5384131 | NCBI WGS metagenome assembly VOFI01 (sample SAMN12384728, study PRJNA508395) | human gut metagenome | isolation source: healthy gut H | host: Homo sapiens
GCGAATTTGATTGTATCGCCTGTCTTGAGTTTGTACGAGGATCAACTCGTGCTGTAACCTGAGTTCCGTTTACATCGAATGCCATTTCAGACCAAATGCCATGTTATCATATACCTTGTCACCGTCATATGAGGATACACGAAGCGTAGTTCGGATGGTCCAACGAAGAATGAACCTTTGTCTTCCAAGGTTGAAATCTTTAACTGCCGGAAACCATTCGTAAGTTTTGTTAATGTGCTGTAATGATCGTTGCCATGATTTTTCCTCCAAATTTCAATTAATTATTATAATCAAAATTGTTTCAGATCTTTTTTCATCTGATGTTAGTATAGCGAAAACCACCCAAAAGGGCTAGGGCAGAATCGTACAAACTTTTAAACAGTTTCTTGTCAATCTGACGAAAAAGCAGTAGCCTTTGGCGCTCGCTTCTCATTTATGAACATTCCTTGTAGTAATTTTGCATGAAAAGCTGTTGAAACCAGTCGCATTTGCACAAAAACAGGTAGTAGATGTTCAGTCCGCAGCCATGCAGAGTCTCGTAATTTCCCTGACCTTTGGCAATGATCACGTCAGCATTATATAGAAGTTCTCTGGCGTGGGTACTGATCCCGTGAAGCCAGGTACCGCCTACGTCGTTTCCGTTTCCAAGTACAGGCACAACATCAGTAAGACCGCAAAATTCAGCGTCCTCCATGGTTGCGTCATTTCCAGCGGGCAGTCCGCGTACTAATGCTGTGATCCGTATATTTGGAAATATCTTTTTCAGAATCTGGATGGCAATTTTGTCCAGAACGATCTCACCGCAGTTATCGGTAATATATACAACATTCTCTGCCTTTTTCATATCCTGGCAGAATTGACGATATTCCTGTTCGTCAAGATCATCCTTATTTTCACTTTTAATAAGAGAAAGTGCAGTTTCCTTGCTGACTTCCGGAAGCGCGGCAAAGTCGATATAGTTGCCAGTGCGGGCGTAAATAAGTGCGGCTTTTAAGGGATCTTCTGAATAACGGATAGTGGAACGAAGCTCAGCTTCCAAATCCAGCATAAGCTGGTCATATTCTTTGTTGATCCGGGTGAAATCTTCCATAGGAACGCCCCAGAAGGAACAGTAGAATTTCTTCAGTTCTGTGGAGATGCTTGGAACGCAGTCGTCATCCTTTGGATGTTCAAAACGCTGGCGGATTTTTTCCATATATTGCTTCTTCCTGTCCTCATCGTCAAAATGACGGATCTTTGCTTCCTGTTTGCGTATCTGACAGGCCATACATTTTGAATTTAATTTCATTCGTACCTCCTGAAAATAAGTTGCTGGCTAATTTTTCAATAACATTATTGAAAGATGCCAGGGCAAAAAGATATTTTGACATTCACATCATTGAAAGAAACTATAATTAATGAAATGAGTGTCAAAGGTCTTTTGGCACTCATTTGATACCCGGATTGCTACGCAGCTGCGCTGCTCCCGCAATCCTTCAAATATTCGAAATCCGCTGATTTACTGCGTAAATCGCTGCTTTCTCATCCAAGTTCAAAAGCCTTATTGTGCAAGCACGAACAGCTTTTTGACCTGTTGACACTGGTATCATAATTACTTTACATTATAGCAGAAATTGTCTGACAGAACCAGAGAATGTTTGAAAAAATAAAGTCACTGTTCACTGGTAACGTTCCGCGAGGCGTTTTTGTGAACAAAGTTCACAGAAAACCCGAGAATTAAGTTTGCGCAGCAAACGCTACTTCTTGTGCTTGTCACAAGAAGGTTCGTCTTTCTGTGCTTCGCAAAGCGCGTTACTGCGAACGGAGCGAACAGTAACAAAATAAACTTGTACGTTATTTGAAAGGTTGTATGTCATAAAATGTATTATAGAGAGAAAATAATATAGAAAAACGTTTAATTAGACGAAAAATATAGTGATAATCCATAAAAAATCAAGTATATAATCTATAAAAAAGCTAAAAAAAATAAATAGTATTTACAAAATCCATTTGACGTGCTACTATCAGTTTAAAGATAAGTAAAACGATTAACAAGAAACCAGTAAACTAAACAGAAAAAACAAGGTATTAATCCTGTTTTTTTTTTTTTACAAAAAGGAAATTAAACGATTAATTAAAATCGACAAAGGCAGGTGCAAAAATGAAAAACACTTGAAACAGTTGGATCTGAAGAGAATCCGGATCACAGACAGTCTGTTTGGGGAATATGTGAATAAAGTAAGCGAGAAGATCATTCCCCATCAGTGGAAAATTCTCAATGACCAGCTGGAAGATTCAGAGCCTACCTATTGTATCCATAATTTCCGTATTGCCGCAGGTGAAGAAAAGGGAGAGAGAAAAGGAGTTGTTTTCCAGGACACAGATCTTTACAAATGGCTGGAAGCGGTTGCTACACACCATAGCAGGTGGCCGGGGAACATCTGGAAGAGCTGGCAGATAAGGTTATTGATCTGATAGGAACGTGCCCAAGGAACCAGATGGATATCTGAATACTTATTTTTCCATCAATGCTCCTACGAAGAAGTGGACCAACCTGGTGGAGGGCCACGAATTGTATACACAGCCGGACATATGATCGAAGCTGCTGTTGCTTATTACCAGGCTACAGGTAAGGAGAAGTTTCTTAATATTGCAAAAGAAAAATGCAGATCTCATATGCAGGGTGTTTGGTACATGAAAATGCCAGAAACGAGGTTATCCGGGACATCAGGAAATTGAACTGGCCCTGGTGAAGTCTTTACCGGGAGACCGGAAAGAAGATTTATCTTCAGCAGGCCAGGTATTTTATCCAGGAGAGGGGCAGGAATCCTAATTATTTGCAGGCAGAAATTGCGGGAAGAGGACATCCGGAATTTTTCCGGAGTTCGAGAGGATACGATCTGGAATATTCCCAGGCTCACAAGCCTCCTGTAGAGCAGGATGAGGCAGTTGGACATGCAGTAAGGGAAATGTATATGTGCTCCGCAATGGCTGATCTGGCCGGAGAAGATGCCGATTCAGGGCTTATGGAAGCTTGCAGCAGAATTTGGGAGAACATGACGACACGGCGGATGTACATTACAGGAGGAATCGGAAGCAGCGGCTTCCGCGAGCGGTTTACTACAGATTACGATCTTCCAAACAGTACCAACTATTCTGAAACCTGCGCATCTATCGGTGTGATGATGTTCGGGCAGAGAATGGCAGCCATCACAGGAGATGCTTCTTATTATGACTATGTAGAGAAAGCGTTGTATAACACTGTGATTGCAGGAATCAATATTGCAGGAGACCGGTACTTTTATGTAAACCCACTTGAGGTGGTTCCGGAATTTTGCACAGAGCACACTTACATGGAGCATGTGAAACCGGTAAGGCAGAAATGGTTTGGAGTTGCCTGTTGCCCGCCAAATGTGGGAAGAACCCTTGCTTCTTTGGGACAGTACATATACGCAGAAGATGAGGAAGGGGTTTATATTAACCAGTTTATCTCCTCTACAGCAGATACAGAAATCAAAGAGAGCCGTATGAAGATAAAAATGGATTCCACGCTTTTGCAGGATGGAAAGGTTCAGCTCCAGGTGCAGTCGTCCGGACCAGGAATCCTGAACATCCGTATTCCATGGTATAGCGAGAAATGCGAATGTGTGCAGAATGGAATTTCCATAAAAACGCAGCCTGACAAAGGCTATCAGAGGCTTTGCATTTCACCGGGAGACACACGGATCAGTATTGATTGCCATGTGGTTCCCAGATGGATGGGAGCCAATGACCAGGTGAGGGCAGATGCAGGAAAAGCCGCTCTGATGAAAGGTCCTCTTGTATATTGTCTGGAGGAAAAGGAGAACGGAAGATACCTTTCCGAGATTTTTCATAGAAGAGAATACTTCTATAGAAGAAACGGCTCCGGCGGAAGAACTGGTAGGAAATGTTCCAACTCTTTCCTATAAAGGAATCCGTGTAAGGAACAAAGGAGCAGCCGGTGAAAACCAGTTATACGGAAACGTAGAGCTGGAAAAAGAAGAAGTTTCTCTGCAGGCGGTTCCGTATTGTATGTGGAACAACCGGGACAGGGGGAAATGCTTGTATGGCACAAGCTGCGGATATGACAGTATTACAGATTAACTTTAAAACAGTAAATGTTTACAGCGGCCAGGCAAAGCCGTTATAATAAGATTAAGAAAAGGAGAAGTAGTATGAAGAAAAAACAGTTATTGGGGATTTTACTTGCAGGTACAATGATGGTTGGAGCAGCAGTTCCGGTTTTTGCAGCAGATGGTGACAGAGTAAAGATCACATATGCACAGTGGGGAAATGAAACTGAGACAGCAGCTACACAGGCAGTTGCTGATAAGTTTAACAGCGAGCAGGACAAGATTGAAGTAGAAGTTGTGAAGATCGACCACGACACCTACGTTACCAAGCTGAACGCTATGGCAACAGCTGGTGAGCTTCCGGATACCGGTATTATGAGTGAGGCCGGCGTTCTGAAATTTGCTGAGAACGGACTTCTTGCAGACATCAGCTCTATGTATGGTGAAGGCGATGCCAAACCTCTGGATTGTCTGACATTCCGTTACGACGGCACACCAGTTGCATATTCTGCAGCAAACGAGGTTCTGAACCTCTGGTACAACAACGACCTTCTGAAAGAGGTTTGCGAGAAACAGGGAATCGATCCATCCGAAGTTACGCCTCCGGCTGATGCTGAGAATGCATGGGATTGGGATACTTTTGTCCAGACAGCACAGAAGCTGACTCTGGATATCAATGGAAAGAATGCTTTGGATCCTGATTTTGATCCGGACAATGTAGATATTTACGGATGTACCATTAACACACTGCCATGGCAGCTGGAAGTCTGGGCGAAATCAAATGGCGGCGGATATTACAGCGAAGACGGTTCTGAGTGTACCATAGACTCTCCGGAAACAGTAGAAGCGCTTCAGAGAATTGCAGATCTGTCAGATGTTTATCACTGCGCACCTCCTGTAACAAGTGCTGCTAATGCTCTGGAATCCTCCCTTGGAAGCAAAAAGGTGGTTATGGCAACAGACGGTGCATGGAACGTCGGCACCTTCCTTGGACCAAGCGCTGATTTTGATTACGGTGTAGGTGTTCTGCCTTACATGAAAGAAAAAGTTACTATCTGTACTGGTGGACCAAACGTGGTATTCTCCACCACAGAGCATCCTGAAGAAGCTATGGAATGGCTGAAATGGTACTATCAGGAAGAGAATTCCTGGTCACTGATCGAAGCCGGAACATGGATGCCGATCCTGGATTCCTGGTATACAGATCCTGAGAAAACAGATAAATGGATCAGCAACCCGAACTATCCGGATAAAGACATGTACAAGAGCGCAGTTGTGGATTATGCTATGAACAACGCACAATCTACCTCCTGGTATTATGTAAACGGAACTGAAGAGTTCAACGCCACACTTGATTCTGTATTCTCCAGCGTATGGGCTGGTGAGGAGACCATGGAAGAAGCGATTAACGAGAACCTGGAAGAGCTTCAGGATATCTTTGCTGAGAACAATGGCTGATCGGAGCTGTTCATACAGGCTCTAGAGCTGATTATTTTATAGCAAAATAGTGAACGAAACAGTTACTGATAATAGGTAACATGAAGCAGCAGTGAAAATCTGCTGAAAAATAGGAAAAGCAACTGGGCTGACCGGTTACTGTTCAAGGATGATATCCCATATTCCGGACAGATAACGGTCAGCTCCCTTTTTAAGAGGTGCGGGCATGAAATCAAATAAGAAAAACAAGATGCAAGTGAAATCAAGAGCCGGTAGAAAAGAAGAAAGGACCGCTTATCTCTGTCTGATACCGGCATTTCTTGGAGTAAGTCTGATCAGTTATCTGCCGACACTGGCAGTATTTGTTTTAAGCGTGTTTAAGTGGAATGGTCTTTCCTCACCGGAGTTTGTGGGAATGGACAACTTCCAGCGTATTTTTTACAAAAGGATATTTATTTTACAGATTCTATAAAAGCGACAATTTTGTACGCTCTTCTGGCTGTGGTAGGCGCTATTATTTATTCTCTTCTGGTAGCCCTGCTCCTGAATATGAAAATATGGGGACGGACAATTTTCCGTTCTATCTTCTTCATTCCGTACCTTTTGCCTGCAATCGGTGTTTACAAAGGATGGCAATGGTTATATGAAGGCAACTTCGGACTTTTTTAATTTTGTTCTTCGAATGCTTGGAATGAAGCCCCAGAGGTTTCTGGACAGTCCGAGTCAGGTTGTGCCTTCCCTGGTGGTAATTGCAATCTGGACAAGCGGCAACCTGATCGTGGTTTTCCTTGCAGGACTTCAGAATGTACCGCGGGTTTACATGGAAGCAGCGGAAATTGATGGTGCAAATGCATGGCAGCGCTTCTGGAACGTTACCATTCCAAGCATTTCCCCGATTATTTTTTACAACGTGCTGACTGCCCTGATCACACACCTGCAGGTTATCAACCCGGCGCTGGCTCTTACAGATGGCGGCCCAGGAAAAAAAGTCCATGTTTATGTCCTATGTTATTTATCTTTATGCATTTAAGAAAAACAAACTGGGATATGCAGCTGCTTATTCTGTGATCTTCTTTATCCTGGTTGGAATTTTTACGGCAGTACTCTTTAAGACGCAGAAAGAACAGATTTTCGGAGAGGGGGAATGAGAAATGGCTGGAAAAATGGCAAGCAGAAAGAAAAAAAGAAAAAGCCTTTAATGTTCTGGCGTTTTTCATTGTACTGATTCTGGCTGCATTGGTACTTCTTCCCATCTGGTGGATTTTCCGTTCTTCCCTGATGAGCACGGCAGCATTGAATGAATATCCGCCTTCCTTTATTCCTCATGAGTGGCTCTGGTCAAACTATTCCAAAGCGCTGGAGACTTTTGAGTACTGGACTTATTTTAAAACACATTCACCATTATCATTCCGGCAGTTACCTTTGGTACCATCACTGCGATTTTTTGCGGATATGCTTTTGCAAGACTTCGTTTCCGCGGGAAAAAGCTGATCTTCAACATCTGTGTTGGCACGATTCTTCTTCCTGGAATGGTAACCCTGATTCCTCTGTATATTTTCTGGACAAAGGGAATGGGACTGGGTGATACATATTGGCCGCTGATCTTGCCATTCTTAACAGGTGGTGGCTTTTTTCAATATTTTTCTGATCCGTCAGTTCCTGGATGACAATTCCCAAGGAACTTGACGAGGCAGCTTCCATTGATGGTGCTGGAAGAATGAGAATCCTGTGGACGATTCTTGTTCCTTCAATTAAACCGGCGGTAGTTGTAGTTGGAATGATGCTGTTCATCCAGATATGGAACGACCTGCTTCAGCAGATCATTTACATTAACAGCATGAGCAAATTTACCTTTGCCATTGCGCTGACTAACTTTACCGGTTCCTTCGGAACCAACTGGCCGGTGGCGCTGGCGGCAACGTTTATGACAATTCTTCCTGGTATTGTGATCTATATCTTTGGGCAGAAGAGCTTTGTGGAAGGAATTGTGCTGACTGGTATGAAAAATTAAATTATAACAATATTAACATTTTCAGGCAGGGCGGTGGTCCTGCCTGTACGAAATTTAAAATGAGGATGTAAAAAGCCTCTTTTTCAAACACACTCTAAGACAATGCTTTGTGGGGTGTATGAAGAGGCTGTAATCAGGCAGTAATTTTGAGGAAAAGCATATGAGACTGACAAAAAGATTCATGGACTGGTATCAGGGAAATAATGATAAGGAGAAAGAGACGCCAAAGGGCGGTGTGAAGAGAGTTGGTTATGTACTCTGGAATTACGCCGGCAGACTGGTTGGGGCAAATGTGCTGTTCCTTTTGTGCTGTATTCCAATCGTGACGATTCCGGCAGCTCTGTCAGCACTGAACCGTTATCTTTCGGCGATTTACCGGGTAGGATATGGCTTTTCCTTGGAGGATTACTGGAAGGAATTTAAGTCTGGTATTCTGAAAAATCTTCCGGCGGGAGTGCTCACCGGCGCTCTGGGATTCTATTCCTGTTATCTGCTCAGTCTTGCTGGAAATTTCGGCAAGGGAACTACCCATGATGTGCTGATTGGGTGTGGGATTGGTGTAATGATCTTTGCCATACTTATTGGTGGATATTATTTTGTAATGTCCGCTATGTTATACCTTGGCGTGGGGGTATTGCTGAAAAATACATTTCTCATTATGGTATTGGAATGGAAGCTGAGTATGGTGATCGTAATCACTGTGGTAATTGCCGGCGGAATTTTGCTGGCACTGGCACCATATTCTCTGTTTCTGCTGCTTACGATCGGCGTTTCTTTTCCGCAGATGGTGATATATGCCTGTGTGGACAGGGCCGTGGAGCGAAGGGTGCTGCAGCCCTTTGAAAAATTACAAAGTAGAAGAGCAGGGGAGTAGAGATGGCGATTGTGGCTGTGAATAAAATATGATAAGATTGTGATAGAAAGAATTAATAAAAAAACCGGAGGGAGAAGTTCCATGCCGACCATAAAAGAAATTGCAAAAGCCTGCAACGTATCTGTTGCCACAGTTTCCAATATTATCAATCATAAAGGCAGTGTTGGTGATGCCACCAGGGAGCGTGTAGAGAAGGTGATTCGCGAGATGAATTATACGCCTAATTATGTTGCCAAAAATCTGAAAACCAAAAACACCAGAAGTATCGGTGTTATTGCAGAAGATATGACAGTTTTTGCTCTTCCTGATATTATCGACGGCATTACGGAATACTGTGAGGAAGCTGATTACCAGATCCTCCTTGTAAATCTTCGCCTTTATAAGAAATTCCAGGATAAATATTATCGTGACAACCGCCACAAGGAAATTGTGCGGCAGGAAATCCAGAAGCTTCTTGCAAAGCAGGTCGAAGGAATTATTTATGTGGCTGCCCATGAGCGCCTGATCGATATTATCCCAGAGGATCTGCCCATTCCAACGGTAGTTGCTTATGGCTTTACTGGCAGTGGGAAAATCCCATCTGTAGTGGTGAAGGATATCAAAGGTGCCCATGATCTGGTCAGTTATATTGTCTCCAAAGGACACAGGAAAATCGGTGTGATTGCCGGAAAGAAAGAGAGTATTCATACGCAGTCTCGTCTGGAGGGCTACCAGAAAGCTTTGTTCGAAGGAGGGATTCTCTATGATCCGGATATGGTTACTTATGGGGACTGGGATCGGCAGAGTGGCTATGACAACACAGACCTTCTTCTGGAAAAAGGTGCCACTGCCATTTTCTGTATGAATGATTTTATGGCTGGAGGAACTTATGACCGTTTGGAAGAGCTTGGGCTTCATGCTGGGAAAGATGTGGCTGTGGCTGGCTATGATAACCGTGAAATGGCATGCTATGAAAAGCCGCCGCTTACTACCATGGCTCTTCCTCTTCATGATATTGGCTATAAAGCCTGTCAGATCATTATTGGGATTCTGACAAAAGAAGAAGTGGAGTTGGATAATGGAAATTGCTTTGTGGAGTGTATTCCTTGTATTCGGGGAGTCGGTGAATGCGGTGGAGGCATAGAGAACGGTATTTGCTATTTAATGTGTTGAAAAGTTCTTCAGGAGGGACGCATTGTCCAAATGCGTCCGGAATAACGACCAGCACATTAAATAGCAACTTTTTAAGAAATCGCAGCTTCAGCGAATGCAGTTGTAACCAGGTTTTCACAATCTGCCCTGTCAGATAATTCTCCTGCACTCTCCAGAATATCCTGCAAAAGTTCAAAACTATCTTTTTCGAATATCAGATTCTCTTTCCAGGTATCCTGCTCATAATAACGCTTGACAATTGTGGTAAGGGTATCCATATCTGTTTCCGGGGAATTGAGGGGAAATCACCTGCGCAATTTCCTCAGGGGAATGGCTTTGTACATAGTCCATGCCTTTTTGAAGGGCGTTTGTGAAGCTCTGGATAATCTGTGGGTTTTCGTTAAGAAAGCTGGTCTTTGCACTGTAAGAGGTATAGGGGACATAACCGGAATCCACGCCCAGAGAAGCCACTACATAGCCTTTTCCTTCTTTTTTCCAGGGCGGTTGCAGAAGGCTCAAATTCAACAGTAAAATCTGCTGACATGTCGCCGGTAAATGCAGCTGCAGTGGAACCAAAATCAATACTCTGGTCGATTTCCAGATCCGACGCCGGATCAATATTATGATTCTTTAAAATGTATTCAAATACCATTTCCGGCATGCCACCTGTCGTCTGTAACACAATGTAAATATCCGTTCGATAGCTGTTTTGCAGTCATTTCTGCAGATAAATCAAACGTTTCTGGCAGATAGTCACTGGCAAGCAATGTGATTTCTTTTTTTGCTTTTACGATTCTGTATGGTTTCAGCGAGTTTTCGGTAGGCTCCAGAATGCCAAGGCTTTTCGCCAGTTCAATATATGGCAGAATACTCTGCTTTGTCTTTTTGAATCCCAGGTCTGTGATATGTTCGACAGATATTTGGCGGATGTGTAGCCACGCGTATCTTCGGCAATCAACATCAGCACAATGGCAATGATCGTATTTTCCCTGCGGTTCATTTCATTGGCAGGGCTGTAGCTGATCAGATTAGATAATCCATATTTTAAAGTTATTTCCGGCATTCTATCTTCGTCTACCACAATTTTTTCTATGAGTAGTTCAATATCCCTGCGGTCAAGTGTTCCCCCGTCAATAATCTTATCTACGACATCAAGAGCATTCCGTAATGTATCTTTTACATCCGGTGTTTCGATTGCAGTTTCGTCTAGTTCTTTTAACTGCATTTCAAGACCATGAATCTGAGCCAGTAAATCTTTTTGCATGGAATCATAAGTCTCATGAATCAAATCCTCATTTCCGGAAGAGGTAGCCAGGTCTTTTACTTTTTGTGTGAGTAAAACTTTTAACTGATTTTTTCGGTCAGATATTTCTCCATGCAGTTCCTTTCGTTTTTCCTCTACTGTTTTCTTTTCAGCTTCAAAATCTTTTTAAATCGTAGGTAGCAATGACTTCACAGAGTGCATTTCTGCACATTTTGATATAAGTCAGAACATCCTCCATCAAATCATCTTCTTCAATCAGATGAGCCTTGGAGCAATAACGTCTGCCTTTGGTATTATATGTCGTACAGATATAATATTTCCGTTCCCTGCTGGACGTCTGGCGCTTAATTGGTGTAAGACGACTTCCGCAGTCCTTACAATACAGACAGCTTCCGAAGGGATGGGGAATCTCTGAACCAAGCCATTGTCCCCGGCTTCCACGATAATTCGTGCAGTTACGCTTTTCTTTTAATTCCTGCATCAGTGAAAAGGTTGCTTTATCAATAATCGCCGGATGATGATTTTCAAAAAATACATTGTTCTTCCTTTGGGACACGTTTGTCCTTTCCATGAACGGTATTCCTTGCACGCTTTTTCAGCCGGAACGTTCCAATATAAAAATCATTATCCAGAATTTCTTTTATCATAGCATCTGACCATTTGGAAGCGACCAGTCTTTTGGACAATCTGCCTTCTTCTATTTCACGTTCACGCTGTATCATAGATGGAGTAGGTGCCCCATGTTCGGTTAAATATGTGGCAATCTTGCGGTAGCCGGAACCGGAAAGATATAAGTCATAAATTTGCTTAATGTATTCTGCTTCTTTTGATACGATTTCCAGAATCGTCTTATCTTTTCATTGCGCCGGTATCCAAAAGGCGGTCTGGTGATCAAAGTTCCTTCTTTTTTGCCTTGCTCCGATGGCACGTTTGATTTTTTTACTGGTGTCTTTAACATATCGCTCATTAAACCACGTTTTAATACCAATCGTATCGTCACTGGAATTCATAGAATCGTAATTATCATCAATGACGATCAGGTGTTTGCCACGTTCCTGAAACTCATCCAGAAGCAGAAGCACCTTTGCGTTATGTCTGCCAAGGCGTGAAAAGTCTTTGACATATACAGTATCAATATCTTTATCCAGATCAGCCATCATCTGCTGAAATCCCGGTCGGTCAAAAACATAGCCGGAAATGCCATCATCTTCATACCAGCGGTCAATTTTTACACCATGATCATCGGCATATTGACTGATGATCAGCTTCTGATTTTTATGGAAACGTAATTTTTTCTTATCATCATCTCTGAGAGACGGACATATCCTGCATTCATAATTGTTCCTTTCTAAATGTAAATACAAATGTTATGCACTATGTAATTTTATTTATATATATAATGGGTAAGAAAAAAGTATATAGTCAAATTGAAGGAATTTAAACATATGAAATATTTGATATTGATGATAGATTGCGAAACCATGTGAGATTTGATATGATTTTAAGAAAATATTTAATAGATTTTGGAAATTTGACGGAGGTAGTTATGGCTTTTGATTTTAAGAAAGAATATAAAGAATTTTATATGCCTAAAAAAAACCTGTGATTGTAAATGTCCCGAAGGCTAATTACATTGCAGTCAGAGGTAAAGGCAATCCAAACGAAGAAGGCGGTGCATATCAACAAGCGATTAGTGTTTTATATGCTGTTGCATACACATTAAAAATGAGTTATAAGACGGATTATAAAATTGAAGGATTCTTTGAATATGTTGTCCCGCCATTGGAAGGCTTTTTGGTGGTAGGACGATGTCGAGGGTGTAGATTATACAAATAAATCTGCTTTTAACTGGATTTCTGTCATTCGTCTGCCTGATTTCATTTCTAAAGCTGATTTTGACTGGGCGGTAGAAACAGCAACAAAAAAAGAAGAAACTCGATTGTTCATTAGCAGAGTATCTTACGATTGATGAAGGATTATGCGTTCAAATTATGCACATAGGTTCTTTTGATGATGAGCCAGCAACCGTTGCGCTTATGGATACTTATTTAGAACAAAATGGGTATGTGAATGATATTAACAAAGATAGATTGCACCACGAGATTTATATGTCTGATGCAAGAAAGGTTGCCCCGGAAAAATGGAAAACTGTAATTAGACATCCAATTAAGAAAGCGTGAAATCGAAATTTAGAGGAGTAAAATATTATGAATCCTGAAATAGATATAAGTAATGTTATCCTAAAAACAGAGCGTTTGTTGATTCGCCCATGGCGGCAATCCGACCTTGATGACTTTTATTCCTACGCTTCAGTAGATGGAGTCGGGCAAATGGCGGGTTGGAAGCCTCATGAAAGCAAGGAAGAATCTAAGATTATTCTTGATATGTTCATTAGCCATAAGAAAACATTTGCACTCGAATATCAGGGCAAAGTAATAGGTTCTGTTGGGATCGAAAAATACAATGAAACTCACTTCCCGGAATTTAAAAATAAGAAATGCCGTGAGATAGGCTATGTTCTGAGCAAAGAATATTGGGGACAAGGTTTGATGCCGGAAGCGTTGAAAGAAGTAATTCGTTTTCTCTTTGAGAACGCTAATCTTGATGTAATCTTCTGTGGTCACTTCTTGTGGAATGAGCAATCTCATAGAGTTCAGGAAAAAAGTGGTTTCAAGCACTATGCATTTGATACCTATGAGACAGCATTCGGTACAACGGAAGAAAAATGAGGTAAACATTCTAAAAAAAGAGAAGATTGGGTATTGCAGCAAATTCCAGCTTGTTGAAATCATGATATATCATCCCAGTGATTTCTAACCATTGCTTTGATACCATTGTGAATATCGGCATCCGAGTTCCCATCCAGAAATGTGACAACCCGGAAACCACTATCCGTATATTTCTTACATTCAGCTTCAAATTTTTCCTGCGAGGAGAAGTCGCTGCGCCAGAGATAATACGTTGGTTTACGCAAGGCTATCACATCCTTTTTGTTAAATTTTCTATCATTATCATATAAAAAGTGGACAGTTTTTGTGTCTGTCCACTTTAAAATAATTTTATCGTTCACGATCTGAATGGCTTAACTGACCTCTTTTTACCTGACTTGTAAATATTTTTGAGGCGCTATCAGCAATAAAATTGTTGTATAATACATATACATTACAGCAAAAAAATTAAGGAGGGAGCGAATGAATTTAGATATATATCAGAAATTATGTTCAGAGTCAAAATACTCTGGACACAGCATTGTCTGCAACGGATGCAGGAAAGAGATATCAGTCGTGCTGATGTAAAAAATGGAATTGCAACCGGAGAAATTATAGAAGATTATCTTGATGACTATCCAAATCCCAGTTGTCTGATTTTTGGATATAATGTAAATGGCCGGATTTTTGCATATTGTCGCCGGATGTGATAATATAAATATATATATCATAACCGCATATTACCCAGACACAAAGAAATTTTAAAATGATTTGAAAACTCGAAGAAAGAGGTGATGGATATGTGTATGTATTGTAAGAATAGTACAACTGTTAATAGCACAACAACGCACGTCGTAAATTATAAAAATTGTATTATCGTAATCAAAAAAATGTTCCATGCCTTGAATGTGATCAGTGTGGCGAAAAATACTATACAGACGAAGTTGCTGAACGCCTTGAATTAATTGTTGATATGGCGAAAAAATTAATGCAGGAAATCGCAGTTATTGACTATCCACAGGTAGCTTAATAATTTTCTATATTTTTAAATTCAATTGTGCTCATCTGTCAATTCTGCTATGATTTAATCACAAAAGCTTTTGAAATTTCAATCAGGAGAAAAAAATAAAATGAATATTGGAAGTGTGATTAAAAAAATATAGAAAAGAATTAGGTTACACGCAGGAAGAAATGGCAAAACGTCTGGGGATAACCACTCCGGCGGTGAATAAATGGGAGAACGGGAACTCCAATCCAGATATTGAACTGTTAGCACCAATTGCAAGACTGCTACATATTTCCCTTGATACCCTGTTGTCTTTTCATGAAAATCTGACAGACGTTGAAATCGAAGAGATGATCCACAAAATGGACAAAATGTTTTCTGAGGAAGGCTTTGAGAAGACTTATCAGTGGGCTGTAAATACCATAAAAGAATATTCAAACTGCAATTTGCTGATCTGGCAGATTGCGGTAATGCTTGATTCGCGCCGGATCATTGGCATGTGCGAGAATCCCGGATAGGTACGATGAGCAGATCAATTCCTGGTACGAAATGGCGCTGAGTGATAAAGATGAAAAAATTCAGCACTATGCAGCTGATTCCCTGTTTGGCTTTTTATTTGCGAAAAAGAATTATGAAATGGCAGAAAAATATTTAAACTATTTTTCCGATTATGATCCCATGAAATATATATGAAGGGGGAAAAAAGAAGAGGCATTTGAGATGCTGGAAAAGGCTGTTTTTTCAGAGTATACCACTTTGAATTTGGCTTTTGGAATCAT
>VOFI01003306.1_pt1 | contig 15203 bp, 36 predicted proteins | sample 5384131 | NCBI WGS metagenome assembly VOFI01 (sample SAMN12384728, study PRJNA508395) | human gut metagenome | isolation source: healthy gut H | host: Homo sapiens
TATACTCTGTCGTGGTCTTCCAGGTGTGTTCCTTGCACTCGGTTTTGCCCGGGGTCTCTTCGGCCATGCTGACCACAGAACTGCCTGCCAGCACACAGACGGACAGACCAAAGGAGGCCAGGGCTTTCAGTATACGATTTTTCATAGCAGGATCCTTTCTCCCCGCATCCCGGCGGGGCAGCGCGGTTTGAGCTTAGCTGCTTTTACCATGCTTCCAGACTGATTATACCAATTAGAAGGAAAAAGGTGTCAATGTCCGGGATTAAGTCCCGTGGGAAGATTCACTAGCAGAATACAACGGAATGACAGAAACACAGGAGTAAAATGAATATATACACTGAGAATGGGATGTAACCTGTATAAATGTTTTCAAAAGGGTTTCATTTGTTCCGATTTTTTGCACAACACTTGACTTTTTATTTGTACAACATATACTAATTCTGTTCCTTGATGACACGGTGAAGCGCATCGTGCCGGGAAAGTGGAAAATTGGGCCAATCAACAGAGGAGTGTTTGAATATGAAAAGATCAACGGCGGCCATTTATCTGCTGCTGGTGGTAGGCATGACAGCCATTCAGAAAAAAATGGAACGGAGGCTGGCGCAAAGTGATCGAGGTTAAAAATCTGCAAAAGGCCTTCGGCGGGAATATGGTGCTCAAGGGCGTGACGGAGACCATTGAAAAGGGCGAAAAAATCGCCATCATCGGTCCGTCGGGCAGCGGAAAAAGCACCTTTCTGCGGTGCCTGAACAGGCTGGAGGAGCCCACGGGCGGAGAGATATGGTTCGAGGGCAAGGACATCACCGCAAAGGACTGTGACATCAACCGCATCCGCCGGAAGATGGGTATGGTATTCCAGCATTTCAACCTGTTCCCGCATCTGACGGTGAAACAGAATATCACGCTGGCGCCCGTCAACCTGAAGCTGCAGACACCGGCAGAGGCGGATGAAAAAGCCATGCGTCTGCTGGAGCGTATCGGCCTGGCGGACAAAGCGGACGCCTATCCAAACAAGCTTTCCGGCGGGCAGAAGCAGCGCATCGAGCCGACCTCCGCCCCGACCCCGAGATGGTCGGAGGTTTGGAGCTCGATGAAGCGAGCTGGCCGCGGCGGCATGACGATGGTCTGCGTCACCCACGAGATGGGCTTTGCCCGCGGGTCGCAAAACCGCATCATCTTCATTGACGAGGGCATCGTCATCGATAAGCCGCCGAAGTTGGTTTCGCCAACCCCGAAAAAATGAGCGCTTGAAGGCATTTTTGTCAAGGTGCTGTAAATTTGTATAGAGTGCTGGTCGCCGATGGATTTTCGGCAGACCGCTTTTTTTGCCTGCGGAAACGCCCCGGGTGGGATATAACTGCCCCTACGCTTTCACCGCGCACGATATTCTGCTACTATTATATACGCCCCGGCAAGTTGATTCTTTGCGCATAATGTGGTAAAATAGCACTATTACTATGGATAACATCAATGATTTTACACATAAGGAAATATTTTATGGCTGAAAAATCTGCAAAACCACCCGCCCGGCTGACAGGGTTGGACTACGGTCATCCGGCCCGCCCAAGACCGGCTGGTTCGACACCGACCTGCAGGAGCTCTGGCGCCGCACTTAATTATGATGTTCGCTGCGCAACTTTACCCGTGCTGTACAACAGATCGACCCTGGGCCCCGCGTGGATCATTCTTGAAACCCGCTCATCACCACCGTGATTTTCAACGTTGTGTTCGGCGGCATGGCCAACATGCCCACCGACGGCGCCCTGGCCGGCAATACGGTATGGACCTTCTTTGCCAACTGCGTCAACAATACAGCCAATACGTTTGTGACAAACTCACAGATTTTTGGCAAAGGTGTACTTCCCGCGCCTGACGATGCCGGTCAGCGGTGCTGACAAGCCTGATCAACTTCGGCATTCAGGCGGTCATGTACCTGATCTTCTGGGTGTACTTCTTTGCCACGGGCAGCGGCGTCGCCTTTACCGCTGTGGGTGCTGGCTGTGCCGTTCGTCGTGCTGGAGGTCATGCTGCTGGGTCTCGGCGTCGGCATCATCGTGTCGTCCTTAACGACGAAGTACCGCGATCTGGCGATTGCCGTCGGCTTCGGCGTGCAACTCTGGATGTACGCCTCCCCGTCGTCTATCCGCTGTCGATGCTGGACAACTCCCCCGCGCCTGCGTGTGCTCGTCCAGCTCAACCCCATGACGTCGCCGATTGAGATTTTCCGCATGGCTACCTTGGGGCACCGCACGGTCACGACGTTCGGCATCGTGTACAGCCTGATTTTTTACCGCTGCGGCGCTGGTTTTGGGCGTTGTGCTGTTCAGCCGCATTGAAAAAACCTTCATGGATACCGTGTAAGAAAGGGCGCGTAACTATGTCTGCAAATGAAAAACGCCCTGTCATCGAGGTCACGGGGCTGAAAAAGCAATACAAAGCTCGGCCAGATCGGCGGCGGCACGCTGACCCACGACCTGCAAAGCTGGTGGGCCCGTGTGCGCGGCAAAAAGGAGGACCCGAACACCGTCATCGGCACCGACCAGCGGCTGTTCGGCCAGACGTTTATGGCGTTGAACGGCGTTGACCTGACCGTCTATCAGGGTGAGGCACTGGGCATCATTGGCCGCAACAGCGCGGGCAAATCCACGCTGCTCAAGCTGCTCTCCCGCATCACCGCCCCCACCGAGGGGCGAAATCAAAATTCGTGGCCGCGTGGCCTCGATGCTCAGGTAGGCACCGGCTTCAACAACGAGATGACGGGCCGCGAGAACATTTATATGAACGGCGCCATTCAGGGCATGCGCCGCGCCGAGATCGACGCAAAGCTGCCGCAGATCATTGAATTTTCCGAGTGCGGCGACTTTATCGACACACCGTCAAAGCGCTATTCCAGCGGCATGTTCGTCAAGCTGGCCTTCGCCGTGGCCGCCCATCTCGACAGCGAGATCATGGTCATGGATGAAGTTCGGCCGTCGGCGATATGAAATTCAACAGAAATGCTTAGGGAAAATGAGCGACGTCGCCAATCAGGACGGGCGCACGGTGCTGTATGTCAGCCATAATATGTCGACCATTCGTCAGCTTTGCACCCGCTGCGTCGTGCTGGACAAGGGCAGGGTCATCTTTGACGGCGACGTGGAGCAGGCCATCGCGGTCTACATGGACACCACCGACGTCAACGTTGTCCACTACGACCTGGCCGACGTCGCCCGCATGACGGGCAGCGCGACTAAGCGGTTCCGGCTGGAAACGCTGGATTTCGTCGGCAAGGAGTCGAGCGTGTTTGCCGATACCGAAAGATGCGGGTGAAAATCACCGGCGCGTTTCGGAGCCGTTCGCGGGCATCCACATGAAGATGAACCTCCACGCACGGGATTCGACGCCTGTCGGCATCACCCATCCGTGCCGACCTCGGCCCCGCCGAGCCGGGCAAAATCTACACCTCTGTGTTTGAATTTGACCCGAGTCTGCTGGGCGAGGGACAGTATTTCTTCTATCTCGACATTTTTTGACGGCGCGCTGGCCCACGCGGTCTGCCCTGGACAAGCCCGTGACCGGATTTGCCTTTGAGGTGACCAACAGCGACCTGACCATGCCCGAGTGGGCCTCCGGCTGGGGCCGCATCCATTTCCCGCCCGTCAAACTGTTGGAGGCCGACGCATGAAGCCCAATTTGTATATCTGCCACACCGCCTATCAGGTGTTGGTAGACCTGCTGCGGGCCGGGCGCTGCGCCGGCAAGCCCCACACAATGGTGCTGTCGGCCTCTGTGCCCGACACCGCCGCGCTGGCGGCACGTCTGGACGCGACGGGCGTGGTCAAGACTGTCCTTGTGGACGAGACGCGCTGGCCCAGACCGTGACGGGGCTGCTTGCCCACCGGCGCGCGGCCCGCGCCTTTGAGAAGCTGTGCGGCTGGAAATTGAACCGTGCAGCGTTTGAAAATGTCTATATCCACAACGATTGGAGTGTGCTGGGCCGCTATTTGCAGGATTGCCGCGCCGGGTATATTCTGTGCGAGGACACGTTCGGCAGCACGCTCGGCCCTGACCAGCATCTTGTGACCGACCAGCGCGCCGCGGCGATTTTGCCGCGAAGCAGCGCGGAAAAAAAGGCTACCTGTACTGGGGCGACAGCCCGTGGTGCGTCCGCGTCGAGAGTGAGGACGCCGCGCGGTGTACGCTGTTTTCGGCGGAACGCATGGTGACGGACAGCAAGGCCAAACTGTTAGAGAGCCTGACCGACGACGAAAAAGCGATGGTGCGCCGCGTATTTTTGACGCAGCCCCTGCCCGAGAAGGCAGACGGTGCGACGCTTTTGCTGCCACGCAGCTTTGTGGCCGACGGGCTGATGACCCAAGCGGAGCGGGACGCGATGTTCAAAGCGGTGGCGGAAAAATACGCCGTTGGGCCGCTTTTTTATCAAGACCCACCCGCGGGACACGACGGATTACGCCGCCCTGTTCCCCGATGCAGTCATTTTGGAGCGCACGATGCCCAGCGAGGTGCTGAACTTCTGTCTCCCCTTCCATTTCGCCCGTGCCGTCACCGTGCAGAGCTTCGTCCTGCGCGGCTTCACCGCGGCGGATGAGAAGATCCTGCTGACGCTGGAGGAGGCGAGGGCAATCTTATAAGCGGCTGAGGATGTAAGGGGCGAACATTGTTCGCCCGTCAACTTTACGAAACAACGCTTTTTTCGGGAAAGCTGTAAATGAGGCAAACAGCCGCGGGCGAGCAATGCTCGCCCCTACAGAGAGCTTCCCGCGGATATATTGAGGTATAAAACCATGAAAACAATCGCTGTGATTCCGGCGCGTTACGCCAGTACCCGGATGCCGGGCAAGCCGCTGGCCGATGTGCTGGGCAAAACCGATGATCTACTGGGTCTACAAGGCCGCCGGGGCCTGCCCGAAGCTGGACGATGTGCTCATCGCCACCGACGACGAGCGCATTGCCGATGCCTGCAAAACCTATGATATGCGGTATATTATGACCAGCCCCCGACCACGACACCCCCCACCGGGCGCATCTGGGAGGTCAGCACCGTCGAGGATGCCGACCTCTACCTGCAGCTTATGGGCGATGAGCCGCTCGTCAACCCTGCGGCGTTCGATCCGATCCTGCCTGACACGCTGCCCGATGACCCCTATTACGTCGCGGTGCTGACGAACATTATGGAGCACCCCGCCGACGTCATCGACTTCTCGAACCAAAAGGTCGTGACGAACGCCGCGCGGGAGATCCTGGCTGATCTCCCGCAGCCCCATCCCCTACCCGAAGGGCACGCTGGATTTCGAGTACGAGAAGGTCACCGGCATTCAGCTGTACAGCAAGCAGGCACTGAAATTCTACCATGATACGCCGAATCCATCCTTGAAAAGGCCGAGGAAAACGACCTGATGCGCTTCATCGAGAACGGCCACAAAGGTACACGCCATCGTCAAAGCCCGTACAAAACGGTCAGCGTGGACACGCCGAAGGATCTGGCGCTGGTCAATGAAATCTTGAAGGAGAAGCAACATGGCTGATATTAAACTGCTGGACTGGACTGCACCCTGCGCGACGGCGGCTATGTGAACAACTGGCAGTGGGGCTTTCGGCTCGGCGCGCCGCATCATCCAGACGCTGACCCGCGCGGGCGTGGACGTCGTCGAGGTCGGCTTTCTGCGCAATGTGGACGGCTACGACCCCGACGTGACGGTCTGCAACACGATTGAGGAGCTGAACCGCCTGCTGCCCGACGAGGGCCAGCGCGGCCACACGATGTACTCCGGCATGGCGATGCGCTCCAACTACGACATTGCCAAGCTGTCCCCCCTACGACGGCCACGGCATTGAAATCATCCGTATCACCGCCCTGATTGACGACATTAAGGACGGCATGGACTTTGCCCGCCGCATCAAAGAATTGGGCTACAAGGTCTCCATCAACCCCATCAACATCATGGGGCTACAGCGACAAGGACCTGCTCTGGATCTTTGAGCAGGTCAACGAAATTCATCCGTGGCAGTTCTCCATTGTGGATACTCTTCGCAGCATGCGCCGCCGCGATCTGAGCGCATCGTCAGCATGGCTGACCATACTTAGCCCCGGACATCCGCCCGGCGCTGCACCTGCATGAAAACATGGCGCTGAGCTTCTGCCCGGCGCAGGAATTTCTCGACAAGCATCTGCGCCGCGACCGGGCTGTGGACGGCAGCCTGATGGGCATGGGCCGCATCCCCGGCAACCTGCCGATTGAGCTGATCGCCGACTATATGAACGAGTACTTCGGCGGCCACTACAACATTGACGACCCTCATGGATGCCATCCAGACCACATTGCGCCCATCAAGGGCAACTGCGCGGGGCTACACCCCGGCGTACTTCCTGTCGGCCAGGTTCAATCTGCACCGCAACTATGCCGAGCATTACCTTGGCAAGGGCGATCTGACGAACCGCGACATCAACCATATTCTGGCGGCCATCGCGCCGAACAAAAGACTGTGTTTGATGCCGCCTTACGCCGACACGCTCTACAACCGAGTACAAGAACCGCCGCATCGACGACGCAGGCGCACTGGCCGCCCTGCAGAAGACCTTGCGGGCAAGAACGTGCTGGTGTGGGTTCCCGGCGGCAGCCCGCTGCCGAGGCTGGCCGTGCCGCTGTAGCAGCCGCGCAGGCCGACGTGACAGTCTCGGCCAACTTTGTGCCGGATTTTTGTGACGCCCGACTATGCGTTTTTCACGAACGCAAAACGCTTTGACGTGGATGCCGCCTACCCCTGCCCGCTGATCCTGACCAGCAACCTGCGTGCCGGACAAGGACGCGGCGGTGGTCAACTATGACCGGCTGTCCGCCACCGACGCGCAGGGCGGCAACAGCGTGCTGATGCTGCTGCGTCTGCTGCGCCAGTGCGGCGCGGCGCGGGTGCTGCTGGCCGGTGCCGACGGCTACAGGCCGGGCACTGCCGCCTACGCGGACGAGGGCCTGCACACCCACACCGGGCGCGGTGCGGCCTTACAATGCCCAGATGGCGGGGGCCATCCGCGCGGCGGGCCTGCCTGTGGAATTTATCACCCCAGCGAGTACGAGAGGGCCTGACGATGATACGACTGCTGGTGCTGGACGTGGACGGCACGATCGACGGCGGCGTCTACTACGACGCCACCGGCAATGAGCTGAAGAAATTTGCCATCAAGGACGGCGCCGGGCTGGTGGTGGCGCGCACGGCGGGCATCCGCGTGATGATCTGCACCGGGCGCGAGCTGCGAGGCCGCGCCGCCGCGCAGCAGATTTGAAAATCACCGACATCTACCAGAATGTTGGCGAAAAAGCCGCGTTCCTGCGTGATTTCGTGGCTGAAAAACGGCTACGCGCGGGACGATGTCGCCTACTGCGGCGACGACCTGAACGATCTGGCGGCCATGGCGCTGTGCGGCTTTGTGGCCTCGCCCGGCGGATGCCGCGCCGGAGGTGCAGGCGCGTGCCGACTATACCTGCCCCCAGCGCGGCGGCGAGGGTGCCGTCCGCGGAGCGGTGGAGAAGATCCTGCGCGGGGACGGACGCTGGAACGACGCTGTGAAAAAAGGCGTTTCAGGTGGAATTGTAACGCTAAACTTGCGGGCGGCTGTAGGGGTCGATGCTTTATCACTCCGCGGGCGGATGAGCATCCGCCCCTACGGCCTAACGGAAGGAGATTTCATGAAAAACAAAAAACATACCCCCCTGCTGGCGGCACTGGCAACGCTTTGTCGTGCTGCTGGCGGGCGTGGTGCTTGATTCCTGGCTGGCGAAGGTCCGGCCCGATGGGGCAAGCGGGCCGCAGGAGATCGTCACCGACTTCCTGCGGGCCGAGCTTTTTGCAGGACGGCCAGACCGCAACGCAGGTCTTACCTACGACAAGGATATTTTGACGATAGGTCTTGAATTTTTACCTGCCGGGTGACCAGCCCTGCGGTGCGCTGGACGTTGTGCGCTCTACGACGCCGACACCGGTGAGGAGTTGAACCCGGCCCGTCGGTACGATGGACTACATCGACGCCCGACCAGTACACGACCCCTCGATGGACCCCGCTGTGACCGGGCAGGAGGGCCGCCGCTGCTGTTGGCCGTCAATACGCCGCACTACGCGACGGACGCGATTTTGGCCATCGGCCACAGCGGACGGTGTCGCGCTCTGGAAGGAGCAGATGGCCGGATGACCGTATGATCGACGGCACGATGGCGATGCAGATCACCTACCAGCGCATCGGCGGCTACCTGACGCGGTTCTTCCCCCTGCTTGCGGGCCGGCCGCCGCTGGCCGCGCTGGCCGTGTGGGCGGTGCTTAGCAAAAACTGGCACTGCACCGTCTTGTTTTTGTGCTGGTGCTCGGCTTTGGACTGTTGTACAGCTTTGTGCTGCCGCCTTATGCTGCGCCCGACGAGAAATCACCACATCAACCAGAGCTTTACGCTGGCCTGCCGCTGGGCAACGAAATGACGAGTGGCGGATGGGTAGTGCCTACGACGACGAGCGCCCTCGCCGCGTGTCGGTGACGCAGGACGCCGGACCGCAAAAACGAGAACACGACGAGCCTTACGTGGGAGGCGTTCACCTCCCAGCTATTCGCCACCACACCAGACCAGCCCCTTTTGGCAGCCATCAGAATATAATGAATTGCAGACCGACCAGAACCCTCGCTTCTGTATGTCGTCAGTGCGGCGGCAGTATTTCTGGCCTGCGTGTTGTATTTTGGCTTTGTGCCCGCGCTGTTTTTGGGGCGGCTTGCAAATTCTGCTGCTTTTGCGGCGTTGGCGGCGCTGGCGGTCACAGACCGCGCCGTTCGGCAAGCGGGGTCTTTACTGTGGCCGCGTTGCTGCCCATGACGCTGCACCTGGCGGCCAGCTTCAGCCTGGACGCGCCGCCAAGGGCTGTGCTTTGTGTTCACGGCGCTGTTGATGGACGCGGCGCCCGGCCTGAATCAGAAAAAGGCGCTCTCCCCCGGCCCGGCTGACGGCGCTGTTGTTCTGCGGCGTGCTGCTGGCCCTGGGCAAAGTTTTTCGTTCATCTGCCGCTGGCGGCACCTGCTGCTGCTGGTGCCCGCCGCGCGGCTGGGGCACCACGCCAGGGCGAAGAAGTGCGCCTTATCTGGCCGCCTGTCTGGCGCTGGCGCTGCTGCTGAATACGGCCTTCTGACCGATACGCTGCGCAGCGGGCAGACCGCAGTGCAGACCATTTGCGGCGGAGGACGCAGAACTGCACGGTCAAGAGCCGCCCCCGCAGAGCCGGACGGAAGCCTATGAGGCCGAGATTCATAAGTAGCGAGAGCAGCTGGAAAACTACGTCAAGCGGCTGTATTATTATTACGTGGACGACAACCGCAGCCCCACGGCCCGCGAGGTCGCATTCTGGGTGCAGGCCATGCAGGAGGGCGACGTCAGCCCGGCGGTGCTGGGGCAGAGTTTCCTCTTTTCGCCCGACAGGCCAACAGCTACACCGACGGCCGCATTTTACACGATGGCCTCCTATGCGCTGCTGGGCACCGACGTGACCGACGGCAACGCGGACGCCTACCTGCCCTATTTTGCCGAGGGCGGCGCGGTGCAGGCCTGGCAAGCAGCTGTTCAACCTGACCAGCTGTGTCGAGAGCGAACCGCGCTGGGTGTGGATGTCGGCACGATGGATGACCGTATCCCGGCTGGACCGCACGGTGCTGGCGCAGGAGGTTGAGGCCGCCCGCGCGACCTGCAGCACCTGTGAGAGCACGGCGGACGAGGCCGACAAAGCCACCTACACGCCGGGCTACATCCTGCGCCATCCCCGTGGACACAGTGCTGCTGTTTGTGCGCAGCGCTGTGGAAAACGGCGACCACATCCGCACGCTGGTGGGCGGCAGCCCGAGCTACTACACCGTTGATCTGGCCTGGGGCTGGGTCGCGGTGCTGTACCTGTTGGCCTAGCCTGCGCCGCGGCGTGCCCGTGCAGGGCACGGTGATGAAGCTCGCCGGTAAGGCGCGCGGCTGGTGCTGCGCGGCGGCGGCGCTCTGCTGCCTGCTGGCCGTGGCCGGGTGCCTTTTGTGGACACCCACCCATTACGACACGCTGTACGGATACCTGCAGGGGCGGTACTTCCTGCCCGTGCTGCCGCTGCTTCTGCTGACCTGCCTGCCCCGCCGTCTGGGCCGCCGTAAGCTTGACGAGGACACCGCCCAGACCCGCCTTTGTGGCCGCGCTTGCACTGGTACAGGCGGGGGATGGTCGTGAATATTATGCTGGCGATTATTGCAAGGTGACTGCTTTTGGTAAATAAAAATAAAGAAATAAGAAATAATAAATTTGCGGGACTGTGCCGCGGACGGCGTTTGTACTTTTGTTTCGCCTTCAGGCGAAAAACAATTACATTATTTATTTATTATTTATTATCTATTATTTTGAAAAGGCCAACTATAATGGTTATCTGTTTTTCAACGCAATACCTCCTCACCCCAGGCGGGTCGAGCGGTATACCCGGAATCTGGCGCGGCGGTGTGTGGCGGCAGGGCATCGCGCCCTTGTCGTCACGGCGTCGCTGCCGGGCCTGCCCGCGCGGGAGCGTGATGCCGACGGCATCGAAATCTACCGTCTGCCGTCCCTGGCCTGTCATGGGCGGGCGGTTCCCCGTGTTAAAGCTCTTTTGCCGATGCAGACGACCTCTGGGCACAGGGCATCGACTTTGCGGTCATCCAGACCCGGATGTACACGCAAAGCGTCTGGGCCGCACGGCAGTGTAAGCGGCGCGGCATCCCGGCGCTGGTCATCGACCACCCACCGGCTATATGCTGCATGGCGGGCTGGCCGGGGCGCTGGGCAAGGCGTATGAGCACGGCCTGCGGCAGTATCCGCCGCTGGGTTCCCGTTCTACGGTGTCTCCGGGGATGTCTGCCGCTGGCTGAAAACGTTCGGCATCCAGCGGCGGGCCGACGCCAAACGCCGTGGACCCTGCCGAGCTGGAACGGCTGGCCCACGCAGAGGGCGCGGCTTGACTGGCGCAGGAGGCTGAATGTGCCCGCGGGCGGCAGGCTCGTCGCCTTTGTCGGGCGGCTCATCCTGGAGAAGGGCGCGCTGCGGCTGGCTCAGGCCGTGCAGGGCATTCCGGGCTGTACGCTGGCTGTGGCGGGCACCGGCCCCGAGGAGGCCGCTCTTGGCCGCGCTGGGCGGCGGTATCCATGCGCTGGGGGCACTGCCGCATGAGCAGATCGTCCAGTTGCTGACACAGGCGGACGCCTACTGTCTGCCCACTGAGTACGCCGAGGGCTTCCCCACGACGCTGCTCGAGGCGGCGGCCTGCCGCTGCCCCATCGTGACGACTCGCACGGCGGGCACCGACGAGCTGCTGCCTGGGGGACGACTACGCGGTGTTTTTGGCAAACGCCGCGCCCGGAGACCATCCGCGCAGGGCTGGAAACGCTGCTGGCGGACCCCCGCTGCGGCCCGCACCCGCGCCGAAAAACGCCCGCCAAAACCTTTGCAGCCACTTTACATGGCAGGCTGTCTTTGTTACAATGATGGAAGCCGTAACGTCTGCCGTGCTGAGCTAAGATGTCAAAATTACTCATCGTCATCCCCGCGCACAACGAGGAAGCCAACATCGTGCAGGTCGTCGAGGAGCTGACCCGCGGTTATCCACAGTATGATTACGTGGTCGTCAACGACGGCAGCCGCGACAAAACCGCGGCGCTTTGCCGTGCCCACGGCTATCGGCTCATTGACCTGCCGGTCAACCTGGGGCTGGCGGGCGCGTTCCAGACCGGGCTGCGCTTTGCCGCGGAGAACGGCTACGACTGCGCTTGCTATGCAGATGGACGCCGACGGTCAGCACAAGCCGGAGTATATCGCCCCGATGCTGGCCGCGCTGGAGGAGGGCAACGACATTGTCATCGGCAGCCGCTTCCTGACCGTGAAGAAGCCCAAGACGCTGCGGATGCTGGGCAGCTATATCATCAGCTGGTCCATCCGCCTGACGACGGGCCGCGCCATCTGTGACCCGACCAGCGGCATGCGGATGTTCAACCGCAATATGCTAGAAGAATTTGCCGCAAACCTGAACTACGCACCGGAACCGGATACCCTCAGTTATCTTGTCAAGAACGGCGCGACGGTCAAGGGAGGCAGGTCGAAATGGGCGAACGTCGGCGGGCCAGAGCTACCTGACCTCTTTGGCGCAGCGTGCAGTATATGGTCAAAAATGTCCATCTCGATTCTGTTGATCCAGTGGTTCCGCAAGCGGGACACCCTCACCCCCTACCCGAAAGGAGCCTGTGAATGTTCGATCAAACGCTGATTCGTGTCTGCCTGATTCTGGGCAGCTTCATCACGGCGGGGTACATCCTGCGGCGCGCGGCACGCAAAGGTCCAGATCGAGGATACGATCTTTCTGGCTGATGTTCAGCGCGGCGCCGTTGATCCTGGCCATCTTCCCCTGGCATCGTTTATTGGGCTGCAAACCTGCTGGGCTTCATGGAGTCCCATCAACTTTGTCTATGTTGTCATCATCTTTTTTAAGCTGCTGGCCAAGCAGTTCTTTTTATGTCCATCAAATTGAGCCAGCTCGACAGCAAGGTCCGTATCCTGACCGAGCAGGTCGCCCTGAACGAGGAAAAGGCGGGAGCGGGACAAGCTGGACCTGTGAAAAGGCTTCCCTTTGGGAAGGCTTTGGGGTGCGCAAAATTAAATTTGTATTCCCCCAAAAAATGCTATAATAATAAAGTATTGACTAAAAAGAAAGAAGGTTTCAGATGGCTTATAACGAAACTGACTCTTATAAGGGCTGCAACGATATTTAATGAGAGCAAGTTCCCTGCCCGGAGCGTGAGCCGTTCGCCAGGGCCACCAAAGTCGGCCTGTACAACGCGCTGTCCTTTATGACATCATGCTGCAGGCGCACCGCAGAAAAGTAAGAATGAAGGAATCAAAAACCGCCTATTCCCATTTAGGAGGCAGTTTTTAATAGATAGGCCAGCCGTATAGAACAAATTGCATTGTGTAGATAACGCATGATAACCGTTACCAGTACACCCTTTGTGAGCCGTGGCGGCCCTAAAAGCAGCGCCAAGGCAACGGCGGTGCGGCGAACAGCCCCACCGTACCGCGGGGCGCTTGGATCATTGTGTGGTACCCATCGTTACGGCAAAATAGGCAAGACCGAAGCCGAGCCAGTGCGCCGGAAGGCGACGCACCGTGGCAGACAGCAGCCAAATTGTCAACAGGCAGAGCACCGCTGGGGCATAAAGCGCGGCGGCGTTTTGGGGTTGCTGTCCCACCACTGTGCCATGTAGTCCAGGTGGTAGCGCACAGTATTGGTGAACAGCCCCAGTTTCTGGTTCCAGTTGTCCCATTGGTATCTGGCAATTGGCTCACCGCCCATATACGAGGTGGTTCAGCAGAAAATAAAGGCCAAGTCCGGCAGCCGGGGAATAAATATAGCAAGGCGATTGTATCGTGGGCCGCGTACCGCGCTGCCACCGCATAAAGAGATACAGGCCTGTCACCCTGTGCTGGGGCACGGCACAGACCGGCGAGCACCAGCGCGAGGCACAGCGCCACCATTGTTCACGTTCCCAGCGTCAGCACATACCGCACCGTAAGCAGCAGGAACAAGCTCTCTGTCATGGGCACTGCAAAAAACACGGACGCCGGGCTGGCTAATAGAAGCGCCAGCGACAATGCGGCTGTCTGCTCGTCCCAACGGCGGGCGATTACTGTGTAGAAGGATGCTGTGGCCGCTGCAAAGAGCGCAACTGCACTGCAAAACCCAGCCAGAAGGCGTCAATACGGGTCACGAAGTGGAGAACGTGCAGCAGCGCAGGATGCTGTGAGGGAAAAAACACGATTTGGAGATACTGCTCCGGGAAAGCCTCCCTGCGTGCCGTAGCCATAGATGGAAAGGTCAAAGGTAGTGCCGAGGATCGGTATTGCCGTAAACTGCCATTCTATCGCCTCGGGGCGAAAATCAGCCTCAGGATAGTTTATATGGGCCGTGACGGCAAAGATCAGATGAAGGACAAGGATAAAGCGGTCCTGGCAATGGCGGCCCAGCATCTGCTGCGCGACGAAGGGCTCCGTATAGTGCGGGGCGGCTCCGGGAAAAAGACGCGCCTTATGCACCACACGGCAGACCAGAGAAACAGCAAAGCGGCTGCCGGGGATAAGGCTGTTTTGATTGGTTTCAGGCATTTGAAATTCTCTGATTTCAGCATAAAAGCGCCCGGTGCTTATCCACCGAGCCTTTTTGGCACTACTTAAAAATTACTGGTCCTGCTTGTCGGTCTCCTCAGAGTCGTCCTCGGTGCCTTCAAAGCTCGATGTCGAAAGGTCGCGCCGCAGTGCGGGCAGACCAGATCGCCCCTGGGGTCCATCAGGGTCTCCTCGTCCAGCGTGGAGGATCTGGCCGCAGTTCGGGCAGGTCACCTCGCTACATGGTGCTGTCGTCCTCGGCGTCCTCCTCGTCATCCTCGTCCTCATCGGCGTAGATGTCGCTGACGACGTCGTCAGATCCCCTGGTCGAGGGTCTCCAGCCTCGTCATACGCCTGATCCAGCGCGTTGTCGTGCTCGGTGACGGTGGCGGCCATCTCTTCCAGCAGGTCCATCATCGCTGCAATGACCTTGCCGTTCTTGAGTCAGGGTCAAACTCCATACCGGTCATCAGGCCGCGGATGTAGGCGGCTTTTTGGGCATTCAGGTCCATAGCCATAGTCAAAATCCTCCCTAATGTTAAAAAATGCCGGGCGCAGCGGTACGGCCATGCCGGCAAAAGAGAACCTAATCAGTTCACGCGCTCCATATACTCGCCGGTGCGGGTATCGATGCGGATCTTGTCGCCCCTTTGATGAACAGGGGGACGCGGATCTCGGCACTCGGTCTCAACGGTGGCGGGCTTCAGGGTGTTCGTGGCGAAGCTGCCCTTGACACCCGGCTCGGTAGCGGTGACCTCCAGCTCAACGAAGTTGGGGATCTCACGCTGAAAACCTTTGCCCTTGTAGCTCAGCAGCTTGCAGGCGTCGTTCCCTTGCAGAACTTGGAAGTTAGCCAAGCACGTCAGCCGCGCCGACAGGAATGTCGTCGTAGGTCCTAACATCCATGAAGTGGGTACAGATCGCCATCCCCGTGAGTAGGTGACCTCACGGCGCTCGATGAAAGCCCGTGGAACTTGGCGGTCGGGTTGTAGCTGGTCTAGCAATACGTAACTGAACGAAGTACACGGA
>VOFI01003785.1_pt1 | contig 15184 bp, 16 predicted proteins | sample 5384131 | NCBI WGS metagenome assembly VOFI01 (sample SAMN12384728, study PRJNA508395) | human gut metagenome | isolation source: healthy gut H | host: Homo sapiens
CATATTGCGCTCCTAAAATCAGATGGGAGTATAGCCCTTCGGTTTCGGAAGTGACGACCAGTCCTACTCCGTGGTTCTGTTTCAAGAATTTGAAAGGCATGTCGCCTGTCACGAAATAGGTTTGAGGGGCTCCCCGGCATACCTATCCATTGTTGCCGGGTGGAGGTGAGTATGTTGAGTTTGTCGGAACTTCCCGCAGCCGCCGGATTGTAATAGCCGGGCAGAGCCCAGTATTGGCTGAACTGCGTATCGATCTGAGCCTTTGCTGTGGCAAAGACCAAACAACACAGGGGTTAGAATAACGATTCTTACAATCTGCATACTCTCTTTTTCCAGACTTTTCGGGGGGTACACACCGAAGTCCGGATATTTATAATAACTGAAAATAGCCTTTAAAATTGTTTGACACAACTGTTTTCGGATGCGAAATTCCGAAAAGAGAAAAATATATGAGTGCTTTTTCGCTCCGAAAAATGCGAGACCCGTCCCGCAGAGCTTATCTTGTTCACAAAAAAGATAAGCTCGATCGAGTTTTTTTGCTTTCGACTTTCATTATCTTTGGATAAGATAGGCTGCGGTTCGGTATTGTCAAATTGAAAACTACGTTTTCATTTGCCACTACACTCACCTTTCGCTATCTTTGTACATGTGAAGATAGGATTGCAGTTCAGTATAGTCAAATCGGAAACGGGATTTCCATTTGCCTCTGCACTCACCTTTCGCTATCTTTGTGAGTACGAAGATAGGCTGCGGTTCGGCATAGTCAAATCGGAAACAAGGTTTTCGTTTGTCTCTGCACTCACCTTTCACTATCTTTTGTGGAGCATAAGGTTATCGACTTTCATTTAGCTGATGGAGGAGAATTTGAAGAGAAAGACGACGAAAGCGCTCGTGTGGAGCACGGCCGACAAGTTGGGACAGCAGTTGTTCTATCTTGTCGCCGGTATTATTCTCGCTCGTCAACTTTCTCCTGAGGATTATGGCAAGGTGGGGGTTCTCACGATATTTATCGCCTTGTCGGGGATATTGATCGACAGCGGTTTTTCTTCGGCTTTGATTCGGAAAAAGGAGGCTACTCAGGCCGATTACAGCACGGTGTTTTATGTGAATGTGGCAATCAGTTGCGTGCTGTATGGTTTGTTGTATGCAGCAGCTCCTTATATTGCAGTGTTTTTTAAAGTCCCTGATTTGATATATATCTGCCGGATTTTGTTTCTCGTGATTCCGTTGAATGCACTTTCCCTTATACAGCAGACTTTGTTGTTGAAGCATTTCAAGCTCTCTGTAAGCGCTCGTGTCAATTTGTGGTCGTTGGGTATCGCTTCGGTCGTTGCCATTGCGATGGCTTACGGCGGTATGGGAGTCTGGTCGTTGGTGGCTCAGACACTCGGACTCTCGTTTTTCAGGGCTGTTTTTTCTGGGTGTTTAACGACTGGCGTCCCCTGATGGATATTTCGCATGGCTTCGTTGCGGGAGTTTTTCGGATATAGTTCCAACTTGGTCGTTTCGGGTATTATCAACAATGTGTTTAACAAGATATATCCCATTATCATCGGTAAGTTTTATGGTATGACACAGACCGGCTACTATACTCAGGCCGACAAGTATCAGGATATAGCTTCTTCGCTTATCAGCAATATATTCCGTTCGGTCGCTTTCCCTGTTTTCTCGAAGGTGCAAGACGATTTGCAACGGTTGAAACGGATTTGCCGGAAGAATGTACGGGCCATTGCGTTTTTCATTTTTCCTATCATGCTGTTGATGGTCGTCGTTTCGTATCCGCTCATATCGATCATGTTGAAAGAGCAATGGGTTCCGTCCGTGCCGTATTTCCGCCTGCTTTGTTTTTCGGGAATATGCTCTCCGTTTATTATTTTGTTTTTCGATTTGTTCAATAGTCTGGGCTATTCCCGGCTGAATTTACAACTGGAAATCGGGAAAAAGATTTATTTGTTTGCGGGTATCGCTTTGTTTTATTCTTCGGGTATTTTGTGGCTGATAGGGTGGTGGATTTCTTATTCGGTGTTGTCTCTGGTGGCTTCGATCTTTTTTGCTCGTCGCTTTCTTGGATATGGTTTCGGGGAGTATGTGAAAGATATTTTTCCGTATTTTATCTTGGCGTTGGCGTCGGCGATACTTTCGTGCGGTGTTTATCTGCTTTTTGCCGAGCGATTTGTGGCGGTTGTGTCTTGTCCCGGTCGTTTATGTCGTTTTGTATTTGGGCGGAGCATACATGTTGAAATTGGAGATGTTGCAGGAGATGCTGTCGATGTTGAAGAGTCGTGTGAAGAGAGGAGGTGAAGCGTGAACGAGGTAGCAGTTGCTCGACCGAGGGTCTTGACGGTGATCGTTTCGTATAATTTCGAGCCGTGGATCGAACGATGTCTGAGTAGTATTCGGGATTCGGATTACCCCTCGGACCTTGTGGTAATCGATAATGCTTCGACCGACCGGACGGTGTCGATCATCGCCGAGAGGTATCGATGGATTCGTCTTGTGCGGAGTAGGAAAAATCTCGGATTCGGACAAGCGAATAACATCGGCATGAGAATGGCGTTGGAGGAGAATTACGATTATGTGTTTCTCGTGAATCAGGATGCGTGGATAGAACCGAATACGGTGGGGACTTTGGTGGGGTTGGCAGAAAAATATCCCGATTACGGAGTGCTTTCGCCGGTACATCTTGACGGGAAGGGGGAGCACCTCGACGGTTCGTTCGCCAAGTATGTGGGGGGAGCATCGGCGGTTTCATCGAAAAAAAAATCGGATATCGTCGAAGCGGCTTTCGTTAATGCTGCTTTCTGGTTTATCCCGGCGTCGGCGTTGAAAAAGGTGGGAGGTTTTTTCGCCGTTGTTTTTTCATTACGGCGAAGATGTGGACTATATTCACCGAATGCGATTCTATGGTTATCGGGTGGGATACACTCCGTTGACTTCGGGGTGCCATGACCGGCAAAATCGACCGATTACCCGCGAGACAAATGAAATTGGACAGGGTTTATTATTTGTCGGTTGTTTCGGATTTAAATTCGGGACTGGCTAAGTGTTTGTGGGGGGGATTAGCTCCTTTGAAACCGGGTATGCTCGCTTTATTGCGGGGAAGATTCAAAGAATTTTGTTTTTATACAGGCACAAGTGTCCGGCTTTTTGTGTCGATACCTTTCTATTGCAGAAATCAAGCGATTTTGCAAACAGGGAAGGCCTGTGTTTTTGGAAAATGTTCATTCAAAAAATTAAACCGATATGGAGTTAGCCCCGATTGTTTTATTCGTTTATAATCGTCCTGAACATACGCGCGCTTGTCTGGAATATTTGGAGCGGAACGAGCTGGCGGCGGAAAGCGAATTGTATGTTTTCGCCGACGGTGCGAAGTCGGGCAGCGAGGAGGCGGTGGCCGCCGTGCGTCGGGTGATTGCCGAACCGTGGAAATTCAAACGGTTGAATGTCGTGGAGCGACCGGAGAACAAGGGGCTGGCAGCCAATGTGATTGCGGGGGTAACTTCGGTGTTGGAGACGCACGACCGGGTGATCGTCTTGGAAGACGATTTGATCGTTTCTCCTTATTTTCTGCGTTTTATGAACGAGGTACTGGAAGTTTATAAAGATACGGAGGAAGTTTGCCATGTGACTTGCCACATGCTCGACCATAAAGGAGAGTTGCCCGATACGTTTTTGATACGCTGGTGTAACAGTTGGGGGTGGGGAACTTGGAGTCGTGCATGGCAATATTTCGAGCCGGACGGTAGAAAATCGTTGCGGGAAATCGAACGGCGGGGTTTGTGTTGGGAATTCGATTTGGACGGAGGTTTCCACTTTACCCAGATGTTGCGCGACCAAATCGAGAGTCGGAATAACTCGTGGTTCATACGGTGGTATGCATCGCTGTTTCTGCGTGACAAGCTGATGTTGGGCACGGGCCGTTCGTTGGTCGATAATGCGGGATTCGACGGAAGCGGAACGCATTGCAATACTATGCAGCTTTTGCACGCAGACTTTGTCGATGAATCCGATAGCGGTAGTTCCCATTTCACCGGTAAAAGAGAACTTGCTCGCCCGAAAAGTCTATTCCCGAACCTATCGTTATAATTATTCGTACAGGCATAAATTGAAAGTATTCATCGGGAATCTGTGGATTCGTGTATTCAATCGTAAAAAGAGATAGATTATGAGGGATTTGACTCGTTTAGCCAGTCGTATCGTTATGTTTTTCATGCAGTTTTATTATCGACTGGCTCGTCATTCGACGGGTTTCGTACAAGGCTTATATCGACGGTCGTACCCGATTGGCCGGATATAATACCATACAGGACAATGTTTTGTTGGCCGGCGCTCGTATCGGCCGGGGCACTTATATTTGCCGAGGGAGCAATTTCACCGATGCAGAGGTCGGTGCGTTTTGTTCGATCGGTCGGAATGTCCGCATCGTCAACGGACAGCATCCGACCCGCACCTTCGTATCTACTCACCCGGCTTTTTTCTCTCCCAACGGGCAACCGGGTTTCGTTTGTCCGGGAAAAACGGTATGAGGACTGTCGGTATCTCGATCGGGAACGACAGTGAGCGTAGAGGTGGGAGCCGATGTGTGGATTTGGGAACAACGTGTCGTTGATGTCGGGGATTCGAATCGGTACGGGGGCGGTGATTGCTACCGGAGCTGTGGTGGTGAGCGATGTGGCTCCTTATGCGATTGTGGGCGGTGTACCTGCCCGGGAAATCAGGAAACGGTTCGACGATGAGCAGATTGCTTATCTGTTGGCTTCGCGATGGTGGGAACGTCCGTTCGACGAACTTCGGAAAGAGGCGGACAGTTTCTCGGATATCGGATTGTTCATGAAAAACGGATTGTAATGGAGCGGCCTCTTTTTTTTCGATTATTACGATTACGTTTAACGCTGCCGGGACTTTGCCGGCTACGTTGAGAAGCGTGGAACTACAGACGTTTACCGACTATGAGTATTTGATCGTGGACGGTGCGTCGACCGACGGTACGGTTGCGATTGCGCAGCACTCGGCAGCGGTCTCGTCGGTGACGAGCGAACCCGACAAGGGTTTATACGATGCGATGAACAAGGGTTTGCGTAAAGCACGAGGGTGTTATCTCGTTTTTCTGAATGCCGGCGATGCATTTCACGAGCCTGATACATTGCAGAAAATTGCCGATTCCATCGAAAAAAACGACTCCGATATTGTCTATGGAGAGACGGCGTTGGTCGATTCGGAAAGACGTTTTATATCTATGCGAAGGTTACAGGCTCCCGAAAGGTTATCGGTGAAGAGTTTTCGCATGGGGATGCTGGTGTGCCATCAGGCGTTTATCGTTCGCCGGGAGGTTGCGCCGGAATATGATTTGCGGTATCGTTTTTCCGCCGACTTCGATTGGTGTATCCGGTGCATGCAAATGGCGAAAACGATACCTCATACACACGAGGTGCTTATCGATTATTTGAACGAGGGGGTCACTACCGCCAACCGAAAGGCTTCGTTGCGGGAGAGATACGAGATTATGTGCCGATATTACGGGACTTTACCGACGTTCTTGCGTCATTTGTGGTTTGCCGTGCGGTTCGCTTTCGCTCGTTTTTCGGGACGGGAGTAGACGGTATGTTTAAAATCTGTAATCTTCTTTGCCTACATTTAACCCCCTCGTCCTGCGGACACTCCCCTATATTCTCTTACGGCAACACAGGGGGAGAGGGCTAAAATGCATTTCGAACATATTTAAACTTCTCCCCCTGTCGTGTCCAGTGGCATTGCGGGGTGTGGCGCAGCCATAGGGGAGGTAGCACACAGTGACAGAGGGGTTGAATGAATAGGTCTTTAAACTATCCCAAGAAGTTGTCTTGTGGAGGTTTCATGAGTTTATGCCGTAAAAAGTATAATTCGAGGCATTTCGTTCGGTGGGAAATTTGTATCTTTGCAATATGCGAATATAGATTGCACCTCGGTATAACCAAGTAAATTTGTTTCTACTCTCGGCTTGCACTATCTTTGCACTCTGCAAAAAAATGAGTTGTATTCCAGAGGTTACGGTAGACCGGTCTCGATCGGTGCAGAGCCTCTTTAATCCAAATGATTCGATAGAAAATAATACGATATATGGAGAAGAATTTCAAACGTACATTGGTTACCACCGCTTTGCCTTATGCCAACGGCCCTGTGCATATAGGCCATTTGGCGGGAGTATATGTCCCGGCAGATATTTATACCCGGTATCTGCGGTTGAAAGGCGAAGATGTGATCATGATCGGCGGTAGCGACGAGCATGGCGTGCCTATCACGATTAAGGCGAAGGCCGAAGGAGTGACCCCGCAGGATATCGTGGACCGTTATCACAATATTATTAAAAAATCGTTCGAGGAGTTCGGAATCTCTTTCGATATTTACTCTCGAACGACTTCCAAATTCATAGCGAAATGGCTTCCGATTTCTTTCGGAAGTTGTACGATAAAGGGAATTTATCGAGAAAACCTCGATGCAATATTACGACGAGGAGGCTAACCAGTTCCTTGCCGACCGTTATATAACCGGGACTTGCCCGCATTGCGGCAATGAAAAAGCCTATGGCGACCAGTGCGAGGCTTGCGGCACATCGTTGAATGCGACCGATTTGATTAATCCCAAATCGGCCATTACGGGAAATCAGCCTGTTTTGCGGGAGACAAAGCACTGGTATCTGCCTCTCGACAAGTGGGAACCGTTCTTGCGCCAATGGATTTTGGAAGAGCATAAGGAATGGAAACCGAATGTGTATGGACAATGCAAATCGTGGCTCGACATGGGGTTACAACCTCGCGCGGTGAGCCGTGACCTCGATTGGGGGTTTCCGTACCGGTGGAAGGCGCCGAAGGTAAGGTGTTGTATGTGTGGTTCGATGCTCCTATCGGGTATATCTCGAATACCAAAGAGTTGCTTCCCGACAAATGGGAACTGTATTGGAAAGACAAGGATACGAAGATGGTTCACTTTATCGGCAAGGACAACATCGTATTCCACTGCATTGTTTTCCCTGCGATGCTGAAAGCCGAGGGGAGTTATATTTTGCCGGATAATGTGCCGGCCAATGAGTTCTTGAATTTGGAAGGTGACAAGATTTCCACTTCGAGAAACTGGGCGGTATGGTTACACGAGTATCTCGAAGAGTTCCCCGGCAAACAGGACGTGCTGCGTTATGTGCTCACGGCCAACGCTCCCGAGACGAAGGACAACGATTTCACTTGGAAAGATTTCCAAGCTCGTAACAATAATGAATTGGTGGCTATTCTCGGCAATTTCGTGAATCGAGCTTTGGTGCTGACTCATAAATATTTCGACGGGAAAGTACCGGCTGCGGGTGAATTGACCGACTATGACCGGGAAACATTGAAGGAGTTTGCCGATGTGAAAGCCGAGGTGGAGAATTACCTCGACCATTACCGTTTTCGCGATGCCTTGAAGGAGGCGATGAATCTGGCTCGTATCGGGAACAAGTATCTTGCCGATACCGAACCGTGGAAGCTGGCGAAAACCGATATGGACAGGGTGGCGACGATATTGAACCTTTCGTTGCAGATTACGGCAAATTTGGCAATCGCTTTCGAACCATTCCTACCTTTTCTCTGCCGAGAAGCTGCGGGGAATGTTGCATTTGGGACATTGTGACTGGAATATGCTGGGACGTACCGATATTTTGCCTGCCGGAGCCGAGTTGGGTAAGGCCGAGTTGCTGTTCGAGAAGATAGAAGACAGCGTGATCGAGGCACAGGTGAACAAGTTGTTGGAGACGAAGAAGACCAATGAATTGAAGAATCACAAGGCCGCGCCGATACGAGAGAATATCGCTTTCGACGATTTCATGAAATTGGATATTCGGGTGGGTAAAGTGCTGGAATGCCAGAAAGTGCCCAAAGCCGACAAGTTGCTGCAATTCCGTATCGACGATGGTTTGGGCGGACGTACGATCGTATCGGGTATCGCCAAGCATTATGCTCCCGAAGATTTGGTGGGTAAGAATGTGTGCTTCGTGGCTAATCTCGAACCTCGCAAATTGAAGGGTATCGAGTCGCAGGGTATGATTCTTTCGGCCGAGGATGCCGACGGGCGTTTGATTGTCATCTCCCCGGCGACCGATGAAATCGCTCCCGGTTCGGAAGTGAAATAACTTGGAATCTTGATAAAAATTGTGGCCCCGATACCGAACGAAGTATCGGGGCTTTTTTAGTTCGGCTTGAAAAGATTCGTTTCTACGAATAACAGTTATTGAGCGTAGATTTTTTAAGCGTGAGGTTTTTAAAAGGCTTGTGGTATGCTTTGATTCCTCAAAGCCACAGAATCATGAATTTTAGCCCTGTGGCGGATTTATTTTCAATGACTTGACGGTTGTTGTAAATGCAGGATAGGGAACGGTTTGCCAGAAGGATCAATTCATCTCGTCCTATAACCTCGTAACCCATGTGCAAATAAAATTTGTAAGCCTGTTCGTTATCTTCGTTTACATCTACTTTGTAGATATTGCATTTGTCGATGGCATAATCCACGAATGCTTTGCCGTAACCGTGTCCTTGTTCTTCGGGCAGTACGAACAACATTTCCAGCATGTCGTCGCTTAATCCCATAAATGCGGCAATCCGCCCGTTCTCATTGCGTATTACAAACAGTTTGACAGCCGGGAAATATTGGTTTCTTATTAAAGGTTTGAAGTATTCTATATCTTCTTCTTTTAAAAAATGATGGGAACTGCGTACCGACTTTTCCCATACGATCAACAGTTCGTCTAAAATTTCGTCTGATAAGGATTGTAATTTTTCTATTTCCATTTTTTGGGGTAATTGTCGTTTATAAACTATCGAATGTAAAGATACAAAAAGTGCCGATTATCATTTGTGAATCATGGCTTTCATTGTTCCAACTGTCCGGTCTTGCGGAAGTATTTTTGCAGGACGAGAAGCGAAATGAGTTTTTCTCGTTTCTTGTCGAAGAATTGGCTGACGTATTCGTTGGCGTGGCGGGATATTTCGATGGCTTCGTCGGGGTGGGCGGTATAGTAGGCGATACGCTCTTCGAGGTCCGAGAAATCGGGTTTGATTTCGATATAGTGGTAGTTGGGAATAAGTCGTCCCTCCATGAACCAAGTTTCGAATTCGGGTCGGGGCATGACGGCTACGGAGTTGGAGGACATGACCCATTTGAGGTTGCTGGCGACATCGTTCCCTTCGAGGGCGAGGATAAATTTGTACCGCAGATGTTCGGCGATGGTTTTCTTACCGGTACGCCAAGCGGGATTGCCGTTGCGACTGGTGTCGCCCAAGTCGTAGAGGGATTGCCGAAGTATTTATTAAAAAGGCAATGCGTTTGGTTTTCCCTTCGTTGACTTTTCCTCGGAAAATGACTTTGTCCATTTTCTTTTCGAACGGTATTTTGTCCTTGACGAAGATGAAATGTCTCACTTTGTTCAAATTCAATAGTATGGCATTTGCCGATTGATTGTGAATGGGCCTGCTCTTAACAATGGAAGGGGTATCGGGCATGAAATTGATATCGCCGAAACAGTAGTTCCATTGCAGGTTTTCGGGGAAGTACCGGAGGTATTCGAATGAATCGAAGTAATAGACTTTCCCTTTCTTTTTGCAATTTGAGTTCGTTCAGGTGGGGAGAGCCTTCGGGTAGTTTTACCGGTTCGGCGAGCCGATTGTAATAGTTCACCCGGTCGTTTATGTAATTTTTATCGGATCGGGTATCGGTTTGTGCGAGAATCTTATTCAGCCTTTTTCGACAAATCGCTTTCAAAGGTAACAGCCTGAGAAAATAGGATTTCAAATAATAGCTGTATTTGGGATTCTTGCCGTTGCGTATGCTATAAAAAATGTTATCCATTGTATTTTTGTCTTATGTGTGTTGGAGACAAAGATAAATATTTTAATATTATTTTATGAAAAAGTCTTTGTATTTCCTTTTCATATATTCAACCTCCTAGCCCTATGGGCACTCCCCCTATATTTCCTTATGGAAACACCCCAATGCTACGGGACAGGGCAGGGGGAGAGGGTAATGCCTTAATCTGTTTCCCTTGCTGCGGGTATTTTTTAACCCCTCCGTCACTTGTGACACCTCCCCTATATTTCCTTATGGAAACACCCCGTAATACTACGGGACACGGCAGGGAGGAGGTTAAGCTCAACTCTGTATTCATTACTGTGAATGCGCTGTGAATATCTGTTGTATCTTCTTGAAATCGGTAAAGTTTTCTTTTCAGATTGATTTATTGTGTTTTATTAAATGTTGCTTTTGTGTTGGATTCCGAGAAACTATTTATATTTTTACAGTCTTAATGAGTTTTTGTTAAGATTTATTTGTCAGGACATGTAATTTTTGGAACCGCATGAGAATAAAAGATTTTGTCAAATGTAATTTGAATAATTTATTTTATAGAGAATATCGTCTTCGTCGTAAAGTACGCAGACATTTATTGCCATATTACAAGGAGGCGTTTCCTGTCGGGAAAAATACGAATAAAATGATTGTTTTTATGGCCGATGGAAGGAAAAGTCATGGAGGATTGGCCGATAGGCTACGGGGAATCGTTTCGACGTATGAATATTGCTTAAATCATAGAGTCGATTTTCGTATTCATTTTACAAGCCCATTCAATCTAGAAGATTTATTACTTCCTAATGAATACGATTGGAGGATAGGAGCTGGTGAAATTTCGTATAATCCAACATTTTCTACTCCGGTTTATATTGATTCCAACAGCCGTTATCCAGAGGCTGATTGTCGATTTCAACGTAAAATGGCAGAGAAATATTTAGGTCGAGATTTTCGGCAGATTCATATATATACCAATATGTATTATGCCGACGATCGTTTTGGCTTGTTGTTTAATAAGTTGTTTAAGCCTGCCCCTATATTACAGTCTTGGATTGATGAAAATTTACAGATTTTAGGTCAGAATTTTATTGCATTAAGTTTTCGATTTCAAAACCTTCTCGGGAGACTCTGTTGATGGTAAGATTGTTTATTCGCCAGAAGAACAACGAGAACTGATAAATAGCTGTATTTGTCAGATAGAACTTTTAAGAAAAACTAATCCCGATTCGAAAAAGATTCTCGTTACTGCCGATAGTGGCAGTTTTTTAAAAGAAGTATCAAAATTGGATTTTGTATATTTGTTACCGGGAAAAGTCGGTCACATGGATAGTACTTCTCAACAAGATATTCAAGTACATATGAAGACTTTTTCTCGATTTTTTCGTTCTTTCTCATGCCAAGAAAATATATTTGTTGATAACCGGTAAAATGTACAAAAGTGGTTTTGCCAAAAGAGCGGCGAAATTAAATAATATTCCATTTGAAGAGGTCGAGTTTTAAATAAATATAATTTTTGTGGGCAAGTAAAATACCTGTTTTTCTTTAACAGGTATTTTTTTTATTGGGTTGTAAAATATTTATAGAAAAATTTGTATTTCTATCCGAAAACTATGAGAAATTTTATTTACGCAATCGGAGTGTGCTCACTTCTTTTTTTCCTGTAATTCTGAACTGGAAACTTTGCCGGAAGAGTTTAATACAGAAGGGACTGCGCCTCTTGTCACACGTGTGGCGGCTCATCCTAAATATGGTGTGTTGGGGTGGGGATATGATGTTACCGGCAATTATATGAGTCATGGGAAAGGGGTTACCCTGCCTGTTATCGATATAGACCGGTTCGAGGCGGAGAATTTCGACCGCATAGTTCTCGATTCTTCGACATCGCAAAGAGACAGAATATTATTATGGCACTACTGCCGAGGAGTATTTGAAACGTGTGGAGACAATGTGGACACCGGAGTCGATGCGAAAAAGGCTTTATTCAGTTTGACGATAACCGGTAATTATCAAAAAAATACATCGTATTCGTCGGAATATTCTTTTGCCGGATGCGACTATTATTATTCATTGAAAAGATGTTATATAAGGGCGGCGGTCGAGCGGTTACAAAACTATCTGAGCGATACGTTCCGGGAAGATCTCGCCGAACTGCCTGCCGAAGATATCGTAGATTTTTACGGCACTCATGTGCTGGCCGATATTCGTATGGGCGGACGCGTGAGTTTCTTGTATAAGACGTATGCCGGCAAGGAGAATGTCGAGGCGATTACGAAAGCGGGATTCAAGGTCAATGTTCTCAATTTGTTTTCCATCGGGAACGAATATCAAGTCAATACCAGTTTGGCGGTGAATAATTCCCGGCAGCTCGCTACGATTAATGTCACCGGTGGCACAGATGCGATGCTGGAAACTTTCGACCCTATACAGGAGCAACCTCGATTTGGCTCTGTTGCGGACTGGCAGAGAACGGTCAATGCCGATAATGCCGGGCTTATCGACGTGGAATTGCCCCGATTAATTCCCATTTATGAATTGGCGGCAGACCCGACTGTGAAAGCTGCGCTTAAAGAAGCAGTAGCGAATTATATCGAGTCCAAACGACTCAAACAGCTGTTCCCGTTGTATGAGTATTTTCGTGCTAACAAAATGGATCATTATGCGACTTCGGTATGGCAAGGTTTAGCAAATGGTCTTTGGGAATACCAAGGTGTAATCGGTTATGTATATTTAGGCCCGGAACCGGGAACGATACCTTTGTATCTGTATTATAATAAAGAGTGCGTAAATCATTATTGTACACCGGTTTACCAAGGAGAAAAGAAGGGCGACTATGTGCTCGAAGGTATCACGGCATATATTTATGAGAAACAGGAGCCGGGGACCGTTCCCTTGTATATGTATTATAATGGGCGCCGATGCGATCATTATGTAACGATCGTGTGGCAGGGGAATAAAAAGGGAGATTATGTATATGAAGGAAATGCGGGTTATGTGTATCCGTAGGAGATGAAACGTATTGTGAATTTATCGGCATCCCTTTTTGAATGGGATGCCGATGTATCGACCAAAATGTAAAGAATATTTATGAAAAGGTGGAGTTTGCCGGTCGCATTGGCCGTTTGTATTTTCTTGAAATTTATTTTGTTTGATGTTATATGGAGTTCGGACACGACTTTTCAGTCGTTCAGCCAGCCGGAGTCTTATCTGATTAAAGGGTGCTATCGCCTTGTTGCTCGCTTTCCCCACGGTGTTTTTTCGATCGAGGTGGTATGCCGGTATCGTGTGTTTTTTATTGGATATTTTGTTGGTTGCCAATTTGATGTATTGGCGGACATATTATACGGCGATACCGTGGAACAGTTATTTTCTTGCGGGTAATTTGGCTGATTTCATGGGTAGCGTGTATGCATCGGTCCGATGGTGCGACGGTTTGTTCTTTGCGATGACTTTGGGATTGTTGTTTTATACTTCCCGATACGGGGATTTGCTGTCGAGTCGGTCGGAAACGAAACGTCGGGCCGTATGGTTTGCAGCGGGCTTCTTGATTTGTGTCGTAGCGACGGTGGGATTGACTTTTGCTCGAGGTGGATTCCAACGGTCGTATGAGAAACGAAATACTTGTGCCACACCGACGTTCACGGTGTTCGGGACTTTGTGCTATGAGTTCGTCAAGGAGAGCATGTCTATTACGCCGGAGATTCACAGCGAGATAGAACGGTGGCTCTCGGCCACATCGAGATCGTATCCGGTTTCCGGGGTGGAACACAGGAAGCATTGCGTGGTGATTCTCGCCGAGTCGTTCGAGGGGTGGATGCTGGAACGGAATGTAGAGGGAAAGGAGGTGACTCCTTATTTGAACCGCTGGTTGAAAGATTCATGTACGTTGTATGCTCCCCGGGTACAGACGCAAGTTCGCGGCGGACGCTCCATCGATGCACAGTTGTTGGTGAATACGGGGTTGCTACCGATAGCGAACGGTGCATACAGTATTCGTTTCCCGAATCATAGGTATCCTTCGCTGGCGAAGGCTTTGAAACAGGCCTGTGGGGAAAAAAGGTCGCATGGTAGGTATGACCTCGGACAAACGAATCGTGTGGAACCAGCAGGGTGTGGCTATGGCTTTCGGATTCGACCGATTGTATGATGAGAAGTCCTTCACGAAAAGAAGAGCGAATGGGAGTGAAGAAAAGGGTGGGCGATTATCCGTTTTTGCAACAGTGTGCCGAGAAAATAGCCGAGGAGATAGCCGGAAGCGGTGATAGTTCTCGTTGTTTTTTTCAATTGGTTACTTATTCGGGACATGGGCCATTTATTATTCCCGATGAGTACAAACGGATTTCTTTTTCTCCGGGAATGCCCGAGGTGCTGAACAATTACCCTGACGGCTGCCAATTACACAGATTATGCAATAGGGAAGTTTATCGAACGATTGCAGGAGGAGGGGTTGTTCGACGAGACGATGATTGTCGTGACGGGCGACCATGAGGGATTGGCTTATTTGCGGCAGTCGTTGTGTGAAACAAAAGAGGGTGGTGGACTTGTCTCTCCGTTTGAATATACTCCTTTTATCGTGATTAATTCGCCGGTGGGCATGCGGTACGAGAAAGTTATGGGGCAAGTAGATATTTATTCGACATTATTGGATTTGACCGGACTGGACGATTATGGCTGGAAAGGTATGGGGCAGAGTATTCTAGACCCGTCTCATCTGGGTGTCGCGGCTATTTGGAATTTGACGATTGCCGGGGATACAACCGGTATTTGTCCCGAGGCGATAGAAAGAATGAAGCAGTCGTGGCGAATATCGGACTTGATGATTCGCGGGGATTATTTTAGGGTGATTTTTTGAGAATTGGAACCAGAATGTTGTTGTCGTGCCAAATTCTTATATTGTTTCTCCTTTCCGATACTTTTAAATCGTTTGGCTTCGTAGTCGGAATTTAAATTTTTGAGGTTCGTGTCGAGCTTTTCTGCAAATATTTCAACTGAACGGGGGAGTTCGCCGAACTCGATGAGCCATTGATGGCGTCCTTTGCTGTGGTCGGTCATATGTATACGGGAGCGGCTGTGTGGTTACGCTGGCTCCTGTCTGTGTGCGCAGGTGCGGGCGATTACGCCTGTTACTGCGTTATCGGCCATGAGTTCTTCTCCGAGCATTGATGCCAGGTGTTTGGTGCGTCCCGATATGCTTATCTTCGCAGGATTTCGTGGAGAGTATTTTACGGTGTCTCCCATGCGATATCTCCATAGGCCTCCGTTAGAGTGATGACCATCTCGTAGTTGCGCCCGGCTTCTACCTCCACAGCGGAACGGCGTGTTCGTTGCTTTTCCCAGCGGGATT
>VOFI01000973.1_pt1 | contig 15111 bp, 24 predicted proteins | sample 5384131 | NCBI WGS metagenome assembly VOFI01 (sample SAMN12384728, study PRJNA508395) | human gut metagenome | isolation source: healthy gut H | host: Homo sapiens
CATTGGCCATGAAATATACATAATATTGCTGTCATGAAAATTCATGTTTGCTGTCATGAAATACATTGACATGTTCATGCTGTTAGCCATAGGATTTGTTTCTTCCTGTGAACGCATATTTTGATTGGCAGCTGGATGAAAGTAATTAACATTGAACCAAATGGGTGAATATCGTATTTTTGATAAATATTCTGCATTTCTTGAGCCATCTGCATTTTAGAACGCTCATCTGTTTTATCTTTATATTTATTTTGAATCTTTTTTGAATTTCAGGTTGAATTTCCTGCATTCTTTGTGTAGACATTTGTGATTTACGTGTAAATAAAAATACAAGCACCTGAATTAACAATGTTGTTAAAATAATACCTACACCGGCATCTGTTTTTGCTGAAATTAAGTTGATAATTTGTGCAATTGGCCAAACAATTAAACCTTCGAACCATCCTTTTGACATAGATTCTTTAAAAGTTGTTGGTTGAATTGTATATTGTCCATCTTTAATATTCTTTTTAATTTCTTTCTTTAATTCTTTATCAGAAATGTCTTTGTAATTGATTTGACTTGCATCAATTGTTGTTTCTTCACTTGCAATAATTTGGTCTGCTAATGTTTTTCCATCTCTACCTCTTGGATTTGCACAAGCCGTACATGTTAATAATACCAACATACATAGAAAGACCAATTTTGCTTTTTTCTGCAAAAATTGTTTCATTTTTTATTCCTCTACTTCTTCAAAAATCTTTTATTTATCCGATTTTGATTTTCTTTCATTTCAACATTTCACAAGTATTTCCATATTGAATACTAAGTATTCCTGCAATCGCAATCTCTTTATCTTCTTGACCAAATTCATCAAACAATTTCTTATATTCATTAATATCTTTATTTACACTTTGCAATTGATCTTCTAAACGATGCAATTTCTTTTTAGCATTTTCAGATGTTGCAGCATTTCTTTTTCAAGCTGTACCTTCTTTTCCTTTGCCTCTTTATCTAATTGATATACGTTACAAGTCGCTAAAAAGATGACGCTTCCTTCAGGACAATTTTCTAATAATGTCTTGAAATATTCTTTATCTCTTAACGCAACGCCTTTTCTTGATTCCGTCAATTCTACAAGTCGGCTGAATTCATCTAGCAATTCACCTTGTCCATGAATAATTTGAACATTTCTACGCTATGAATCCTTAATTAAACGTTTCGTATGTTTTGGCAATGTTTTCTCTATATTTTCATATGAATATACGTTCGATTGAAATCTAGCCTGTACTGTATCCGCAATACTCATTGTATAGCCATGATGTATAGCTTTACAGCTTTTGAATATTTTTAAATATGTATCTGTATATTCATATCGATTTGTATTATATGATTTTGAATCATAATCATTAACATGAATAGCTGGATCAAATTTAATAAAGATACAATGATCTTTTTTTTGCGACCTTTTTTTATTGATCAAAATAATATTGAACAAGCACGTTATCCTTATAATCCATCATAGGACCTCTGGGTAAATAGTACATACAAAATGATAATGGCAATCTTTTTATCAATATTAAACCTGTTGCGACTAATACATTGTCTTTATACACACCTGTATACATATGATCCCAATTACTTTTTACTTTTGCTCAGTTATATCTTTGTGGTTAATTACAATATTCATGCTTTTCTACAAATTCAGCAAATTCTTCACGGTTTATCTCTTAAAAAAAATAAATACGACATATCAAATTCCATCCTTACTTGGATATAATAGACGGTCGTACTTAGATCATGCTTAAAATTATTTGTGTTTTGCGTTTCTTTCCTTAATCTTCTTATAAAATTTAAATGCAACATTATACAATATTGAATTAACCGGAATATCAAATTCACCAATGTATTCATTGATTCTAGGATGATATATTTCTTTTAAAATCAACAAGTCCTCCCTTAAGAGTTCCTTCAATTCCACCCATATTACTTGTTTTACATCCAAGTTCAAAACATTTTTCCATTGTTTTATACCAAGTTAAATAGGGGCCCATCAAACGTTTAAAATCTTCATTCATTCCTGCATATAAAATTTCTGATGTATGTCCATATTTTACGGTTAGTGTTCCACAAACACAGACTGTTTCACCATATGTTTTCACATCTTCTTCATATTTACTGATTTTCTTCTCTAATGAGTCTTTTAATTCTTCCAAGGTAAAACGTTTCTTCTTTGCGTTCTCTGGACAACTCTCTAAATCTAGTAAACACTGTTCATATCTTTCTTTTGTCTCTTTTAACATATCGTGGATATGGAAATAGGCTAAAGTGATAAATGCATCATCTGCATATGTATCTAGAAGTAATTCATAATACTCTTTTGTTCGTAAAGAAATTCCTTTTCTTTCCTCTGTACATTTCATGACTTTATCAAAGTCTTCCAATAATTCTTTGTGTCCAAATTGAATATCTAAATTTTGTTTCTGAGCAATTTTAATGTTCTTTTTCCCTTTTTAGATAAATTGTCCATTCCAAAATCATCCGCATACTCTACCATATTGTATCTTGGTTGAATGGTTGTATCAAAATCTTTATTGAATCCATAATGAATGGCTTTACATGATTTAATATTTTCAAACTCTTCCTTATAATTAAATTCTTTTCTTTCTTCGTCTAAGTGGAAGCTTGAAATTAAAATACTTGGATCAAATTTAATAAATAAACAATGTTCTTTTTGGCAATTTTTTCTTTAATTCTGTAAAGTAAAAATTCAATAACTCTTTATTTTTATAATCTAAAATTGGTCCTCTAGGCAAATAAAACATAGAAAAAGAAAGTGGTAATGGACGAATCAATACCAACCCGGCGGCTACTAATGTATCCTTTTCATAAACCCCTGTATAAATGGAGTTCCAATTATTTTTTATATTTGACCATTTGTAGCTTTGAAGCAAACTACAACTAGGATGATTTTCTACAAAGTGATCGTATTCTTTTTGATTTATATTCGATTTAAAAATATACATATACTTTTATACCCCTTTATATTCCTACACTTCATTATAACATTTTATTAGTTTTACACAAAATGGTCTATATATTATCCACATATTATATATATGGATCTGCATTCTATTTTATTTTTAATTCAAAATATACATATAAAATGTATATAAAATCATAAGTTATACAGTGGATAAAGACATTCTAAATCCATGCTCTGTATAACTTGGGAAAAGTCATTGAGAGCCTTTGTTTATCAATAATTCGCTATGTATTTAATATGAATATAAAGTGAGTTATCCCGATTTTGTTCATTTTTTTTGCACATAAGTCCACATTGGGAAAAGATTTATCCCAAAAGAATAAATGGGGATAAGTGTAAAAAAATCGTGTATAATAGTAATACTGCAAGGAGGTTTTACTATGTCTACCGTGTCTTATACATCGATATGGAATGAAACTTTACAAAAGATACAAGAATCCAACTATTTTGATAGTCATACATTCAATTCATGGATTTCAAAAACAACTCTATTTAAAATAGAGGATAATATAGCTTATGTAGCCTATCGTTCTACAATCACTTTTAGTATTTTAAAGAAACAGAAAGAAAAAGAACTGTTTGAATCCACTTTAAGTGAGGTATGGGGCGATACATTAACAATTCAGTTTATTCACCAAAGAGAAATGGAAAAAATGATGCCTGAAGAGGTTGTCAAACAAAGAACGAATGTTTTATTAGAAAATAAATTCAATCCTTCTTATACATTTGAAAATTTTGTCGAAGGTAATTCTAATGCGGAGGCTTATGCCGCATGTTTAGCTTGTTGTACACAAACGACTTCACATCTTTTTAATCCACTTATGTTATATGGTAATTCTGGCTTAGGTAAAACCCATTTACTACATGCGATGGGAAATTATCTAGCTAAGGAACATCCTGAATGTAAAGTCATCTACATGTATAGTGGTGATTTAGTTTCTTTATTGATTGAAGCTATGAAAACCAAAAATGTTCATGGCAATACTGTAGAAAGAGTAAAAGAACAACTTTTAGATTGTGATTATTTTTTGATTGATGATATTCAAAATTTGCAGCAACATTCTAGCAGTCAGGAAATCTTCTTCACTGTCTATAATCAGTTGATTCAAAAGAACACACAGATTATTATCACAAGTGATATGCATCCTAGTGAAATTAGTGGATTACAGTCTCGTTTAATTTCACGCTTTGTTTCTGGGCTTACAATCAGTATTTCTAAACCGGAATTTGAAACAAGTAAAGCAATTTTAAAGAAAAAAATCGAGGGACGTGAAGAAAGTGTGAACATGAGTGAAGATGTTATTGATTATTTGGCTGGTAAATATTCAAATGACGTCAGAAATCTAGAAGGTACTTTAAATCGCTTAATTTTTAATGCAACTTTATTCAATCCAGATGTAATTGACATGGATTTTGCGCGTAAAGTGCTTATTAAAGAGCCTATTGTATCGCAATCGGATGAATTGACAATCAAAAAGATTAAAAAAGCTGTTACTCGCTTCTATGGCCTTTCTTATAAAGATTTAGAGGGAAAATGTCGTCAAAAATTTATCGCAAATGCACGTCATATTTGTGTTTATTTATCCAGAGACTTGCTTCATAAATCTTATGTATCTATCGGCCAAGAATTAGGTGGTAGAGACCATACTACAATCTCTAGTTCGTATGAGCGTGCTAAAAAATTGATTCAAAAAGATGAAGCTTTTAAAACAGCTGTTGAAAAAATTCGTAGCACTTTGGATTCTTAATTTATACACTGTATTCCTCATGGAATCCACACCCTAAAAATTAGCATAGAGTAGGTATTTTAAAGGGTCTGTGCAATTTTTACACACTTATACAGTCCCTTATATTATAATTTATATATAAATATATTAATAAAAGGAGGATTTTATGCATTTTTCTATTGATCGAAAATATTTTTATGACAAGCTATCTATTGTTTCTAGAGCTATTAGTGTCTTTTCTCCATTGCCTGCACTATCAGGTATTTGTATTGATTTAAAAGATGGTTCAATGATTTTAACTGGTAGTGATTCAAATATATCCATTCGTACTGTAATTGTTCCTGGTGAATTGAATAATTTAGATATTGAAGAAGAAGGATCTATTATTATTGATTCTAAGTATTTGTTAGAAATTGTTCGTAAGTTGGATTGTAAAAATATTGAAATTGAAGTAATTGACTACTCTTTAGTTCGTATTTCTAGTGATAATGGTCAATTTAATTTAAATGGTATTCGTTCTAATGAATATCCTGATATTGATTTTACACAACCTAATCATCATTTTGTATTGAAGGCAACAGGTTTAAAATCTATTGTTTCTCAAACTGCATTTGCGTGCAGCGATAAAGATCAACGTCCAGTATTAACAGGGGTAAACTTCAATTCACAAGGTAATATGTTGTATTGTTCTGGAACAGACTCATATCGTTTAGCTAGAAAAACAATTGAATTGAATTCAAGTCAAGATTTTAATATCACAATTCCTAGTAAATCTTTAACTGAGGTTGTTCGTTCTGTTTCGGATGATGATACAATCGATATTTATGCAGATTCTAAAAAAGCACAGTTTGTATTTGATAAAACAATTATCCAAACTCGTTTGATTGATGGAACTTTCCCAGATGTACAAAGAATTATTCCTACAAGTTGTGTATCTAAGATGTTGGTGGATTCATATGAAATTGCAGGTACAATTGATCGTACTAACTTCATTCGTAATGATAAAGTACATTTAATAAAATTGGAATGTTCAACTGCAGAAACTCATGTTAAGACGTATTCAAGTGAAATTGGAAACTCTGATGAAGTATTGACTAAGTGTGAATATGAAGGAGAAGATATTTCATTGACATGTAATGGTACATATATGTTGGATGCGATCAAGGCATTGGGATGCGAAAAAGTATTAATTGAATTTTCTGGATTTATGAAGCCTATCAAGGTATCAAATCCGGAAGATGCTTCAGTCTTAATGATTTTTAGTGCCAATTCGTAGTTATGATTAAAGAAAATGCCGTTTAAACTCGTTTTAAACGGTTTCTTTTTATATCGGTATCTCTGTACGCATAGCTATTTATGTCGTTTTATGATATAATTATAGTGCGAAAAGAGGTATTTTCATGGAATTTGAACTTAAAGATGAGTATATTACATTAGCACAATTGCTGAAAGCTTGCGATGTTGTCTATAGTGGTGGACAGGCCAAGGAATATTTAGCAAACATGGAAGTATTAGTCAACGGCGTTAATGAAAATCGTCGTGGAAAAAAGATCTACCATGGAGATATTGTAGAAACTAATGGAATAAGGATTGAAGTGAAATGAATGTTGAAAAACTGACATGTTTTCATTTCCGTAATTATGAAACCATGTCTTTTTCTTTTACACCAAAATGCATTCATTTTTTATATGGAAAAAAACGCACAGGGAAAAACGAACTTAATTGAAGCTATTTATTTTTTTAAGTCATTTGCGTTCGTTTCGAACAAATCAATTGGACAGTATGATCATGCATGGGTGCAATGAATTTTGTGTTCAGGCAGCGGTGGAGTCTAATCACAGAAAAGAAGAATTGAAAGTGATTGTGGATCATCAAAAAAGCATTTGTTTCGTTTTCAAAATCCAGTTAAGAAGTATTCGGATTTTATTGGAATTGAAAACGCGATCTTATTTTGTCCAGACGATTTATCTTTATTTACTTCATCTCCAAAAAATCGAAGACGATTTATTGATATGGAGTTAATGAAATTGTCAAAACGTATACGGTTACGTTATCTTCGTATCAAAAATTTTAAAGCAGAGAAATCAAGCTTTGAAACAGAGTAAAGTGGATGAGTGTTTAGTTCAAATTTATTTGGATCAGATGATAGATGTTCAAAAAATCATTATGAAACAAAGAAATGAATTTTTGAATTCTTTGATGATAAAAGCGCGTGAGCTATATCCATTCTTTTCAAATGAAAAAGAATATATAGATGCTAAGTATATAACGTTTATTGATTTGGATGGAGATATGAAGGAAGCTTATGCCAAGGTTTTTGAAAAAGAAAAAAAATATCATCAGACTTTGATTGGAATTCATAGGGATGATATTTTATTTGAATTGAATGGAAAACCCTGTATGTGAAGTGGCTAGTCAGGGGCAGAAAAGAAGTTTTGTATTGGCACTTAAATTGGGTTTAGCCCAAATTATTTATGAAAAGAGTGGGCAATATCCAATTTTATTATTGGATGACGTATTTAGTGAACTGGATAATCTTAGAAAGCGACAATTAATTGAAAAGTTTCCTAATGATATGCAGATTTTTATAACAACAACAGAACGATTGAATATGCATTGGAATCGTGAAGTTCGATTCTATGATATAGAACAAGGGAGAATCAAGGAGGTCTACAAATGAGTCAGGATGAATTACAAAAAGAGATTCTTGAATTTGAAGAATTAGAAACACAAGCTACACAAGTAGAACATTCGTATACAGCGGACGATATTCAGGTGTTAGAAGGGTTAGAAGCGGTTCGTTTGAGACCAGGTATGTATATTGGTTCCACTTCTGTACGTGGACTTCACCATCTAGTTTGGGAAATTGTAGATAATGGTATTGATGAGGCCTTGGCTGGTTTTGCGAATCGAATTGATGTGACAATTGAGCCAGAGGATATTATTGCGGTACGTGATAATGGTCGTGGTATGCCAGTTGGAATTCATGAAAAGACAGGGATTAGCGCAGTAAACAATTATGACGGTATTACATGCAGGTGGAAAATTTGGTGGAGGTGCTTATAAGGTTTCCGGAGGTTTGCATGGTGTTGGTGCCAGTGTCGTTAATGCGTTGAGTGAATGGTTAGAGGTTACTGTTTATCAGGATGGTAAAATTTATTTTATTCGTTTTGAAAATGGTGGACATGCGGTGGAGCCTTTAAAAATTATTGGTACAACAGAAGAAACAGGTACTTTAGTTCGTTTTAAAGCAGATCCAACGATTTTTAAGGATACAACAGTTTATGATTATGAAACGTTGAATTCTCGTCTGCGTCAGCTTGCCTTTTTAAATAAGGATATACGTTTAACTTTAACTGATAAAAGAACATCAGATGGTCCAAGTAATGACTATAAATATGAGGGTGGAATTATTGAGTATGTACAATTCTTAAATAAGAATAAGAGTACAATCAGTGACAAAGTCATTTATGTAGAGGGATTGCAGGATGGTATTCTTGCAGAAGTTGCTTTGCAATATAACGATGGCTATCAATCTAGTATTTATTCTTTCTGTAATAATATTCATACGCATGAAGGTGGATATCACGAAGATGGTTTCAGAATGGCTTTGACTCGTTGTATTAATGCCTATGCGAAAAATAATAATATGATCAAAAAGGATGAGAGTTTATCTCAGGATGACGTTAAAGAGGGATTGGTTGCGATTATTTCTGTTAAGCACCCGGATCCTCAGTATGAAGGACAGACAAAGACAAAATTAGGAAATAGTGAAGTTCGTAAGATTGTTTCAAATATTGCGGGTGAACAGATCAATCGTTTCTTCTTAGAAAATCCAGATATTGCCAAGGCTATTGTAGAAAAGGCAGAAATTGCCAGCAAGGCAAGAATTGCAGCAAAAAAGCTCGTGAATTAACACGTCGTAAATCTGCATTGGATGGAATTAGTTCATTACCAGGTAAATTAACGGATTGTTCAAGTAAAGATGCAAGTGAATGTGAAATTTATATCGTCGAAGGTGATTCTGCCGGGGGCAGCGCGAAACAAGGTCGTGACGCGAAAAACACAAGCTATTTTACCTTTGCGTGGTAAGATTTTAAATGTTGAAAAAAGCTAGAACGCATCGTATTTTTGAAAACCAGGAAATTCGTAGTATGATTACTGCTTTTGGATGTGGAATTCAAGAAGATGTAGATGTAACGAAATTACGTTATCACAAAATTGTTATTATGACCGATGCCGATGTCGATGGTAGTCATATTTGTACATTGATGTTGACTTTCTTATATCGTTTTATGAAACCTGTTATTGAAGGTGGATATGTTTATATTGCACAACCTCCTTTATATAAGGTGCAAAAAAGGGAAAAAAGATTGCCTATGCGTATAAGGAACAGGAAATGGATCAGTTGCGCGAAGAATTTAAAGATGGGTACAAAGTTCAGCGTTATAAAGGTTTAGGGGAAATGGATGCAGAACAGTTGTGGGAAACAACGATGGATCCACATCATAGAGTATTGAAACGTGTCACAATTGATGATGCGATGGAAGCGGACAGTGTATTTGATATGTTGATGGGTGAGGATGTAGAGCCTCGGCGTGAATATATTCAGGAAAATGCTGTATACGCTAATTTGGATTACTAGTAGGAGGTCCTTATGGAAGAAGAAAATAAGCGATATGACTATGTAGAAGATGTTGAAATATCCAAAGAAATGCGTACAGCCTTTCTAGATTATTCAATGTCTGTTATTGTTTCACGTGCATTACCAGATGTTCGTGATGGTATGAAACCAGTTCATCGTCGTATTTTGCATGCGATGAATCAATTGGGAATTACTTCAGGTGTTGCACATAAAAAGAGTGCACGTATTGTTGGTGAAGTTATTGGTAACTATCACCCTCATGGGGATAGCTCTGTATATGATGCGATGGTTCGTATGGCCCAGGATTTCTCTTATCGATATCCATTAGTGGATGGTCATGGAAACTTTGGTTCTCTAGATGGAGATGGAGCTGCGGCAATGCGTTATACGGAAGCTCGTATGTCAAAAATCTCTATGGAGATGCTGCGTGATATTCAAAAGGATACGGTTGATTTTATTCCAAACTATGATGGAGAAGAAAGCGAACCGGTTGTGCTGCCTAGTCGTATTCCAAACTTGTTGATCAATGGTGCTGTGGGTATTGCGGTTGGTATGGCAACAAATATTCCACCTCATAATTTATCAGAAACAATTCAAGCCATTTTTGCGGTAATGGATGATCCGGATATTACAGTTCCTCAATTAATGGAAGTAATTAAAGGACCAGACTTCCCTACTGGAGGAATCATTTTGGGTCGTAAAGGTATTCGTCAAGCATTTGAAACAGGACGTGGATCCATTATGATTCGTTCTAAGTATCGTGTTGAAGAATTATCAAACGGAAAGAAACAGATTATTTTCTATGAAATTCCTTATCAGGTCAATAAGGCAAACTTAATTACTAAAATGGCTTCTTTAATTCGTGATAAAGCAATTCAAGGTGTTACTTATTTAAACGATGAAAGTAACCGTGAAGGTATTCGTATTGTAATGGAGCTAAAGAAGGATGCGCAGGAAGAAGTAATTTTAAATCAGTTGTTTAGATTAACACCACTTCAAACTTCATTTGGTATCAATATGTTGGCACTTGAAAATGGTCGTCCTAAACAATTGCCTTTAAAAGATATTATTCATGATTATATTGATCATCAGGTTGATGTAGTTGTAAGAAAAACACAGTTTGAGTTAAAGAAAGCACAGGATCGTGCACATATCTTAGAAGGTTTACGAATTGCGATGGATCATATCGATGAAGTTATTCATATGATTCGTAGTTCTAAAAAAAAGATGAGGCCGGTTTATCTCAAGATTTATGTGATGCGTTTGGATTGAGCATGATTCAAGCTAAAAGCTATCTTGGCAATGCAGTTAAGAAGATTATCTGGATTGGAACGAGATAAGATTGAAAATGAATATCAACAATTATTATTGACGATTGAAGATTTGAAGGATATCTTGGCAAATCATGATCGTGTTCTTCAAATCATTCGTGATGATTTAACTGAAATTGATCAGAAATATGGTGATGAAAGAAGAACTGAAATTAGGGATGCTTCTGTTGATATGGAAGATGAAGACTTAATTCCAGTGGAAGATGTAATTATCACATTAACTGAGTCTGGATATATTAAGCGTCAGCTTGTAGATACATATCGTGCTCAAAATCGCGGTGGTCGTGGAATCAAATCATTGACATTAAATGAAGAGGATTCTATCGATACTATGATTTCGATGTCGACACATGATTTCTTGTTGTTGTTTACAGATAAGGGTCGTGTATATCGATTAAAAGGATACAATGTTCCAAGTGGATCTAGAACATCTAAAGGTATTCCAATTGTGAATTTAATGACTTTGGAAAAAGGTGAAAAAGTTAATGTTCTTGTAGCTGTTCCTAAGGATGATGAAAGTGAAACATTATTATTCGTTACAAAGAATGGTATTGTGAAACGTACATCTGTATCTGAATTTGAAAATATCAATCGTAATGGTAAGATTGCGATTAGTTTAAAACCAGATGATGAATTGCGTTTTGTGAAATTAACTACAGGACAAGATGAAGTAATTATCTCTGGATCAAATGGTAAAGCTGTTCGATTCAATGAAGATCAAGTTCGTATCATGGGACGTAGTGCAAGCGGTGTATTAGGATTCAATTGTGATGGCAGTGAAGTTGTAGGTGCTGCACTATCAAGTGAAGGAGACACAGTTCTTGTTGTTTCTGAAAATGGATATGGTAAGCGTAGTAAGTTCGAAGATTATCGTTTGACTTCTCGTGGTAAAAAAGGTGTTAGCACAATTAATATCACAGAAAAGACAGGTAAGCTAATGTGTATGCGTGCGGTTACTGGTAAAGAAGATGCGATGATTGTTGCGAGTGATGGAATCATGATCCGTGTAGCTTTAGAGAATGTAGGAATCTACGGAAGAAATACACAAGGTGTAAGATTGATCAACTTAAATGGAGATGCGAAAGTAACGCGTATGACATTGGTAGATCATGAAGAGCCTGAAGCAGAATCAGAAGAAAACACAGAAGAATAAAGCATGCAAGGAGTAAAATTATGATTTTACTCCTTTTTCATATGATAAATCAGATAGAAATAATCCAAATATATAATGTAGACAAAAAAAAGAGTGAAAAATGTAAATATAATAGATATGCAAATTCTCACTGTTTGCGGTGAAAAATAATCAGTGGAATGAATAAGTCGCAAATATAATCTGCAATTTTGATGTATACAAAATGGAAAGTTGTAGACAAGATAGAACTGTAGATATAATTGCTTTCGTATATATGATCTTTGTCGCTGCATGTATTTATATTTCTGGTCATGAAAATATTATAGGTTCTTTATGTACTGTAGATGTTTTTGTGATATCTGTAATTGGCTTATAATTATTTGTATTATACAGAAACATCAAAACGAATTTTTGCCTTCTTTTCTCTACTAGGCTTACCATTATTCATTTAGTTTTACTGTTTATAGGAATGGATTACAGATGGATTTCTTATATTTTGATACTTTATATCGTCGTAACATTAAATATGATTTGTAGATAAGTAGAATCATATGATAAATCCGATTTAATGTGGCTATTTCACAGAATAAGCGGTTGACTTTAGCTTTGTATTAATGGTATAAATGTGTTGAAAACAAAGATAAGGATAAGTAGATTATTCCATATATTAATTAGAGACAGTATGGCTGGTGAAAATACTGATATGAATAATTGAATAGCACCTTAGAGTGATCGAATGAAACTAGTAGTTTGATCCGGTACATACCGTTATCATGTTAAGAGATCATATATGTATATATATGGTAAAAAGGGTGGCAACGCGAGACATCGTCCCTTTATGGGTGCGAGTGTCTCTCTTTTTTATGCAGAGGAGGATATCATGTTAGATATGAAATTTGTCCGTGAAAATCCGGACATTGTCAAAGAGAACATTAAGAAAAAAGTTCCAAGACTACAAATTGCCTTTAGTAAATGAAGTGTTAATGGAGGATAAAGAGCTTCGCCAAACACAACAACATGCGGATGATTTACGTGCTAATCGTAAAAAGATTTCTAAAGAAATTGGTAAGTTGATGGGCCAAGGTAAAAAAAGAAGAAGCTGAAGAAATTAAGCAACAAATTGCTGAGATTGCTCACGAGTTAACAGCTTTGGAAGAAAAAGAAATTAAATTAAGAGAGTCTGTTACTGAAAAAATGATGCAGATTCCAAATATCATTGATGATAGTGTTCCTATTGGAAAAGATGATAGTGAAAACGTTGAATTAGAAAAAAATTTGGAGAACCTGTTGTTCCTGATTTTGAAATTCCTTATCACACTGAAATCATGGAACGTTTAAGTGGTATTGATTTGGATGCAGCACGTCGTGTAGCTGGAAATGGATTCTACTATTTAATGGGAGATATTGCTCGTCTACATTCAGCAATCTTAAATTACGCTCGTGATTTCATGATTGATAAAAAAGGATTTACTTATGTAATTCCACCATATATGATTCGTAGTTCAGTAGTTGATGGAGTAATGTCATTTGCAGAAATGGAAGGTATGATGTATAAAATCGAAGGTGAAGATTTGTATTTAATTGGTACAAGTGAACACTCTATGATTGGTAAATTCAAGGATACAATTCTTGAAGAAAAAGATCTTCCATATACTTATACTTCATACTCACCTTGTTTCCGTAAAGAAAAAGGTGCTCACGGTATTGAAGAACGTGGTGTGTATCGTATTCACCAATTTGAAAAACAAGAAATGATCGTTGTTTGTAAGCCAGAAGAAAGTATGGAATGGTTTAAAAATTATATATGAATACTGTAGAATTCTTCAGAACATTAGATATTCCAGTACGTACATTGGAATGCTGTTCAGGTGATTTGGCAGATTTAAAATGTGTTGGAAGTTGCTCTAACTTAACAGATGCTCAGGCACGTCGTTTAAAGATTCGTGTTAAGGGTGAAAATGGAGAAAAGTACTTTGCGCATACATTAAACAACACTTGTGTTGCTCCACCAAGAATGTTGATTGCATTCTTAGAAAACAATTTACAGGCTGATGGATCAATCTTGATTCCAGAAGTATTACAACCTTACATGGGTGGTAAAAAGAAAATTGGTTAATCTTAAAAGCTGTCTTTGACAGCTTTTTTCTATTGCTAATTGAAAATGGATTTGATATAATAACTTAGCTACTACAATGATGTCTTATGAATCAGGTCAGGTCGGGAACGAAGCAGCCTTAAGTAAGCTCCATCATGTGTAGTAGTTTTTTATTTTTGAGGATATGAGTATGGATGATGTGAAATGGATGAAGGAAGCTATCAAGCAGGCTAAAAAAGCAGAAAGCTATGATGAGGTTCCAATTGGATGTGTCATTGTGAAAGATGATAAAGTTATTGCTCGTGGATATAATAAGCGTGCTGCGGTTTTATTTTTGCTAATTTGCTAATATGCCTTGCATCAATATATTGATAGATGCATTTACATCTCTGTCATGATTTGAATGACATTTTGGACATGTCCAATCTCTTACATTTAAATCTTTTGTTTCTTCATTCTTGTATCCGCAACAATGACAAATCTGGCTGCTCGCATAGAATGTGTCTACTTTCTTGATCACTTTTCCATACCACTTTGCTTTATATTCTAGCTGTGTTGTAAACTTTGACCAGGATACATCCGATATAGACTGGGCTAGATTGTGGTTTTTAAGTATGTTGTCTACTTTTAAGTCTTCGATGCAGATGATGTCATATTCTGTAATGATTCTTGTAGATAGTTTGTTGACAAAATCCATTCTTTGATTCGCTATCTTTTCATGAAGTCTCGCGATCTTGATTCTGTTTTTGATCCAGTTGCAGCCGCCCTTTGTTTTTCGTGACTGCTGCTTCTGTAGCTTTTTCAGTTTCTCAATCGACTTCTTCAGATATTTTGGATTCTCTACCTTTTCTCCATTGCTCAATATGATAAAATCCTTGATACCTAGATCTATACCTTACAAAATAAGAAGGATTCCATAGATGTCCACCCCATAACTTGGATCTTAGATCATCCCCAAACTCTTTCATCAAAAGTCTGGCTGATACACCCTTCATAGCTTTTATAATATTTGGAATGTAATGCTGCGGCGTACAATTGATCAGCATATGGATATGATCCTCCTCCATATTCATTTCCAGAATTTGAAAACCATTATCCTTTGAAATCTGAGTCAGCAGCTCTTTTAATTTTATTGCGACCTGTCCATTCAAGACAT
>VOFI01001087.1_pt1 | contig 15109 bp, 18 predicted proteins | sample 5384131 | NCBI WGS metagenome assembly VOFI01 (sample SAMN12384728, study PRJNA508395) | human gut metagenome | isolation source: healthy gut H | host: Homo sapiens
CGTGTAAATTTCCCATTGATTCGTTTTGCGGAAATGCTGCTGTTCCGTGCCGAAGCCTATTTAATGACAGATCAACCTGGTAAAGCGAAAGAAGATTTGAATCGTATCCGCAGACGCTCTAATTTGAAAGAGTTAATAGATATGCCTACTATGGCGGATTTATATCATGAACGACGTTGTGAGTTGGCTTTTGAATATACTGACCATCTGTTTGATTTGAAACGTTGGCATCGCTCGTCAAATGTTGTAATCAAAGAATTGGCTGCAAAAGAATTGAATGCCCATCCTCGTATCCGTAAGTATGCGGACCGTTCTAATCCGGAGTCAACTTTACAATAGAGCCATATGCCGACTATCTGAATAAGACTCCTTATCAAGATTATATGATGGTATTTCCTTATCCGGCTGAACAAATTACTAAATCAAACGGTAAGTTGATACAAAATGACGGTTATTAGCTAATTTGAAACATCTAACTTGATGAAACAGAATACTTTTATATATGCAGCTATTGCGTTTTTGTTTGTAGCTCTTGTACATCCGGTAAATATTCTCCTGTTGACTATGTAGATCCCTTTATTGGTACAGGTTTTCACGGTCATACGTATCCGGGGGCAACTGTTCCTTTCGGTGCGGTACAATTGAGTCCTGATACCCGTGCGGGAAATTGGGATGCCTGTGCGGGATATCACTATGATGATACAACTCTAAAAGGCTTTTCGCATACACATCTAAGCGGAACCGGATGTATTGATTTGGGTGACATTTTGTTTCGTCCTACAACTCTAAAACCGGATCTGACCGCCGAAAGCATTTGCCGACCGGCTAATTTCTCACATAAAGATGAAAGGGCGTCGGCGGGGTATTATTCGGTGATATTGAAAGATGAAGGGATAAAAGCGGAATTGACCGCAACAACTCATACCGGCATGCACCGTTATACATTCCCTTCCGGAAAACCCGTTACTATTATTGTCGATTTGGCTCATTTACTTGACAATGAATATATCTATGAAGCGGAATTGGAACGGACAACATCTAATGAGATTGTGGGAATGCGTAGAACCAGAGGTTGGACAGATAATCAATATGTTTATTTTGCAGCCCAGTTCTCAGAACCTTTTCAAACTGTTGAGTTTGTACAGGATAAGAAGATAGTTTCCGCCGAAACCAAACAGGTGGGTACTGACTTGCAAGCGATTCTGACATTCGCTGACAAAGATGGAGAACCTATAATCGCCAAAGTAGGATTGTCATTGGTAAGCGTGGACAATGCGCGTAAAAATTTGGCGGAGGAAGTGAAAGACTTCAATTTTGATGCTGTGTGTGCTGCCGCCCGGAATGACTGGGAACAAGCGCTTTCATCTATTACTGTCGAGGGAGGCGGTACAGACGATTTGAAAAATTTCTATACTGCCATTTATCATGCTATGGTTGTTCCTAATGTCGTGAGTGATGTCAATGGTGAGTACCGCCGTCATAATATGGAAATTGGGCAATTGCCAAAAGGCAAAGTGCAATATTCTACATTTCTCGCTTTGGGATACTTTCCGTGCATGGAATCCGTTGATGACTTTGATTGATACAACTTTGGTCAATAATATGATGAATTCTTATCTGGATATTTACGATGCTTCCGGAGAACTTCCTATTTGGCCGCTTTCTGCCGCAGAGACGGGAACAATGATAGGATACCATTCGGTGTCTGTTATTGCTGACGCTTATTTGAAGGGGATTAGAGGATTTGATGCGGAAAAGGCATTGGATGCAATGAAGGTTTCCTCTGAAAAGAATAAAAAAGGAGCGGATTACTATATAAAATATGGATTTATCCCTTCGAACATAAAGAAAGAATCTATATCTTGCTTGCTGGAATTTGCTTATGATGATTGGTGCATAGCGCGTATGGCTCAAGAAATGGGAAAAGAAGATGTTTATCGGAAATATATTGAACGTTCCCAGAACTATATCAATGTGTTTGACGGTTCTACCAAATTCTTCCGTGGAAAGCGGATGGATGGCAATTGGGAGACTTCTTTCAATCCATTCGAGGTAGGACGTTCCTATACGGAAGCTACTGCCTGGCAGTATCGCTTTTCCGTACCCTATGATGTGAACGGAATGGTGCAATTGTTTGGGGGCAAGGAAAAATTTATCACTGCACTCGATTCTATATTTATCGCAGACCCAAATGTGCATGGTGATCTTGCGGATATTACAGGGTTGATAGGACAGTATGCTCATGGTAATGAACCCAGTCATCATATCGCCTATTTGTATGATTATGTAGGGCAGCCCTGGAAGACACAGGAAATGACACGCCACTTACTTGATGAGATGTACCAACCTACTCCGGGAGGTATCAGCGGCAATGAAGATTGTGGACAGATGTCCGCATGGTATATCTTGTCCGGTCTGGGCATTTATTCCGTTTGTCCGGGAAGCAATGAATTTGCATTGACCACCCCTCTGTTCGAGAAAGCGGTGCTTAAGTTGGCAAATGGAAAGAGACTGACTTTGCTTGCCAATGATCCGAAGAAGAATATCTATATCCATAAAGTAGAGTTGAATGGAAAACAGATAGATACTAACTTTATTACTTACGCTCAATTGATGGAAGGAGGAGAGCTTCGCTTTACTCTATCAGACAAGCCGGACAAAAGCAGAGGTATTTCGGAAGAGGCTTCTCCTTATTCTTATACCAAAGAAAAAGTGGTTTCCATTCCTTATGTAGATAGAGATCTGAACTTGTTTATGGATAAGGTGACAGTAGCTCTTGCCACAACGACCGAGGGCGCGGAGCTTAGATACACTCTGGATGGGACCGAACCTACAGAAAAGTCTTTGCTCTACGATAAACCATTTAAAGTAGATATGACTACACAGATTAAAGCAAAAGGATTTAAAGAGGGGTTCCGCCCGAGTAGAACTTTGTCTATTACAGCTACTAAAGCTGAATTGAAAGCGTCGCTTCCGGTACATCCTTCACGGAACGGTACATCCTATAAATATTTTGAAGGAACTTATCAAAAAGTGGCTGATATTGAAAAAACTCCATTGTTAGAGGTAGGTGTATTGCCGGAACCCTCTATAAAGGAAGCAAAACAGAAAGATCATTTCGGTTATATATTCTCTGGTCTGATTAATGTTCCCGAAGATGGAGTTTATATTTTCCAGACTCGTTCGGATGATGGTAGCGTTTTGTATATAGGCAATGAATTGGTGGTGAACAACGATGGGTCACATGCCGCTATTCCTGCTACAGGATATATTGCGTTGGAAAAGGGATTCCATCCGTATATACTTTATTATTTTGAGGATTATGAAGGGGAGCATTTAAGCTGGTTCTGGAAACTTCCTTCTGCAAAGGAATTAGCACCGATTCCTACTTCAGCCTTGTTTGTAAAATAATTAATGACATAATGCCATGGAAAAAATAATTTTATTAGTTTTGCCATTTTTCGCTGCATCATGCGGCCTAGTGAAACAACAGGCATCTGCACCGGAGCCTGTCAACGTCATGTCTTTCAATATTCGCTATGATAATCCGGAAGACAGTCTGGACAATTGGAGATACAGAAAGGATCGTGTGGCAAATGCTATTCATTTCTACGACGTGGATATATTGGGTACACAAGAAGTGCTTCATAACCAGTTGGAAGACTTGAAGCTGCGTTTGCCGGAATATGATGTGGTTGGAGTAGGCCGTGAAGATGGAAAGGAAAAAGGGGAATACAGTGCGCTTTGGTATAAGAAGGATCGTTTCAACGTGCTTGATTCAGGATATTTCTGGTTGAGTGAAACGCCGGAGGTTGCCGGTTCTAAAGGCTGGGACGGTGCTTGTGAGCGGATGGCTTCATGGGCAAAACTGAAGGATAAGGTTTCCGGTAAAGAGTATTTTGCGTTGAATACCCATCTGGATCATGTGGGGGGGATGGCACGTCGTGAAGGTATAAGCCTTATGCTGGATAGAGTGAATGAGTTAAGTGATGGATTACCGGTAATTGTGACCGGAGATTTCAATTCAGAACCGGAATCAGATGTGATCAAACGCGTCACAGATTCTGCCAATCCGGAACATCTGACGGATGCTCGCCAGGCATCTTCCATTGTTTATGGGCCTTCCTGGAGCTTTCATGATTTCGGAAAGATTCCCTATAACAAACGTCCGTTGATTGACTATGTATTCGTACGCAACGGTCTTAAAGTCTTGAGATATGGTATTTTGGCTGAAACGGAAAACAACGGTTTTTTGTCAGACCATACGCCTGTACTGGTAACGGTTGAATAGTGTATAAACTTAAGAAAGAGACAACTTAGTTAAAGTAATGATAACAATGAAAAAATATATTGAAAAACTTCGTATTCATAGTTTGGGCAGTTGCATTATTGCCCGTCAATGTGTCGGCGCAAAATCGTAGAGACAAGGAGCAAACGTATGTATTGGAACAACCGTATGAAGTAACCAAGATAACTCCTTCTCAAGGAAAGAAGATAAAAAATGTCATTCTGATGATCGGAGACGGCATGAGTCTTATGCATGTATATTCTGCATGGACAGCCAACCGTGGTAAACTCTTCTTAGACAACTGTCAGGCTGTAGGTTTGTCGAAAACTTACTGTGCAGATAAACTGATTACTGATTCAGGAGCGGGGGGGACAGCTATTGCTAGCGGACAGAAAACAAACTATCACTATGTAGGTGTAGATACTTTGGGACATCCTTTGAAATCATTGGTTGATTTTGCTGCTGCCAAAGGCAAATCTACGGGAATTGCAGTAACCTGCCGTCTTTGGGATGCTACTCCTGCTGATTTCTGTTGCCATAATAAAGACCGCGATGCTGAGAGTGAGATTGTGACAGATTATGTGAATTGTAATGCGGACTATGTATTTGGTGGGGGTGCCAAACTCTTTGAAAATCGCGAGGATGGACGTGATCTGTTCAAGGAGTTACGTGAAAAAGGTTTCCGGACTCCCCGTAGTTGGGATGAACTGGCAGGTATAAAGAGCGGTAAAGTATTCGCAGTTCCTTATCCGGTAGACACCCCGCTTCCTGCCGAACGTGGTGACCTTCTTGCACGTGCTTCATTGAAAGGCATCGAGTTGCTGAACCAGAATAAAAACGGTTTCTTTATGATGATTGAAGGTTCTCAATTGGATGATTACGGGCATTTTAATGATCTTGATCTGCTGATGCAGGAGACACATGACTTTGACCGCACTATTGGCGCTATTTATGAGTGGGCAGCCAAGGATGGTGAAACACTGGTTGTTGTTACTGCAGACCATGAAACCGGTGGTCTTACATTAGTAGATGGTGATTTAAAGGAGGGTAAAATCGTATGTAAATTTTCTACAGGAGGTCATAGTGGTGTAATGGTGCCGGTATATGCTTTCGGTCCCGGTGCACAGGAGTTTACCGAATTTATGAGAATACTGCTATCTTTGACAAGATAAAGAAATTACTCGATCTTTAAACTAAAACAATATTTCCCATGCTGAAACACATTTTGTTTACATGCTTCTTTTTCTTTACGGCAATTCCGTTGCTGAAAGCTCAGGGCTGTGGTAATGATGAAATTTATCATTTGCCCTATAAGAATACATATGTAAAAGAACCTTTGGTTACCGAGAACGAGTATCGTGTGGCCAAACCCGAAACCGTTGAACCGAAGAGTTTTGAAGAAGCTCGGCAGATTCTTCCCAATCCCATTTGGGGCGGACACGAAAAGGAACTTGAAATGTATTGGAGAGCATGGGAAATAGCTGTTGGCAATATCCGTGCTCCTCAACAGGGGTCAGGTTTTGTATCAAGTTATTGGATACTGCTTACAATGGTAATATCTTCATGTGGGATTCTTCTTTCATACTGATGTTTGCACGGTATGGTACACGTTTTTTCCCTTTTCAGCGTACATTGGACAATTTCTATGCCAAACAACATCCCGACGGTTTTATCTGTCGAGAAATTAAAGCAGATGGAGCGGATTGTTTCGAACGATACGATCCGGTAAGCACTGGACCTAATTTGATGCCTTGGTGTGAAATGGTTTATTATTACCAGTTCGGTGATACGGAACGCCTGCATAAGATATTCCCGGTACTTTGTGCGTATTACAAGTGGTTGAAAATCAACCGTACGTGGCGTAACGGAACTTATTGGTCAAGCGGATGGGGACCGGTATGGATAATATGCCCCGTGTGCCCGAAGGTTATAGTCCTATTTACAGTCATGGACATATGATTTGGCTGGACACCAATCTCCAACAACTGTTTACGGCCAACTTGTTACTTGAGATGGGATTTTATCTCGAACGTTGGCAAGAGATAGAAGAGTTCGAAGACGAAGCTAAGATGCTAGGGAAAGTATATCCATGACAATCTTTGGGATGAAAAGACCGGTTTCCTGTATGACCAGTATGCTGACGGTACGCTCTGCAAAACCAAAGGAATAGGTGCCTATTGGACATTGCTCACTGATGTGTTGGATGATAAACAGCTTGACCGTATGGTAAAAGAATTGGATAATCCGGAAACGTTTAACCGGAAATTTCGTATTCCCTCTTTGTCGGCAGACCATCCTAAGTATAAAGAGAACGGGCGTTATTGGCAAGGTGGCATATGGCCGGGTACCAACTATATGGTGATGCAGGGACTTGTAAAGAAGGGATATCATAAATTGGCCCGGGAGATTGCTTTGAATCATTATGCCGAGGTTCTGGAGGTATATAAGAATACGGGTACATTTTGGGAATACTATTCTCCGGAGAAGGCAGAGCCTGGATTTATGGCTAGAAAGGAATTTGTCGGCTGGTCTGGGCTTCCACCTATTGCCGAACTGATAGAGTTTATTATCGGCATTAGGGGAGATTATGTCAATCAACAGATAATCTGGGATATGAATTTGACTGAAACTAATGGAATAGAGCGTTATCCTTTCGGTTCGGAAGGAATCATAAACCTGAAAGCTGAGGCACGTCGTTCTGCAAATGATGAACCACGTATCGCTGTTGATACGAATATCGGTTTTGAGTTGCTGGTGCTTTATGGTGGTAAAGGAAAAGAAGGTGAATGTAACTCCCGGTAAGCATACCTATTAAAAAAGATTGTCTATGAAAAGAAATATGTCGCGGCGTCATTTCTTGAAAACAGGAGGACTCGCTTTGGCTGCTATGGCTATGTGCCCACCTTTGTCGTTTGCCTCCTCCGAAATGCCGGTGCAGAAGTACATTTCTCTGCGTCCTCCTGTGGGCAAAAGACATTTTGTATCGAAGGCGGTAGAGGCAACTATTGAGCAGACCAGGCCAAAAATAAAAGATGAGAAGTTGCGTTGGATGTTTGAGAACTGTTTCCCTAATACGCTCGATACCACCGTCAGGTATAAAATGAAGGCCGGCCGGCCGGATACATTCGTCATAACAGGTGATATTGACGCTATGTGGCTCCGTGATTCATCTGCGCAGGTATGGCCTTATTTGCCATTGATGAAAGATGATAAGGAACTGCAACTTTTAATAGCGGGGCTTATTAACAGGCAGGCGGAATGTATTCGGATTGATCCTTATGCCAATGCATTCAATGATGGTCCGTTGGGTAGTTATTGGGAAACTGATCATACACAGCATATGGTGAAAGAACTGCATGAGCGCAAATGGGAAATAGATTCTTTATGTTACCCCATACGTCTGGCTTATCACTACTGGTTGTTGACGAAAGATATTTCCGCATTTGATGCAGATTGGCACGAGACTATGAAGCTGGTAGTGCAGACCTTTTAAAGAGCAACAACGCAAACAAGGTTTGGGGCCATACAGTTTTACGCGTGATTGTGACCGCCCGACTGATTCACAAATTAATAACGGATGGGGTGCGCCGGTAAAACCGGTGGGTTTGATCGTTTCCTCTTTCCGCCCTTCGGACGATGCTACTCAATACGGCTTCCTTTATTCCTTCCAATATGTTTGCAGTGGTGTCATTACGGCAGTTGGCAGAGATAGAACGTGAGGTTTATGATAATCTTCCCTTTGCGGAAGAATGTACTGCATTGGCGGATGAAGTGGATGCCGCTATCCGTAGATATGGAACATTCAATCATCCTGTATGCGGGCGGATATATGCTTTCGAAGTGGATGGTTTCGGTAATGCCCTTTGTATGGACGATGCCAATGTTCCTTGTTTACTGGCGGCTCCTTATTTGGGCTACTGTTCGTTTAAGGATGCCGTCTACCGGAATACCCGTAAAATGATATGGAGTGAAAACAATCCTTATTTTTTTAAAGGCAAAGCTGGTGAAGGTGTGGGAGGCCCCCATGTGGGGTTGAACTACATTTGGCCGATGAGTATCATTATGAAAGCTTTTACGACGGATGCCCCTGAGGAAATACGCAGTTGCCTGAAACAATTGCGTGATACGGATGGCGGAACAGGTTTTATGCACGAATCCTTCAACTCGGAGAATGCCGCTGATTTCACGCGCTCTTGGTTTGCCTGGACGAATACATTGTTCGGTGAACTTATCCTTAAGATAATCCGGGAGTATCCCGGCCTTTTATCCCAAGCATTATGAAAATGGCTTATTGGTTGCTTACTGTATCATTTGCCCTTTTTCAGTATGGAGATGAAGTAGAAATATACTAATATCAAAGAATCATGAAAAAATTAATTATTTTTTTATTCGTGTTGTCGGGTTGTGTCCCGGCTGTGGTTTTTGCGCAGCAACAATTCTCTTTTTAAAGATGGGAAGTTTAAAATTGCCCAATTTACGGATTTGCATTGGACACCCCGATCTCAGGCGTGTACTGAAACAGAAGCGACCATCTGCGCCGTCTTGAAAGCGGAACATCCTGATATTGCCATATTGAGTGGAGATGTAGTAACTGAAGATCCTGCCATTGATGGTTGGAAGTCTGTGATTCGTATCTTCGATGAAGCTAAGGTTCCTTTTGTCGTTACTATGGGAAACCACGATGCGGAACACATGGCAAAGGACGATATCTATGATCTTCTTCTGGAGTCTCCTTATTATGCGGGAGCAAAAGGACCGGAAGGCATCATGGATGTGGCAATTGTGTGATACCGGTTTATGGCTCGAAAAACAGAGAGAAAGTAGAAGCATTGCTGTATTGTATGGATTCTAATGACTATCAGCCGAACAAGCTTTACGGTCCTTACGACTGGATTCACTTTGACCAGATAGCATGGTATCGCGAGCAAAGCGCCCGTTTTACCAAAGAAAACAATGGAAGCCCTGTGCCTGCATTGGCTTTTTTCCATATCCCTTTGCTTGAATACAACGAGATAGCAGGTGATGGAAAGACTTTCGGTAATAACAGGGAAGGTAAAGTCGCTTCTGCGAATATCAATTCCGGCATGTTCGCTTCATTTATTGATATGAAGGATGTGATGGGTGTATTTGCGGGTCACGATCATGATAATGATTACCTTGGAATTAACAAAGGCATTGTACTTGGGTACGGACGTGTAACCGGTGCGGATGCTTATGGTGAACTGACGAGGGGGAGCACGCATCATCGAACTGTACGAAGGCAAATTCAGGTTTGATACATGGATCACTACACCTTCGGGACGTGAAGCGACCTATTATTATCCTTCCGGCTTGAATTCAGAGGAAGAACGGACCGCGGACTACCTGCCGGCAGTAAAGAATGTATCTTCACCCAAACAAGGGGTGGCATATACCTATTATGAAGGAAAGTGCAAGCGGGTTGCCGGCATCGCTTCTTGTCTTAAAGTAAAAGAAGGGGTTATGAAGAATATTTCGATCAAAGAGGCTGCCGTTGCAGATCACTTTGCCTATGACTTCCATACGTTGATACAGATTCCCGAAAAAGGAATATACCGTTTCTATACATTCTCGGATGACGGTTCAATGCTTTATATTGACGGTAAATTGGTTGTTGATAACGACGGTGGACATAGTGCCCGCCGCGCCGAAGGAAAAATTGCTCTTGAAAAAGGTTTTCATGAGTTGCATTTATTGTATTTTGAGGATTACATGGGGCAGGAATTGGAAGTAGGATTCTCCGGACTGGATTTTCCGGAAGTTCCTCTGCAGGATGAAATGCTGTTCTTACCGAATTAAGAGAGCGATTCTTTCAATAGTTATCATTGGACATCATCCGGTGTTCTTTCCTGTATTCATAGGGAGAGACGTTCTTTAAAGTTTTAAATTGGCGGGACAGGTTTTTGAGATTATTTATTCCTACTTGTTCCGCCACATCTGCAATCGGGGCGTCGCTTGCCAGAAGTAATTGTGCAAAACGCTCGATCCTGAGATTTAAGATATATTTGTGAATGGATTGCTTGGTGACCTCTTTGAAACGTATCTCCAACAGACGGCGTGATAAAGGCACTTGCTTGACAATGTCCGATACAGTGATGTCATTGGCTAAGTTTCGGTGGATATATTTCAAAGCTGTGTGAATATGTGTTGGTGGTAGAGTAAAAGTCTGTTGAAAGCCTATTTACTATATTTACCGGTTGGAGTACCACGTCTTGGTAAGAACATTCTTCGTCGTTCAGTAAATGTTCTATAAGTTCGGCAGCTTCGAATCCACCTCTCACAATATTTTGACTGATACTGGATAGGGAGGATCAGACAGATTGCATATTATTTCGTCATTATCAACACCTAATATGGCTATTTTGTCGGGTACTCTGATATTGTTAACCTTACAGATTTCAGTGATGCGGTTACCTTGGTTGTCATCACAAGCCATAAGCGCCGTGGGCTGTGGCAATGATTTTAACCATGTAAGCAGAGGAGGAGCTTCATAAAACCATAAATCATCAAGTGACTGCTCTTGATAGGAATAGAAATTATTGCCGAAACCATGTTCGGCTATACACTCGTAGAAGCCTTTCGCAACGTTCCTGCGACCAAACGGTATCACGGTAACCATAGAAAGCGAAGTTCCGGAATCCTTTGCTTAAAAAAAACTCTGCTGCCATCCTGCCGGTTTTGTGGTAGTCGCCGGTGATGTTGGGAATATTGCTGAATCTTGATTTGTAGTCTTGCGCAATTGCGATAATTCCGTTTTTACGAAACAACTCTACATTATCATCATTATCAAATCTACCGATAATGGCGTCTGCCTGCCACGCTTTTGCCCATTTCAGAACCCCTTCTATCCCATAAGTAAGTTTATAGGAAGGTGGCATCCGGCATACAACCCATGGTTCATGTTTTTTTGAGTATGCCAAAACCCCTTTCAATAAATTGTATGAAAAGGATTCTGTAAAGTCAGTCAATAGTATCAGTCGAATCATGGTATCTGGTAAAATCAAAATAAATGAAAGAAATAGCTTTAATTTGGTTTAGAAGCCTATCAGTTGGTCGTTTCTTATCTCCTTTTGTCTTTGAATATAACGATGAAATCGTACTTAAAGAGTAATAAAATGGGATCTTACATATCGACCTGACTGATAAACAGTGGCAAGTTATAGAAAATCTTTTAGATGACAAAGGGGCAAGCGTAAATATTCTCTCCGTTCCACTTTTAATGGTATTGTTTACTTGGCAAAGACCGGAAGCAATGGTGTATGCTTCCTAAGGAGTTGCCCCTTGGGAACCAGCCAAATGTCATCCGTTTGCAGAATAATGGCGCAAAAAGATAGCGAGTATCCGCTTTTTGATAACAGATCCCTTTGTTGTTTCTGACATTCCACAGTTCTCCACTGTCTGGTCGAGTGATTTTTTCAATTTGGTCTGGTCTACATCATGCTGGTATTGGCCGACACCAATGGACTTAGGATCGATCTTGACCAGTTCCGCCAGCGGATCCATCAGCCGGCGAGCGATGGAGACGGCCCCACGGACGGTGACATCATAATCGGGAAACTCGTCACGGGCCGTTTTGGAGGCCGAGTAGATGGAAGCACCCTGTTCACTGACAACAAAGACCTGCACGGGACGGTCGAACTGTTGGTGCGTGACGAAGTTTTCCGTTTCGCGGCTGGCAGTTCCGTTACCGATGGCGATGGCCTCTATCTTGTAAGCTTCAATCATTTTGCGGAGTTTCGAAGCCGCTTCGGTTTTCTTGTCTACCGGCGGGTGAGGATAGATGTTTTCATTGTGTACGAGATTGCCTTGTGCATCGAGGCAGACCACCTTACAACCGGTGCGAAAGCCGGGATCGATACCCATTACCCGTTTTTGTCCCAAGGGTGGGGCAAGAAGCAGTTGGCGCAGGTTTTCGGCAAAGACCCGGATCGCTTCGTCATCGGCCTGTTCTTTACACTGAGGGAGGCAAATTCGGTTTCGATGGAAGGTTTCAGCAGACGGCGGTAGGCATCCGCGCTGATGACAGCCTGGCGGGCAAAGAGATTACGCACTGCATTACGGGCACGTTCGTCTTCGCTCACCTCGGTGTCCATTTGCATTGGAGCGATTTGCTCTTAAGCGGGTTGTTTTTCGCCATGGTTGCCATTGTCGAAGAAACTATGATGCGCGGATATGTTCTGGGACGTTTGTTGCGTACGCGTCTCAATAAATTTATTTCTCTTCTCATCTCTTCCCTTTTGTTTGCGTTGCTTCATCTGATGAATCCCAATGTGGCTTTTTTACCCATGCTCAATCTGGTGTTGGGAGGGTTGTTACTGGGAGCTTCTTATCTTTACACCCGTAATCTTTGGTTTCCTGTTTCGCTTCATTTCTTTTGGAACTGGATTCAAGGGCCCGTACTTGGCTATGAAGTCAGTGGCAATCGTTTCTGTGAAACCTTGTTTTCACTTCGCCTGCCTGCAAATAATCTGATTAATGGAGGGGCATTTGGTTTTGAAGGTTCGTTGGTTTGTACCGTATTGGCAACACTCTTTACACTATTCATTATCTGGTGGTTCGAACAATAAAAAAAATGTCCCATGTTCCGCTGAACTTTGGGACATTGATAAAACAAACACCACATTTACTTCACAGTAAGTTAGAGTGGAAAAGCAAGAGCGCATTTACTTCACAGTAAGTTCGTTGCGCACTATTAAACACAAACAAAACAAAATAAAAGCTGTACAACAGCCATTATAACACTTGCATCAATGTATGTTTATATTGATTTTTCCATAACAGAGGGCATAAAGTATGTGGGGGTGAATCTTATTCTAAAATTTATACGTCGTTCCCACCATTAACCCTACTGTTCCCCGTATGGGTTCCTGAAGGTCTGCCCGATAACTTCTGTCTTTGAATATATTGATCCGGGGTTCCAGCCAGAGTCCGCTATGTGCCGATAGCCTGATTTCTCCCTGTAGTCCGATGCGTCCGTTCAAGATAATTGAAGACGATGATTCCGCTCCGGGAAAATAGCTCCCGATGCCGCCTGCCACGATCAGGTTGAACACGTGGCTGTCCCGATCGGAAAAAAAGCCTTGTGAGGCTGCACAGATAGTCAATGTTGAGGCTGATATTAAAATCGCGGTTGCTACCGCTATCTTCATTATCCAAAAAAGCGGTACTACTACCGGCACTGATCCGCATCCCGTTAAATTTGTCGAACCATTTACCTAAAGCGAATTCCGTGTCGAACAATACATTTCCGGTGTTTCCGGTACCGGCTGCCAGCGAGGCAAAACCTCCTTTAAGGAAAGTCAGGGTAGCGTATCCTGCCGGTTTGTAAGTAATACCTGCCATTAGTGATCCTGCCAGGTTATATCTTTTCCACGATGACTGGTTGTCCACCCGGTCCGGATAAAGTGCCAGTTGTGGCTCGATAAACAGGTTAAAAGCAGACGATACATTCAGTTTCCCTTGTAGTCCTGCCCTCAATCCGTATGAATGGATTGTTTTTTGGTCTTTTACGATAGTGGCCTGATAACTGAGTCCGAGAGCGCCGATCACTTCGAATACTCGCTTCGGGTTGTATCTGGCGGCAAATGCACTGATATTGATCAAATAGTCTACATTGGCTCCTGCCAGATGCATATTCGTATTTCCCTGTTTCCATTGTGTATATTCCCCTCCGGCCCGTAGTCCTATGACGGGGGTCAGCCAATTACCTGCCATGAATGATGCCCGTGGCCCGTGGGCGGTTTGTCCGCCTCCTACGTTAAACAGATAACCGATACCCGATCCGACAGAGAAAAACAGATGTTCCGATCCTCTCTTCGAATGGAACTTTTCTGCTCCCTTTCGTTTGGGCATCAAATATTCTGAGGCCTTTATATTGTTTTTTCCTTCTGTTGAATCTTGCTTTTGCTCTTGTGCTGCCAGAGTTCCGCATAAGATGAAACCGATTCCTAGCAGCAGGATTCTTTTATAGCTCTTTTCCATATTCTTCATTGCTTTATCGTTTTTTCTTCATTCAAGCCGCTCTCTTCCGTTTCGGTGTCTTCCGTTTCGTTTTTTTCTTTTGTTTTCTCCGCTTTTTCCTTCAGTTCTTTCTTTTCATCTTCCAACTGTTGCAGTAGGTCGGTTACGTCTCCGTCTATCTGCGCAATCTCTTTCAGTGACGGATCTTCGTTCAGGGCCCGTTTAATGAAAGCGTATGCTTCGCTCACTTTGTCCAACCTGTTGGCACATGCCGCCCTTAGATAATAGCTGAGTGGTTCATCCGGTAGTTCTTGTGCCTTTTCCCATGCTTCTTCATTTTGCTTCATGGCCATTAATAATACCACTTCATTTATGCCGCCTTGCGTTCCGAACCGTTCATAAGCATCCTCAAAATGCCCGTTATAAGCTCCAACGATGGCTCTTACGTCTTGTGTCATGTCGTTGTCCGGCAGAAAGTCTATAATCGAGTCCGCCCGGTTATAAGCTCTTTCGTCCATTAAGGCGATTACCTGATTACAGAGTAGTTCTGTGGGAGCCGATCTGCTGACAAACGGTTCCAGCAATTTGCTGTCTGCTTTCTTTTGTTCTATCAGCAACGCAGCCAATTCGTTGGCCATAATCATAAATTTAGGATATTGTTCCAGTGCCTGTCGGCAGATCACTTCGCGTGTAGAGTCATTATCGGCATCCAGGTATATCCGCCAAAATTCATAGGGTACCAATTTTTTATAGTCCTGTTTATACATTATGCGTATTTCTTCATCGTTCAGCAATCTCATCACCGAATAGTTGAAACTATATTCCACCCGGCGCAGCCGTGGT
>VOFI01003934.1_pt1 | contig 15101 bp, 28 predicted proteins | sample 5384131 | NCBI WGS metagenome assembly VOFI01 (sample SAMN12384728, study PRJNA508395) | human gut metagenome | isolation source: healthy gut H | host: Homo sapiens
AAGAATCAGGAGATCAACCGAATCTGGATAAAGTTCTGTCGATTGTTGAAGAGCATGGAGATTCGGTGATTTCCAGTTTCGGGATCGTACTGGATTCGGCAGGGGAATATCAGTTTACACAGACCAGTGAGACACAGAGACTGCGTTTTATTGCGGATGTATATGGAAAAGCGAAGATCGATCAGCTGACAAAGAAGCAGAAAAATCAGACGGCAGCGGATGTGATCCATTATCTCTGTTCAGATGAGCGGTATGGATATGGACTGGATGAATCCAGCCTGGATGCGGCTTATATCTTAAAGATGATCAATATGCGGTATGCAATGAACCTGAACAGTTTTCAGCAGTACATTGATACAACGCTGGCATCGGATGTCAGTGACGAAACTGCGGCTGCAATCATGGAGAACAAAGGATATCCTGACCGGAATCGATATTACGGAAGATTCAGTCAGAAAATATACGGATGCCATCGGTTATACAGGGCAGATTTCCCCAGGAGGAGTATGATGCTCTTTCAGAGGATGATAAAAAGAGATATTCTCTTTCGGATACTGTAGGAAAGGCAGGACTGGAGCAGACATTTGACAGTGTGCTGCAGGGTACAAAAGGAAAAACGACCGTCTATGTTGATAATCTCGGACGTGTGACGGATACTGTGAGCAGAAAAAGAACCGGAGGGCAGGAAATGATGTTTATCTGACGATTGATAAGAATCTGCAGGAAAATACTTATAAGCTGTTGGAAGAAAAAAGTGGCGGGAATCGTTCTTGCCAAACTTCAGAATGTCCTGACCTATGATCCATCCAATGTCAGTGATTCCAAAAATCTGATCATTCCGGTTGGGGATGCATATTATAATCTGATCGGGAACAGTATTATTGATACAGGACATTTTGTGAAAGATGATGCAAAGACAGCAGAAAAGGCGGTTTACAGTATATTTCAGCCGAAACGGGAAGAAGCGGTCGCAGCGATCATAGCAGATGCAGAACAAAGATGCAGCGGCATACAAAGATCTGGATGATGAAATGAAGGGCTATATGGACTATGTCTGTGATACGGTGCTTACAAAAAATACAGGCATCCTTAATTCAGATCTGATCGATAAAAATGATGATACTTATATTTCATGGGCAAAAGATGAAGTAATCAGTCTTTACACGTATCTGAATTATGCAATTTCAAAGAACTGGATCGATACGACAAAGCTGGGAGAAAATTCTTATTCGAGTTCAGAGGAGATTTATCAGGAGATTTTGAACTATCTGCAGGATTATTTTGAAAAATGACAGCAGTTTCGACAAACTTCTCTATGAAAATCTTATAAAATCAGGAAGTGTTACAGGAAATCAGGTTTGTGCGATCCTTTACGAACAGGGGGTACTTCCGATGGATGAGTCTGCATATAACGGTCTTTTAAGCGGCAGTATCGGTGCTTTTTCTGGCTGACAGGAAAGATTCAGAATCTGGAGATCACACCGGGGCAATTGGCTCTGGGCCGTGTTCTGCAGGGGCAGTCGTTACCGATCCGAAGACCGGAAAAGTGCTGGCATGTGTTTCTTATCCGGGATATGATAATAACCGGTTATCCAATGTGATGGATACAGATTATTATGTACAGTTAAGTACCGGGCTTTCACGTACTTTCTACAACAGGGCAACGCAGGAAAAGACAGCACCCGGATCAACCTATAAGATGATGTCTTCCGTAGCAGGTCTGACAGAAGGTGTGATCGGTGGTGGAACGTATCTGCCATGTACGGGTGAATTTGACAAGATCACGCCGAGTCCGAAATGCTGGATCTATCCAAGTGCCCACGGCAGTCTGAATGTAGTGGGAGCAATTCAGCATTCCTGTAATGATTTCTTCTATGAAGTGGGTTACAGACTCGGACAGGACGAAAATGGGAATTATGATAGCAGTGTCGGACTGGAAAAACTTGAAAAAATACGCAAGCATGTTCGGACTGGATGAGACTTCAGGGGTGGAAATCCCGGAGTCCGATCCACAGATCTCTGATACAGATGCAGTTCGTTCTGCAATCGGACAGGGTACGAACAACTACACAGTAAGCCAGCTTAACCGTTATGTGACGGCTGTAGCAAACCGGGTAACCGTATATAAGCTCTCTCTGGTAGGAAAGACGACAGATGCTGATGGAAAGCTGATCAAAAGAGTATGAACCGGAAGTCGTAAAAACCAGATGGATGAAGTAAGCTCCCTCCACATGGGATCTGGTTCATAACGGTATGGAAAGCATGGTGAAAAATTCATCGGTATTTTCAAAAATGGAGATTGCGATGGGAGGAAAGACCGGTACTGCACAGCAGAGTAAAGTGCATCCGGATCACGTTCTGTTTGCAGGATATGCACCTGCGGATGATCCTCAGATCGCGATCACAGTCCGTATTGCCAATGGATACAGTTCCAATTATGCGGCAGAAATCGGACGGGATATCACAAAAGTATACTTTGATGCCAATGCAGCGAAAGATCTGATTACAGGAAAAGCATCATCACTTGGAGAGGCTGGTTCAGGAGATTAAGAGCAGGGGATTTTAGTATGGACAGGCTGGTGACGATAAAAAGCAATCGATACGGGATGGAACTCCGCATGAACCCGGATGTTCCTTTTGAGGAGATACAGAAGGCGGTAGTCGAAAAATTCACAGATGCGGCAGGATTTTTTAAAAATGCCCGGATGGCGATCAGCTTTACGGGAAGGACTCTGACTGCCACTGAGGAAGAAATACTGATCAGACGATTACGGAGACGACCGGCGTGGAGCTTCTCTGCATTATCGATCAGGATGAAAAGAAAGAACTGATGTACAGAAGCATAGTAGAACAGACGCTTTCCAATATACAGAAGCGGGAAGGTCAGTTCTATAAAGGGACGCTCAGAAAGCGTCAGGTACTGGAAAGTGAATCAAGTATCGTGATCCTGGGAGATGTAGAACCCGGAGCAAAAGTGGTCTCAAAGGGAAATATAGTCATTGTCGGAGATCTTTACGGATCTGTACACGCAGGAGCGTATGACAACAGAGATGCTTATATCGTCGCATTGTCCATGCAGCCGAAAAAGACTTTGTATTGGAGATATTGAAGCAAAACGCCAGTTGATCTCGCAGGAAAGTCTGAACGTGAGAGGAGCCGAAGATTGCTGTAGTAGACGGGGACGCATTTACTTAGATCCATTGACAGATTAAATGCTCATACAAAAAGAGGCAGGAGGAATATACAGCATGAGTGAAGTAATTGTTATTACATCAGGAAAAAGGTGGAGTCGGCAAGACAACGACAACAGCTAATATTGGAATCGGACTGGCAAAACTGGGAAAGAAGGTGCTTGTGATCGATACGGATCTGGGACTTCGTAATCTGGATGTGGTTTTGGGACTGGAGAACAGGATTGTCTATAATCTGGTGGACGTGATCGAGGGAAAATGCAGACCCAAGCAGGCCATCATCAAGGATAAACGTTTTCAGGATCTGTATCTGCTGCCATCTGCAGACAAAAGATAAATCCAGTGTATCACCGGAGCAGATGAAGAAGCTGACGGAAGATCTGAGAGAAGACTATGATTTTGTACTTCTGGACTGCCCGGCAGGGGATTGAACAGGGGTTTCAGAATGCCATTGCAGGAGCTGATAAAGCAATCGTTGTGACAACACCGGAAGTATCCTCCATCCGCGATGCAGACAGGATCATCGGGCTGCTGGATATCCCGGTATCCGGGATAACCAGCTTGTGATTAACAGACTGCGTGTGGACATGGTCAAAAAAGGAGATATGATGTCAGTGGAGGATGTGACGGAGATCCTTGCGATTGATCTTTTAGGAGTCATTCCGGATGACGAATCCGTGGTGATTGCAACCAATCAGGGAGAACCGGTCGTAGGCGAGGAAAGTCCGGCAGGAAAAGGATATGAGAATATCTGCCGCCGTCTGACAGGAGGGAGATTCCGGTGACGGATTTTTCACGGCATAGCGGAATCAGAAAAAAACTTTCGGGTTTATTTCATCGCAGGTAGGAGGGGAATCATATGAGTGTACCTTCTGTTGCCATTGCAAAAGACAGACTGAAAAATCTGTTGATGTCAGACAGGATTCAATGTACACAGGATATGACGGAAAGGCTTTCAAAGGATCTGTATCAGGTAATCGCCAAGTATATGGAGCTTGATCCGGAGAAAGTGACGATAGAGATTACAAGGAACGATATACATATAAAATATACAGGAGAAAATCATTGAAAAAAGCTATTTTCCAATATGAAACAACGTTACAGTTTAAGAGATTACAAATTCAGCCTGGTCGTGCTGGTGCTTGCTATTTCTGTGATCGGAATCTTTATGGTCAGAAGTGCAAGACCGGAGTATATGACGCGGCAGATCCTTGGAGTGGTTCTTGGAGTGGCGGTCATGGTCGTCATTTCCCTGATTGATTATAACTGGGTTCTGAATTTTTACTGGCTGCTTTATGGAATCAATCTGATTCTGCTGATCGCCGTCCTGCTGGTAGGAACATCTTCCCATGGAGCAACCCGCTGGCTGGATCTTGGATTCGTGCAGTTTCAGCCTTCGGATCTTGCAAAAATTCTGACAATTTTGTTCTTTGCAAGATTTTTAATGGACAGGGAAGAGTATTAAAAGTCCGAAGACGATCCTGCAGGCAGTGGTATTGATTCTGCCAACACTGGCATTGATCGTAATGCAGCCGAACCTTTCAACTACGATCTGTGTTGCAGCTTTATTCTGTGCATTGCTTTATATTGCAGGACTGAGTTATAAAATTGTCGGATGGCACTGCTGATTCTGATCCCGGCAGTTATCATTTTCTGACGATTGCAGTACAGCCGAATCAGCCATTGCTGAAAGATTACCAACAGAAACGTATTCTTGCGTGGCTGGAACCTGAAAAGTATACAGATGAGGATTCCTATCAGCAGCTTAATTCAGTGAAAGCAATCGGATCAGGGCAGCTTTTGGGGAAAAGGATACGATAATGATGAAGCTACTTCCGTTAAAAATGGAAACTTTGTATCAGAGCCTCAGACAGATTTTATTTTTGCAATTATTGGTGAAGAATTAGGATTTGTGGGTTGTTGTGTCGTTATATTTTTGTTATTATTGATAGTGATAGATTGTATTCTGATCGGACTAAAGGCGAAGGATACCGGAGGACGGATCATCTGTGGAGGCGTGGCATCACTGGTGGGGATTCAGACATTTATCAATATCAGTGTTACGACGATGATCTTTCCGAATACAGGACTTTCCCTTCCTTTTTGTAAGTTATGGCCTGACCTCAATTGTATGCTTTTTATATGGGGATAGGGTTCGTACTGAATGTAGGGTTACAACCTAATAAATATCAGTAAAGAGAGGTTGACATTTATGAACATAGGACTGGTAGCACATGATGCAAAGAAGAAACTGATGCAGAATTTCTGTATCGCATATAGAGGAATCCTGAGTAAGCATAATCTTTATGCAACGGAGACGACAGGGATTCTGGTAGAGAATGTGACGAATTTAAGTATTCATAAGTATCTTCCGGGACATCTTGGAGGAAAGCAGCAGCTCGGTTTAGATTGAACATAATCAGATGGATCTGTTGATTTTTTTCCGTGATCCTCTGACGCCACATTCTCATGAACCGGATGTCAATGATATTGTAAAGTTATGCGATATTTATAATATTCCGATCGCAACGAACATTGCGACAGCAGAGGCTCTGATCCTTGCACTTGACCGTGGAGACTTAGACTGGCGGGAGATGTATAAATAATTATGAGCAGAAGACGTAGAAGACGAAGAAAAAGAAGGAATCCGGCCGGCAGACTGATCGCACTGGTTCTGACGCTTGTTGTGGCAGGAGGTGCTGCGGCAGGTGGAATATGGTATTATGCGGAACATAGCGGCAATCCTCTGACAGAGTATGCAGATGAAAAGTATAATGCAGACTTATATCGGGCAGAACCATTTTCAGAAACTCTGTGTGTAAGTGCGGAAAATGTTGCACTGGATGGGTTTACAGATGAACCTTCCCTGCATGCGGCAGGACTTTTTTAATCTGAATGAGCGGTCTGTTGAATATGGATACAGATTATACGATAAGCTTTATCCTGCAAGCACAACAAAACTTATGACAGCATATCTTGCCCTGAAGTATGGAAAGCTGGAAGATATGGTGACGGTAACAGACAGTGTGACGGGATTTGCAGCAGATGAGGTGGTCTGCGGACTGTATCCGGGCGGACAGGTGAAGCTTTATGATCTGCTGTGCGGTCTGCTCCTGAAATCGGGGAATGACTGTGGTGTTGCGATCGCAGAGTATATCTCGGGAAGTGTTGAAGCTTTTGCAGAATTGATGAATGAAGGCAAAAGAAACTGGGAGCGACCGGAACGCATTTTGTGAATCCACATGGATTGCATGAGGATGATCATTATACAACGGCATATGATCTGTATCTGATTTTTAATGCATGTATTCAGAATGATACATTTAAGGAGATTATTTCGATGTCATCCTATACAATGAGTATTGGGGATGCAGCGGGAAATACACATAGTCTGGAAGTCCTTCCGACAAATTATTATTCTCTTGGAAAGACTGAGCACCGGAGGGAATCAAAGTTTTTGGTGGTAAGACGGGAACGACAGACCAGGCGGGATGCTGTGTTATTCTGTATAGTGAAGATATGGAGCAAGACATCCTTATATTTCTGTGATTATGGGAGCAGAAGATAAGGCATTCCTTTATCAGGAAATGAACAGGCTCTTAGAAGCAGAAAAGCACTTTCTGAATGATATCATTCAGAAAGTGTCTTTTTAGATTGTATGAAAATTTACGCAATCTTTTGAAATCCTGCGTTATTCTGACATAGAACCGATACGTCCAAATAAGCTGATCAGATATAATCCGCACAGACCGACGATCGTATATATGATTCTGGAGAGCCAGCTCATATTACCGAACAGGAAAGCAACAAGATCAAACCGGAAGATGCCGATCAGGGGAGCCAGTTCACTGCACCGATGATTACCAGCGTCAGTGAAGTATTATCAAACCACTTCATGTATTTTCCTCCTTTACCTATCAATACTTTTTATTATTACCGCAAATACTGGAATTATACATAAAATAATGGTATACTGTTTTAGTTATGAAAATAGTACGGAGAGAAAGGAGCTATTTTGGCTGCAAAAAAAAGCGAATCTGTTAATATCAGAAAATATAAAGGAAAAAGAGAACTTAATATAGAATCTTTCTTTTTGTTATTGTATTATTTTATCTGATCGTAACGCTTGTTCTGTATTTGTCCGAAGATACACCTTCTGTATATGAAGTGAGGGAAGGAAGTATTGTGAAAGATACATCTTATACCGGACTGATCATCCGGGATGAGCAGGATATAAAATCAGAAGGCTCAGGATATATTTATTATTATTTTAATGATAATTCAAAAAATAAAGGCAGGGGCAAATGTATATGCGTTGGCACCGTCCAGGCTGGAGACCGGATCTTCCGACAGTGCGAAAGCTTCAACATCGGTGAACTCGGAAGTGCAGACCTCGATCACGCACAGGATCGAAAATTTTAATGACAGTTTTACCGAGATGGACTTTTCTACCGTTTATTCTCTGAAGGATGAGATTAATACATATCTGCAGAGCAATGTCAGTGAAACGAAGATGCAGCAGCTTGATACAGTGATCGCTGCAAGCGGGCAGAGCGTATCGTCCTATCCTTCTTCAGCAGATGGAATTATGACTTTCAGTACGGATGGAATGGAAGAACTGACAAAAGATACATTTACTGCGGAAGATTTTGACCGGACCGAGTATTCTCAAAAGGAGCTGACAGATCAGGTTAAAGTAAAAAAGGAGATTCGATCTACCGACTGATCACCAGTGAGAACTGGTCTGTGATCGTTCCGTTAGAAGAGGAAACTGCGAAGAAGATCCAGGATGAGGAAATTACGAGTATCCGGTGAGGATCGATAAGGACAGCCAGAAGATGGTGGCGGATCTTTCTGTGATTGAAAAAGACGGTGCTTATTATGGCTGCCTGGATTTTGATAATTCCATGATCCGGTATGCGGATGAGAGGTATCTGAATATTGAACTGATCTTTGAAGATGAAAGTGGGCTGAAAATTCCAAAGTCAGCAGTTGTGGAAAAGCCTTTTATTATGAGATCCCATCCACATGCATTACGACCGGTGCGAACAGCACATCAGCAGGGGTGATCGTTGTAGATAAGAATGGAAATGGAAAGTTTACGATCCTGGAAAATTATTATCTGGATGAGGACAAAGGGACAGCATACATTTCACAGGAAGAATTTCCACAGGGAACGGTTCTGATCCAGCCGGATTCGGAGGAACGTCTGACTTTGACGGAAACGACAGGAATAAAAGGAGTTTACAATGTAAATAAAGGATATGCCGTATTTAAAAGAGTGACGATCCTCTGTGAAAGCGATGAATACTATATCGTAAAAAGAAAGTGAAAAAGGCGGTTTATCCAATTATGACCATATCATTCAGAACGGGACAAGTGTTCATTCTGAAGAAGTGGTATTTCAATAAGAAAATCAATTTCCTACAGGAGGAGTCATTATGTTAAAAGACCAGTTGCAAGAAGTGGAAAAAAGGATTCAGGCAGCCTGCGACAGAGCAGGAAGAAAAAAAGAGAAGAGGTAACGCTGATCGCAGTGAGTAAGACGAAGCCCGTTGAGACGCTGCAGGATAAGATATGATCTTGGTGTACGGATTTTTGGCGAGAATAAAGTACAGGAACTGACAGCGAAATACGATAAGCACTTCCAAAGGATATCCACTGGCATATGATCGGGCATCTGCAGACTAATAAAAGTGAAATATATCATTGATAAAGCAGAGCTGATCCATTCCGTTGATTCACTGAAGCTTGCAGAGACGATTGAAAAGGAAGCTGCGAAGCATGATCTGATTGCAGACATTTTGGTGGAGGTCAATGTAGCGGAAGAGGAAAGTAAATTCGGAATGAAAATGGAAGAAGTGATTCCGTTTGTGGAAAAAGTGTCCGCATTTCCTCATGTACGGGTAAGAGGTCTGATGACGATTGCTCCATTTGTAGAAGACCCAGAGGAAAATCGCAGTATTTTTGCAGATTTACATAAATTATATATTGACATTAAGAAGAAAAACCATGATAATGATACTGTGAGTGTACTTTCAATGGGGATGACCAATGATTATGAAGTCGCAATAGAAGAGGGAGCGACGATGGTACGTGTGGGTACAGGAATCTTTGGCGCTGTGAAATTATGCGGTTTAACCGGTTTCTGAGTAAGAAAGTACAAAATAAAAAAGGATGTTCCACAGTGAGGGAGCATGAGATAAGGAGTGTAAAAATGGGCGTATTTGATAAATTCTTAGACATCATGAAGTTAAATGAGGACGATTATGATGATCAATATGATGAGTATGATGAAGGTGGATTCTACGACGATGATGAGTATGAAGAAAAGCCACGTCATAGTTTCTTTGGAAAGAAAAATAATAGCAGCAAGGAAGACAGCTATAAAGATTTTGATGTAGAGGAAGAAAAGGAATTTCAGCCTGCAAAAGAGTAAGGTTACGCAGATGCGTACACCTGCGAGACATAGCAGCAGCGGTAATATGGAGGTCTGTGTAGTGAAGCCGGGATCAGTGGATGATTCCCGAGAGATCACGGAGACTCTGCTTCGCGGTCGTACCGTAATCCTGAATCTGGAAGGCATGGATCTGGATGTTGCTCAGAGAATTATTGATTTTATTTCCGGTGCTACTTTTTGCAATTAATGGAAATCTTCAGAAAATTTCTAACTATATTTTCCTTGTTACACCGACGAACGTTGATATTTCCGGTGATCTTCAGGATCTTCTTGGAGGATCTATGGAGACAGCAAGTGTCCGTGGAAGATACTAGGGATCCGTTATGGCGAAGAATTATAGTAATGGTAATAGTGAGAAGGAAGTTCATCTCTTAGAGCGGAGACTGATCGATCTGTCCAGAGTGGCTTATCAGCGGGACATTATTACATTTACAGATTTCCTGAACCTGAACGAACAGAATATATTACATACATTGCCGAAGGATAGCCTGTATACAGGTTATATCCTTTTTGGCGGGTATGCATCAGCAGAGCGTCAGATGGCGGCATTCATCCCTGAGGCTTTCTTTACGTTACGGGAAGAAGAATCTTCTGCCGGAAGAACTCGGATACCCGTTTCAGGCAGTGGAGATCTGTCCGAGGAACATCCGGTTTGCAGAGGATCTTACGCATAGGGATTTTTTGGAGCAGTCTTAAATTTGGGGATTGAAAGGAGCAGGACCGGTGATATTCTGCTGGAAGAACATCGGGCGTATCTTTTTGCACAGACAGAAATTGCAGAGCTGATCAGCCGGGAACTGTCGAATGTGCGGCATACACCGGTGAAATGCCGTCTGACAGAACTCGAGGGAGTTGAATATGTTCCCCGCACAGAGGCGGTCAGAGGCAAGACAGTTTCTTCAGTGCGGCTGGACAGTCTGCTCCCGTTGGCATTTTCGTCCTCAAGAAGCCGGTTGTCAGGCCTGATTGAGGGAGCAAAGGTATTTGTAAATGGGAAACTGATCACCAGTAATGGCTATCAGGTAAAAGAAAATGATCTGATTTCTGTCCGTGGAATGGGAAAATTCCGGTATATCGGCACAGGCGGGAAGACGAAGAAGAACCGTCTGAGTGTGGAGATTGAAAGATATATCTGAGCAATGAAATAAGGAGTGAATACGAAATGAAATCGTATAATAAAAAAATAAGTTGTCTGCTGGGGCTGGTTGGTTTCGCCCTGCCCTGGCACTGGATCAGGTTACGAAATATTTAGCGGTAATGAATTTAAGGGAAAATTCCATTACCGGTGATCCTGATTAAAAATGTATTTCAACTGCAATATTTAGAAAACCGGGGAGCAGCTTTCGATCATGCAGAACCGGCAGTTCTTTTTGTGGTGATCGCTGCTGTGATCCTGGGGATCATAGGATATCTGTATTCAAGAATGCCGTATACATCACACTATCGTATGCTGCGAATCTGTGCGGTGTTGATCGCATCCGGCAGTGGAAATATGATTGACCGGATCCGGCTGAATTATGTCGTAGATTTTTTTTATTTCAGTCTGATCGATTTTCCAGTGTTCAATGTGGCAGACTGTTATGTGGTAATTGCTTGTATCTGGTTTGCGTGTCTGATTCTTTTTTACTATAAGGATGAATCAGACTTTGATTTTCTGAAAGCTTCAAAAAGAAAAAAGGAAATAAATAATATGGAACAGATGAGTCTCATATCTAAAAAAAGGGGAAAGAATCGACAAGTTTCTCGGAGAGAATCTGGGCGATCTTTTCCCGTTCTTATATTCAGAAACTTTTAAAGGACGGTCTGATCCTTGTGAATGGGAAAAAGGTGAAAGCAAATTATAAGCTGAATGAGGGGGATCAGATTGATGTGGAAGTGCCGGATCCGGAACCGCTGGATATTGCAGCAGAAAATATTCCGCTGGATATTCTGTATGAAGATGAAGATATTTTGATCGTGAATAAACCCAAGGGGGATGGTCGTACACCCGTCTCCCGGACACCCGGATCATACGCTGGTCAATGCGATCCTGTATCATTGCGGAGAACATTTGTCCGGGATTAACGGTGTGATCCGTCCGGGGATCGTACATCGGATCGATATGAATACAACAGGATCACTTCTGATCTGTAAGAATGACCATGCACATCAGATCCTTGCGGAACAGTTAAAAGAACATTCGATCACCCGAAGATACCATGCAATCGTTCATGGCTCTTTAAAGGCTGATACAGGCACTGTAAATGCTTCAATAGGCAGACATCCGACCGACCGTAAAAAAAATGAGTACAAAGGCTCTTAACGGCCGTCATGCAGTAACGCATTATAGAGTGCTGGAACGTCTGGGAAATTATACATATATCGAGTGTGAACTTGAGACAGGAAGAACGCATCAGATCCGGGTGCATATGGCAAGTATCGGACATCCGATCCTGGGGGGATGATGTATATCCGGCAAAAATGTCCGTTTCATTTGAGGGGCAGACGCTGCATGCAAAGATCCTGGGGATCACGCATCCTGCTACCGGAGAGTATATGGAATTTGATGCTCCGCCCCGGAGTACTTTATGAAGCTTTTAAGTACACTGCGGCAAAAGAAGTAAGAAAAGTGAAAATATGGATTGTATTATCAGAATAATTTGTATATAATAGTCATATGTAAAGGGAGTTCACAATTCCCTTTTTATGCAAATTACATATATTGATGTTGCTTATTATAAATAATGGCTGGATGAATATGAATGGCTAGAAGGAGCGTGGACGATTATGAAGACAAATACGATCATTACCATAGGAAGGCAATATGGAAGTGCCGGAAGGGAGATTGGTTCTAAGGTTGCTGATAAGATTTGGAATCAAGCTTTATGATAAAGAGATGCTGGCACGTGCGGCAAAGGAAAGCGGAATCTGCGAGGAAATTTTTGAGACCCATGATGAGAAACCGACGAACAGTTTTCTGTATTCTCTGGTGATGGATACATATTCCATGGGGTATTCAGGAAGTACGTATACAGATATGCCAATCAACCATAAAGTATTTCTGGCACAGTTTGATGCAATCAAGAAGATTGCAGACGAATGGTCCGTGTATTCTTGTGGGACGCTGTGCAGATTATGCTTTGGAGTCTTATCCAAATGTAGTCAGCGTATTTATCCATGCTGATCTGGATGCAAGGATCAGAAGAATTGCAAGACTGTATAATCTGACGGATGCAAAAAGCCAAAGATACGATCGTGAAGGCAGATAAAAAGCGTGCAAGTTATTATAATTATTATACAAATAAAAATGGTCAGATTCTGCCAGTTATGAGCTTTGCCTGAACAGTTCAGAACTGGGGATCGAAGGAACTGCAAAAGCGATCGAGCAGTATGTTCAATTAAAAGAAAGTATTCAGAACGAGCAGCGTACGATTTAATTCAAGATCAGAAAAAGGAACGGAAAAGAAAAAGGACAGACCGGAAGGAATGATGAGTTCCCACTCTGTCCTTTTTATCTAGAAGAATCCTTTTATACTTCCCTTAATTTTACTGCACCGGCAGCTCTGCGGCGGCGGTTTTCATCAATGGCAGCGTAATGCTTTTTCGTTGTATTTACGTCTTTATGGCCAAGAACATCTGCTACAAGGTAAATATCACCGGTTTCTTTATAGAGAGCAGTACCGTAGGGTGCTTCTGCAGTTTATGTGGTGTGATCTTTTGTTCGGAGTGACTTCACGGGCATATTTTTTAACCATATTCTCGACTGCCTGGACACCCATACGTTTTCGTTGAGTGGAGAGAAAAAGTGCATTTTCATGACCACTTAACGGGACAGTACTTTTCCTGGTTGTATACAGATAAGTTTTAAGTGCATGTTCAACTTCTTCACCAAAATAGACGACCATTTCATTCCCGCCTTTCCGGGTTACTTTTATTCCATTATTTTTAAAATCAACATCCTGAACATCCAGACCGACACACTCCGATACACGGATTCCGGTCCGAGAAGAAGAGTAAGAATCGCAAGATCCCGATTTTTTTGTCTTCTCATAATAGGCAAGCCGCTGTCCGGTGAGATTCTCCCCACCATGCTCTACATAGTCAAGAAGCATGGCGATTTCGTCCGTATCAAGACGTATGATCGCTTTTCATGCAGTTTTGGCATATCAACCAGTAAGGTAGGATTTTTTGAAATGATCTGACGCTTAAAAATAATATCCGTAGAAGCTGCGGAGTGCAGACATTTTACGGGAAAGTCCTTTTTCAGTATTTGTGATCTGACGATCTTCTTCATTCTTATAGACTTTCAGATATTCCTGATATTCTTCAATATCAACAGGATCAAGCCGTTCAAGATCCTGAACTGTAAACTGGTCGATTGTATAATTTTTTATAATGTGGGTTCACTTCCATAAGAAAATGAAAGAAAACCCGGATGTCATAGGCATAAGAAATTTTGTGCGTGCAGAGGTTGTCGGCTCAACGGCACGAAAATAATCTTTTGTAAATGCAGGAAGTGTCTTCAGAATTTCCCGAAGACGTAAAGTCTGATCGATATAAGCCTGTTCGTGATAAGTCTTTGAAGGGGATGCGTCAAAACCTCGGACGAATCAGGGGAGCTGATTTTTTTTTTTCGTTAGCTGAAGATGATTGATTCATAAGAAAACCTCCTTAAGTCATGTATTTTTAAGTGCTCTGATATTCTGATATGGGTCAAAAGGTCTTTCACCCACCTATGAGCAAGCTCATGTGGGCTTAGACCTTTGACCCCTGGCATCATATAAATTATAGCATATACAGTCAGAATTTACCACATCTTTTGGAAAAATCGGTATTTGTCGTATAGATTGGCTTTGTAAATAGAACCCGGAGAATGTTCTCCTGCCGTTGTATTCTTACTATCATTTAAGATGGAACATTGGAATATCACGCAGGATAAGGGATGCTTCTCCGGGTTCAGGGAGTGTATATATATCAATACATAGGGTGTATATTGATACCTTGGTTATCAATTATAAGCAATTATAAGATTCTGACCGGCTTCCAGCTGATCTGAATCAAGGGAATTGATCTCTTTCAGAACTTTTTACATATTCTGGTACGGAGCTGTATTCGGAAGTCATTGTCTCTTCAGCAATGTTCCAAAGTGTATCTCCCGGCTGGATCTCAATACTTGTATAATAGACAGATCCTGTCTGGGGAATGCGTGCTGTCAGCTGATACAGGAAATACATTCAGCATAATGCAGACAATCACTGCAATCAGTCCGCTGGCTGAAAAGAAAATAAACTGTCTGTGATGCTTCTTTTTTTGCTCTTTTTCTCATAAGTAAATCCCCCTTTAGAATATTGAGAACGTATGTTCCTCTTGCTTATGTATGTATTATACTGCCCGAACAGATGTTTGTCAACAAGAAAAGGATAAAAAATCGAACATATTTTCGCAACAAATGTTTGCTTTTTAAAACAATG
>VOFI01003325.1_pt1 | contig 15085 bp, 27 predicted proteins | sample 5384131 | NCBI WGS metagenome assembly VOFI01 (sample SAMN12384728, study PRJNA508395) | human gut metagenome | isolation source: healthy gut H | host: Homo sapiens
CGGACGGTCGATGTCTCTGGTCAATGCGCTTTCAAAGAGAACTGCTTCGCTGAGCACAGTATTCACATGCTCCACAGCTCCCCGGACTCTTAGTCCGTTGTACCGATTCCCGCCGTCCCGAAGTTCTACTGCCTCGAATTTTCCGGTGGATGCACCGGAGGGAACGGCCGCCCTGCCGGTGGCGCCTCCTGTCAGGCACACTTCCACCTCCACCTCCCAGGATTCCCCTGGAATCCAGTATCATCTCTGCCGGTTACCGCCTCTATCTCCAGTTCGTTTTACCATAAAAAAATGACCTCCTCATATCAATCTTATCATTGATATAAGGATAGCCATTTTTAACATTATATGTATGGAATCAGTCATTTTAGCAGGCTCATCCATCCTTAATTTATCCTGGCCCCATCCGCGCCCACTGTAAATCCATCCGGTGTGACCGCAGATACCAGCATGGCCCCTGACGGGTCGCAGTAATACAGCTTATCTTCCCAGGATATCCAGCCGGTCTTCATATATCCCCTCCTGGTCAAAGAAATACCACTTGTAATTGATATACTGCCAGCCGTTTGACGTGTAAGTTCCGTCTCCCTTCTGGTACCACCAGCCCCGGTCATCCCTGAGCCACTGGCCGTTCACCCTGGTCAGGTCTTCCTCTGTAATCTCAATATAGGGAGATTCCTGCCATTCACCGGCATTGTTCCTGGAATCCATGGCCCTGACTTTAAAATAGTAGGTGCCTGCCTTTGGGAACTTGCCGAAGAAAAATCATAGCTGTTTTCCTTTACCGTATAGGTGGCTCCGATGTCCGTCCTCATAAGAATTGCCTCCCTTCGGCACAGGCGGACCTTATAATTCTTAGCCAGGCTCATATCGTCCCAGTGGGCCACCCCGTTATCTTCATCCCACATCAGACCGCTTACATCCAGATCCTCATCATCCTCGTCCAGCTTATCCAGCCTTTACCACCAGGACCATCTCTTCCTTATCATTCTTAGTGGAACTGGATACATACTTGACCGTATCGCCGGAAAATGAAAACGCGCTCTTTCCCGATTTCTTGAAGTAATAATCACTGTCAGCGGAAAGCCATATCTCCACTTTCGGCTTGTCCCCGCCTACCCAGCTGTCGCCCTCATTGACAATATCCACGCTCTCAATGGAACACTCCCCATCCTCAGGCTCACGTCCACGTTTCCGCCTATTTCTCCTGCCTGGATATCCGATGTGAAATTCAGTTTAATTTTCCCCCACCGGTGTCCTTTCCTCTTTTGCAAAGGCTGTAAGGACAGGGTGCAGGCCATAAACAGAGCTGCACCTGCCAGCACGGCATATGCTCCTCTTTCCTCATTTGAACCTCCTCCTTCCCGCTTGCGTCTGTTTTTCCCTATTATAGCTTACATATCACCGGCTTCTGTCATCCTCCGGCACACCAAACTTGTTCCATTTTCATATAGTATAGTATGCCGGGGCGTTAATGGACATCCGGCCTATAATGAAACAGATATAGGGGGATTGCTTTTGATAACCATTAGTCTTTGTATGATTGTAAAAAATGAGGGAGGCTGTTCTGGAACGGCTCCTAAGGACCATGTCCACTGTGGCGGATCAGATTGTAATTATGGATACCGGCTCACGGACCGGACAAAAGAAATCGCAGCCGCTATACGGATGAGGGTCTACGATTTCCCATGGACGGATGATTTCGCCGCTGCCAGGAACGCCGTCTGCCAGAAGGCGGTGTCGGACTACTGGATATTGGATGGACGCGGACGATGTAATGGAGCCTGAACAGGCTGCCCGCTTAAAAAATTTGAAGGAAACCCTGGACCCCTCTGTGGATGTGGTGATGATGAAATATCTCACGGGTTTTGACGAAAACAGGGGAGAACCTCCTTTTCCTATTACAGGAGCGTATCTTAAAAACCACAAGGGGTTCCGGTGGCAGGGCCGGGTGCATGAAGCTGTCCCCCCTGCCGGCAATATCCTATACACCGATATTGAGATTCAGCACCGGAAGGAGGGCGCCGGGGATAAGGACCGCAACCTTCGGATATACGAAACCATGCTGAGCCAGGGAGAACCTCTGGAACCCAGACACCAGTTCTACTACGCCAGGGAGCTGTATTACCACGAACGCTATGAAGATGCGGTACGGGTGTTCAGGGCATTCCTGCAGGAACCGGATGGATGGGTGGAAAACAAGATAGACGCCTGTCTCCATCTGGCTCTGTGCGAGGAGCATCTGGGACATACAGGAAAAAGGCCGTGGAAGCACTTTTAAAAAGCTTCTTATATGACAGTCCCGCGGTGAAGCCTGCTGTGAACTGGGGCGGATGAAAATGAAGGAAGAAAAATACAGGGAGGCTGTATTGGTATACCCGGGCATTATCCTCCCGGCCTGCGGAACAGACAGGCGCTTTTGTCCGAAAAGGACTGTTACGGCTTCCTGCCTGCTATTCAGCTGTGTGTATGCTATGACCGTCTGGGCGACCACCGAAGAGCATGGCATTATCACTTGAAGTCACAAAAGCTGAAACCTGAACACCCATCTGTCAGGGGCAGAACCAGACCTACTTTGAACACATACTGGAAACGTCCGGCGGAAGGGCAGCCTTCCCACAATAAAAATAAGGAGAGGTAATTATGTATTTTAATTTTCCCAACGGAATGAATCGAAATGATAATATAGAACAACGCAGACCATGCGGATACCCCGGAAACAACGGTTTTCCAGGTAATGGCGGCTGCCCGGCGACTATGGTTTCCCAGGTTCGGAAGATACCCGGAAGATGATTGCTCGGACAGCGACAGCTGTGGCGGCGACAGCTCAGCTCAGACAGATAACAGATGCCCAGGTAACGGCGGGTTTCAGGTGGCAATTTTCCAGGCGGCGGGTTTCCGGGCTGCTGCCCGGGACAGAGGACCACAGGGGCCTGCCGGACCAACAGGCGCTCAGGGACCAATGGGACCCAGAGGATGCCCGGAGCACAGGGCCCTACCGGACCAACTGGTGCCATGGGGCCTCAGGGCTATGTAGGCCCCACCGGGCCGACCGGGCCAATGGGACCCAGAGGATTCACCGGTGAGACAGGGCCTCAGGGACCCCAGGGACCAATGGGACTTCCGGACCACAGGGCATAGCCGGCAACACAGGCGCTACCGGAAGCCAGGGACCACAGGGGCCTCAGGGAGTTACCGGACCTGCCGGACCTCCAGGGCATCCAGGGACCACAGGGAGCTACCGGACCTGCCGGACCTCAAGGAGCCACAGGGACCTCAGGGGCCACAGGGACCTCAGGGCAGCACCGGAGCCGCAGGGCCTCAGGGACTGACCGGAGCTACCGGACCCCATCGGGCCGACCGGGCCAACAGGACCTCAGGAATCAGGGCATCCAGGGGCCACAGGGACCTCAGGGGAGCTACCGGCGTTACCGGGCCTCAGGGTATCGCAGGAGCCAACCGGACCAATCGGAGTAACCGGGCCGACCGGAGCTACCGGGGCAACTGGCGCAACCGGCGCAACTGGAGCAACCGGGCCAACTGGCATAACCGGGCCTGCCGGAACCACAGGGGCAACCGGCGCGACCGGCTTAGCCGGGACCACCGGACCAACTGGTGCTACCGGTCCTACAGGCGCAGCTGGCGGGATTGCCGCATATGGCGGAATGTATAGAACAACCACAACGCCAATTTCTATCGGTATTGCATCTACACAACAAGTAGCTTTTAATAATACCATGCCATTATTAAATACAACCGTAGCTGCCAATGCTATTACCGTAGCTAATACCGGTATATATGAGATTAACTGGAAGTTAGTATCAACAGCATCCGTGGCAGTGGCATTAACTTTAGCTATACGCCGTAATAGTGTTCCTATTGCATCAACCACCAGTACAAGAACCTTATCACTTGGTGTTGAAAGTTTATTTGAAGGCAGCGTTATTTTCAATTTAACTGCTGGAGATGTAATAGATATGGCTTTGTCTTCTGCACTGGCCGTAACATTAACTTTATCAACAGGAACAAATGCAACATTGACAGTAAAGCAGCTTAGCTGATAATTGTTTAAAACACCTTTGTGTTTTTAAACAGTGTAAATTGATGTGATTATGCTGTATTTTTATTTTATCCTCATTTATGGGACATAACAATTTTCCTATTATGTACGGCCTGGCTGCACCAAAAGGACCAATTGGGGCACAAGGACCTGCTGGAACCACAGGGGCTGCCGGCGCTACCGGCCGGTAGTCACCGCCCCAGTCCGCACGCCCGGAATACCACAGCTGCCCTGCTCATGTCCTCATGTATTCTTCTTAATAACGCACCCATGGCAGGAAGCATAGAAGCACCCGCCGTTGCAACCGGAAAATTCTCCGTCACCCGGCCGGCATAACGCAAATATATGCTCCGTCAGTTGTTCGTTTCTTCTTATGGTAGATTTGGTCCTGATAAACGCGATATGATGTGTCACGTCAAGTGAATTAGGGGCCGAATATACCACAAGGAAGGCATGCTTTGTCCCAAAGGAACTTCACCTACGGCCGACTCATAGGTCAGATGGCGGGAATGAATTTTAAGACACGCTTTAAAACAGATTCCGGAGAGCGGATTCCGGTTCCAGGACCTATCTATCCCATTAAAATAATAAAATTTGACCATTATGTATTATGACTATCCAGACAATATAAATCCACAACAGGATGTCCCCTTGAACCATATTCTGCCGAATTCCGCCAAAATGGCTGTAATAATGGCAGGAACAGATGGTGCTGTGACCCATGTACACCATGTGCGCCGCCCACATGCTGCCCGTTCCCCGGACCGACCGGACCTATGGGTCCAACCGGATTACAGGGTCCAATGGGTCCCAGGGATGCCCGGTATGCCCGGGGTTCCCACCGGGCCAACAGGCGCAATGGGACCTCAGGGCTATATGTAGATGGGCACCGGAACTCAGGGCATTCCCGGCATGACCGGGGCTACAGGGGCGGCCGGCCCCACTGGTTCTACAGGGGAGCTGCCGGCGCTCAGGGGCCTGCCGGGTCACTGGCGCTACGGGGCTGCCGGAGCTCAGGGGCCTGCCGGACTCACTGGCGCTACGGGAGCTGCCGGGCTCAGGGGCCTGCCGGAGTCACTGGCGCTACGGGAGCTGCCGGAGCTCAGGGGCCTGCCGGCGCTACAGGCGCCACCGGAACTCAGGGACCTGCCGGGGCTGCGGGTATTACCGGCCACGGGACCTGCAGGCGCTACAGGGGCTGCCGGGATCCAGGGGAGCGACTGGCCCTACAGGAGCCACCGGACCAACGGGAACATCTGAAATCTCAAGCGCAATGTCAGCACTTAATATTTCAGCAAGTACCATTTCAGTAACAACAGAGGGGACTAATATTCCTCTGCCAGTTCAACCCTATATGGATGGATTTGCGGTAAATGCTACAAATACAGAGTTTACAGTTGCTCAAACAGGAACCTATTTAATTTCCTATGATATCAAAATGACATCCGATTACCAATGTCATCAAGAGTAACATTAAATGGCGCACCAATAACGAATTCAATTAATACCTCTTCAACATCTACAAATGAATATAGTGTGACTTTTATGCAGCCTTTAACAGCAGGTGACATTTGGCATTACAATTATATGGCGTAAATGGTCGGTCTCATTTACAGACCGGCACTGGTGCATCTCTTAATATTGTGAAAATAGCTTAATTTATGTCTAAGCATAATATGTCAAAAAAAGTGCAGATTAAAAAACTTTACGCAGTAAATCATGCCTCATACAAAATCAATTACAGGGTACGCGCAGGGCCGTCTGTCGGGCTCCTGAGTATATGCTTTATACCTGTTGCAGTAAATTAATAAGACTCTTTACAGATAGAGGCATCGTTATATATAGGCTTATTATGCTTTGTACAACTGATTGGCTGTCAATGGAGGATGCAAAAAAACAACATTCATCCCCGCCGCATTTAATATCCTTAGACTTTTTTTATCGGATTCGGTCACATCCATCAAAACGGACAAAAGCATTGATATCAAGCAAACGTGAAATCTGCCAGACAACCAGATTGAATAACAGGAAGCCACTGCTGCACCAAATCAGGATTAACCGTATTCAAATGCTATTATGACTGCCGATGGAAGCCTGTTATTAAGAATATGACGTCACAAAAAATTTTAACAAAAACTGCTCAACCTTTGCCTTTTTTGGGCTGCCATAACATCAAAAAAGATAACGTTGGTGTAAAAATATTTGTATGGGCTTTCTATGATTTTAGGTTATATAAATCGCTCATTAACAATTGTTTAATTAAGCAATCAATGGGAGCCGAACTAATTTTGCTGTTTCCTATTAAAAAGCGCCTCCACTGGTCCCATGGGACCTGCTGAAACTGCAGGGGCAAAAGATACTGCTGGCCCGGCTGGACCTGCAGCCGCTACCATTAGCATGAACGCTCAGAATACTGCAGCATCCCTCTGGCTATCATTATAGGCAAAATAGCAATCGCTTCCAAACGACCAGTTTCTCAATTGCTTTACAATAAATGCTGCCAATACCATTTTTACGTTTCCCGTAACCGGCACTTTACTTTATAACCTATCATATTAAGGCAACAGACGCTCTGCTCATGTTCTGGCATATTCTTTAAATTAACATTCCCATGGCAGATACCATTGATGCCCTGGCTGTTGCTGCAAGCCAATTCTCCAGGCTGGAACTGGAGCTAAACCTAATATCATACGTCTGGCATAATGCCATCACTTCAGGTCTAAAGACATGAGGGAATGCAGGAATAAAGCGACAGGCCTTCCTGCCACAATTACCCAGCCGTGCCTTATATTTTCGGACCTGCACCATTCATTATAACAAAAAGGAGAGACTACCATGTATTATAACTATTCAGATAATATAAATCCGCAGCCTTCCAACTATGACCCCTCCTCTGCCGGCTGCCGCCTCAATAACAGCGGCAATGACAGGAACAGATGCTGGTGTGATCCGTGCAATCCATGCCCGCCGCCCGGCTGCTGCCCACAGGCTGGTCCCACTGGCCCCACCGGGCCCATGGGACCTCAGGGACCAATGGGACCCAGAGGGTGCCCTGGCGCACCTGGCCCCGCAGGCCCAAACCGGTGCCATGGGGCCACAGGGTTATGTAGGCCCCACCGACCCCCACTGGCCCCACCGGACCTCAAGGGTTTTCCCGGAATAACCGGCGCTACCGGTACTGCCCCAACTGGTCCTCAGGGCCCGCAAGGCATACCCGGACCTACCGGCCCCCGTGGCGTTACCGGAACTACCGGCGCTGCTGAAACGATAACTATACGCAACACTGTTACAAGCGAACCTGAATCTCCAGCCGCAGTAGTGGATATAACCGGTTCCCCTGACCACATCCTGGACTTCTATCTTCCGCGGGGAGCCACAGGTGCTACAGGAGCTACCGGCGCTACAGGACCCTGCCGGTGACACAGGAGCCCGGGGGATTACAGGTACTACCGGTGCTACAGGAGCCACGGGAGCACAAGGTATTGCAGGCATTACCGGACCTACCGGCCCACAGGGACCGGCTGGCGCCACCGGACCCACAGGACCACAGGGGCCTGCCGGTGCTACCGGCCGGCTGGCGCTGCAGGGGCCGCAGGAACCACCGGCGCTACGGGAGCCACGGGCGCTACAGGGGCCACCGGTATTGCGGGGCCACTGGTGTTACGGGGGCTACTGGCGCAACTGGAGAAGCACAAACTATAACCATACGCAATACTACAACAAGTGAACCTGGTGCTGCCGCCAGCGTCACAGATATAACTGGCGGTCCCAACCATGTGCTGGATTTCACTCATTCCCGCGGAGTCACCGGGCCTGCCGGCCCCCAGGGCGGAACAGGAGCAACTGGGAGCTGCCGGAGCCCTGGCGCCGGGGCTACCGGAGCCACAGGCGCTGCCGGACCTGCCGGGCCACTGGCGCTACCGGCGCCACCGGCGCTACTGGGGCTACCGGCGCAACAGGGGCCAGAAGGACCTGGCGCTGACCAACTGGCGCAGAGGGGCCACTGGAGCCGCAGGAGCTACCGGTGATGCGGGGCAGGGGGCCCGCTGGCGCTACCGGTGCCACCGGCGATATGGGACCCACGGGGGCTACCGGTGATATGGGACCAGAGGGGCCTGCCGGGCCTACCGGAGAAACCGGACCCACGGGCGCCGCAGCCACCATCACCATCGGAAGCGTAACCACAGGCGACCCCGGTACCGAGGCATCTGTAACCAATTCCGGCACCTCAGAAGATGCAGTCTTTGATTTCGTCATTCCCCGCGGGAGCCCCGGAGGCGGCGGGGCTCCGGAAGTCCCTTGGCAACAGTAGATACAACCCTCAGCCCACTTCGGCTAACGGGGCCCTGCGATTTTCAACGAAACTCCGCTGGTATCCGGAACTGCCATTACCCATACTGCTGGTTCTCCTGATGTGCAGATTAACCAGCCCGGCATCTATCAGGCCTTCTTTACCGGTACAGTCCTGATAGATGAGGGACCACCATCCCCTCTACGCTCACGGTCCAGCTCACACTGAACGGAGTTCCCATAACCGGAGCAGTGGCTCGCCACACCTTCACTGCTTCCAATGAAGAAGTAACCCTTTCCATGAATGCACCATTCCCGGTAACGGGCGCTGGTACTCTGGAGGTTGTAACCAGCGATGCCGGATACACCTTTGAGGATGCCTCCCTGACCGTTGTCCGTCTGGGAGACAGCACTAATTTCCGCACAGCTGTATAACAATCAGGAAAATGTTCACTGGAAAGTTAAGGCCGCCGGAAAATATCCGGCGGCCTTACACAATCCGCTTATATGGCAGAAGCCCGAAACGTTACTGCTTTTCTGCACATTATTTTACAGCAATTGCCTCAATCTCGCAGAGCACACCCTTTGGGAGAGTCTTGACTGCCACGCAGCTTCTGGCTGGCTTGGATACGAAATACGTTGCGTACACCTCATTAAATGTACCAAAATCATTCATATCAGCCAGGAAGCAGGTGGTCTTAAAACACCTTGTCAAATCCGGTGCCGGCTGCCTCCAGATTGCTCACATTCCTGCAGCTCTGCTCAGCCTGAGCAGCGATTCCCTCTGCCACGGTTCCGTCTGTCGGGTCCACCGGAATCTGTCCTGACGTATAAATAACCCTGTTTACCTCATATCCCTGGGAATAAGGCCCAATGGCACCTGGCGCCTTGTCAGTACTAAGAATATTCATCTGAAATACCTCCCTTCATATTTATAATTTGGACATAAGTCCCCTTAATGTTATCGCGTTCACATTCAACTGCTCCCTATTATATCAGATATTATCTGCCGATGCAATACAGATGCTTCAATATCCCCCGTAAAACCCTGTAAAGGCCTGTAAAAAAATACAGCCCTGTCCATATTTTTCCCTATGCCGCGCATCTTCATATTCAGGTCTTCATAATCAGTCGTCCCGCCTATGGACATTACGTGTCCCATTTGTTATAATTGAAATGTTTTTAATCGCATTCACATCCAACACACCAACAAAAAAACAGAGGTATAGAAATGACAAATCTTAACGATACCGGGGAGTCTATTCCCGCATACCATATTGACCACACCCTTTATGAGGGCCGTCCCGCCGACACATCCGGCCGTGAGGATAAAGAAATCCGCACCTATGATTTGCTGGATTCCCTTCAGGTCCCCCTTTGTCCGTGTGGACCACGACGCCCTTCCAACCATTGAAGCCTGCCGCGAGGTAGACCAGCTTCTGGGCACGGAAATCTGCAAGAATCTTTTCCTCCGCAATGCCCAAAAGACCGACTTTTACCTGCTGCTCATGCCAGGCAATAAAAAGTTCAAGACAGCTGTCCTGTCCAAGCAGATTGGAAGCGCCCGCCTGTCCTTTGGGGAGGCAGAATTCATGGAGTCTTTCCTTGACATCAAACCCGGATCCGTGTCTGTCATGGGGCTTATGAATGACAGGGAAAAAACGCGTCAGGCTGCTGATTGACAAGGATATACTGGAAAGTGAGTATTTCGCCTGCCATCCCTGCATCAACACCTCCAGCTTAAAGTTCACAACCCGGGATTTAATGGATAAAATTCTCCCCGGCCCTTGGACATCCGCACACAGTCGTGGATTTACCATATGCAGAATAATCCATGTAACGAAGAGCCGGCAGCCACAAGGACTGCCGGCTCTCCCTGCATTGGGGTGCATTAGCCTAACTATATGCATTGGGTGCATTAGCCTAACCTCTAGTACTTACAATACTTTCCTTACGGTTCCTTCCATCTCTTCATGGATGGCCGGAACATCCATAACCATTTCCATCATTCCCACCTGTTCCTCATAAACAGCTGGATCTGTCTCAGCCTTCACTTCATCTTCGCAGATATGATATACACTTAGTCCCAACTGGACTCCTGCCAAAGGACCTTTGCATAAGGAGTTGGATCGCCGGCTGTAACGGTTTCTGCTGCAAGGCCTGCGGCCTCCTGCTTCACCAGCTCCCCCAGGAGAACCACAACGTTCTCCGGTCCGTATTCCTCACTTAACTTTAAACCCTCTTCTGGTTTTCCAGATCCATGGCACCCGCGGACGTTCAGACAAAGCACTCTGTGGAAGAGTAGGCTATCTTTGCGCCTGCTGTCTTGGCACACTCTTCAATGGCTGGTCCGGGTACGCCGTCGCGGTCACCGATGATGATAGCATACTTGTCTTTCAGTATAGCCCCCGCACATTGTTCCTCCTTTTTCTTTATTGCGCTTAAAAGCGCTGTTTTTATACATCAGCCGCGTCTGCGGTTATGCATCATTGTATCCGGCCTATCGGCCATGCCCTGGCATCAGGCATATTTCCTGATCATTTCCTGGCAGCCCTCCGGGGTGGCGTCATCCCTTTACCCTGGAATCAATCATTTCCCCCATCCTATATATGGCAATCACAGGCAGTCCCAGCACCTTCTGGGCAATGGCAAGCCGTCTGGCCTTTGTGGTGTTCAGGAACAGAAATTTTACAGTTGTTCCGTACACCTCCTCAAACTTATGGATATGGGGCATAAGGGCTGCACAGGGAACACAGCCGTCCCCGTAAAAGTCTACCAGTACATAGCCCTGGGCCTTCTAATACCTCTTCCTCAAAAATTTTCCTTGGTCAAATCAATCATTTTTAACCTCCTAAATGTAATCGCGATAACTTATGGTTAAATAGTTTCTTTATATCCATTTTCCAAAAACCGGGCTTTTTCACCGTGTTTGTCCTTGACAAACCCTGGAAAACAGATAATATATTAAGTTAGTAGCTAATAAAATTTTCATCGAATGATAAGGAGTATCACTGATGAGCGATATTAAACTGACTGAGTTAACAGGTTCCTGCGGCGGCTGAGCGTCCAAGATGGGCCAGACACCCTCGCGCAGGTCCTGCGCGGTTTACCAACCTTTCACGACGACCGGCTTCTGGTTGGATATGACACCTCCGACGATGCGGCCGTCTATCAGCTTACCCCTGAACTTGCCCTGATACAGACCGTGGACATCTTTCCGCCGGCTGTGGATGATGCCTATGAGTACGGCCAGATTGCCGCTGCCAACTCACTGTCCGACGTATGGGCCATGGGCGGGAAGCCAGACTGTGCATGAACATTCTCATGTTCCCTGAGCACCTGCCCTTTGAAACGGTCCAGGCTATCCTCCGGGGCGGCTATGACAAGGTGGCTGAAGCTGAGGCCATTGTAGTGGGCGGCCATACCATCAAGGATGACATCCCCAAATATGGACTGTGCGTCTCAGGCGTGGTCCATCCGACCGCATCCTGCGCAATAATTCCATCCAAAAGGGCGATGTTCTGATTCTCACCAAACCTCTGGGCACCGGCGTTCTGACCAATGCGGACAGGGGCGGCCTTTTTATCTGACTCAGAACATAAGGCCATGGTTGAGTGTATGGCTGCGCTGAATAAGTATGCAGCCGATGCGGTACGAAACCTGGACGGGGTCCATGCCTGCACCGATGTGACCGGCTTCTCACTGCTGGGCCACAGCTATGAGATGTGCGGGAATCCGGACTTACTGTAATCATAGACAGCAGCCGCGTCCTCTGCTCCCGGGTGCGGACAGCTATGCGTCCATGGGACTTGTGCCCGCAGTGGCATACCAGAATATGAATCACCTGAAGGATAAGGTGGCACTGCCAAAAGGACCTTCCGTCCCATGTGCACGACCTTCTTTCGATCCCCAGACATCCGGCGGCCTCCTGTACAGTGTGGCATCCCAGGAAGCAGGACGTATCATGGAAGCTTCTTCAGAAAGCCTGCCAGTCCCCGGCTGTTATCGGACATGTGGACGGGCCATCCGCCCATCCGGTGATGGTGATTTGACAATTTTTTTCACAAAAAGGAGGCAGACCTCTTATCCCAGCTTTACAAACCGGGAGCGGACAGCCTGCCCCCTTCCACTCTGCTACATTTAGTACATTTCTAAATATCCTTACAGCAGACCAACAGGCCGCTAAGGAATCTTTCTGACCCTCATTACGTTGCCGTGTCCGTCGCCTTTCCTCTGATATAGCTCATTCCCGTTTAATCTGTTCCAGACTGCCTATAGCCTGGCTCCATACTCATTAAACACAGGATCTGCATAATCATCCATTCTCTGTATGCCAGATTCGCCATACCCACAGAGGCCGCGCGCCGTATGCGCTGCTCCACACTCTTGAATTCTGTCCCATCCTGCTGCTACTCACGTACCGTGATCTCTTATGTCCAGGTCCTCCTCAATCAGATAGCGGACAATTCGTATAATATCCTTGCTTCCCGCCTCGCTGAGTATACCTATTTCCTGTAAGATACTCTTTTAAGCGCCGTATGGACTGGTTATAATCCGTTTCCGGTTCCTCAGGCTGCATCTTTCGTACCATTTGATTCCCATGAAAATGCCCGGCGGAAAAATCATTCTGGCCGACAATCATCCACTGCATGGCCCTGGACATCTCCATATTGTGCAGCACGTTTCTCACTTCTATCTCATTGAACGGTTTATGTATCAAAGCTCAGCGCCTTTTTTCATAAGCCATTCTGATAATATCCATATCATTGACATGCGAAGGATAACAACCGATGTCTGGGCAGTACCTCCCTGATTTTCTGTATGTAAGCAATGGTTTGGGTGCGGAAAGGGTAAGGTCTGCCAGAATCATATCGGGCACATCTCCTGGGCTCCAGATGCTTCCTCCCCATCTGGATGCAATGCCGGCAACAGTTCCCATACCGCCATCTTCAATCATTGTTTTCAGTTCTGTCCGCGAATTCCTGTCGCAGTCCACAATATAGATTCTCATCCTATTTCTTCTTTAAGAATACATCCTTAATATTTTTCCATAACATGAACAGTATCAGTACTGCGCCCACATATCCGTTGAGCACGTAAATGATGTTAACCAGGACCCTGAAAGGAAGGAAGAGTCCTACAATCAGTCCAATTACTACCCAGTGCAACTGTGAGAAGCTTAAACTGGCTGGTTCCCTCTTTTTGCGAACCTGCCGCATGGATTATACAGAAGCGGCACTGCTGTTGTATAAATACCTGCAAATACCACGACTGCAAAGAAGGATGCAAAAGGCTTCCAGATGCGCTCTGCCCAGGATCAGATTGGGGATGTCTGCATTCCATACGAAGATGCCTGTATTTCCCAGACCTGCTGTATTAATATTGGCAACCTTGCCAGCATGATAAGGACAATGGCAACGCATACAGCGATGGTTCCGCCGTAAGATATACTCCACGTCTTTCTTTTTATTATTGGCTCCAAGCGCCGCCGTAAAACTGGCAAACCACAGAAGCACGAATCCCGCATAGGACAGGGCGGATATCACCCAGTTAGGTCCTGCGTTCTTGATTGTCTCACTGCCCGCCTCGGCAAAATGCACCTGTGCGGATAACGCTTCCAGTCCGGCTACATTACCGGCATCCCTGAACAGGGGTACGCCACGCCGATACCGATACACAGTACAACGATAGCCGGGCCAACCACACCGATCTTGTCAACCAGTGAATTAAGTCCCCCTACCACGGTAAGGATTGCCAGTGCTGTCAGAACCACGCCGCCTACCCAGGAAGGAAGGCCATACTGCTGGTTCAGTGTAGAGGCAGCACCTCCAACCATAACGAAAAATGACATGTAACAAAATATAGTAGAATAATAATCCATGAAGGTCCCAACGTATTTACCGCAGTAAAACTTATATACGTCATTTCCTTTTTTCAAAGTGCTCCTCTGCTCCGGCCTTGGCAAAGTTTGTAATTGTAGTAGATGAAGCAGACCGCAAACAGTAACACCGTAAAAATTCCCTGCACCCCGTATGCAGTATAATACTGAACAATCTCCTGTCCTGTTGCAAACCCGGAACCAATGGTAAATGCGATGACTGCTCCGGCAAGTATAAGTACCCGTCCCCAGTTAACTTTCTTATCACTATCCATACGCCTTCTCTATCCATGGTCTGATACAGCGCCGTAACGCTGTCCTAATTTAATTTATGCCGGCGCAGCGAGCAAAGCCTGCTGCGCCGGATTTTGTCATTTCTGTATTATTTCTCAAACACAGTCTGGCCATCAACCGGTGTCTGAAGTTCTTTGAGAGCTCTTCTGACCATGGATAAGCGGGTTTGGCTGTCCTTCTCGCCCTGTGGCGGATCGCCCAAGTGGGATAAGGAATGCCTATACCAGGAATAATACGGTTAGCGCCTATTGTCAGTGAAATCGGAACCACAGTAGCCATGTGAACTACCGGAATGCCGTATTTCTCGATACCCTTAACCATCGTTGCACCGCAACGAGTACAAATACCTCAGGTAGAGACGAGGATAACCCATCCACATGCTCATCAATAAACATCTGTCCAATCTCGCTGCCGAACTTGGCTGCAGATGCAGTCGCAGTTCGGTACCGGTAGTAGTGCAGAAATAGTTCACAGCTCGCCGAACTCGCCTGCTTTTTCCAGTTCTCTTAATGCGTCTAACGGAACAACCACATTAGGGTTGGCCGCGCTTAAAAAGCAATACG
>VOFI01002953.1_pt1 | contig 15055 bp, 17 predicted proteins | sample 5384131 | NCBI WGS metagenome assembly VOFI01 (sample SAMN12384728, study PRJNA508395) | human gut metagenome | isolation source: healthy gut H | host: Homo sapiens
TATATTGCAGCCGCCGAGAAGCAGGGAGTGCCGGCCTCCGCCCTCGGGTACTATCCAGAATGATATCCTCAAGGAGTACGCAGCCAGAGGTACATACATTTTCCCACCGGCGCCCTCCATGCGTCTGATCACGAACACCTTTGAATTCTGCTCCCAGAACGTGCCGAAGTGGAACACCATTTCCATCTCCGGCTACCACATCCGGGAGGCCGGCTCCACAGCGGCGCAGGAGATCGCCTTTACCCTGGCCGACGGCATCGCCTATGTGGAGGCCGCGCTGGAGGCCGGGATGGACATCGACGAATTTGCCGGCCGGCTCTCCTTCTTCTTCAATGCACACAACAATCTGCTGGAAGAGGTCGCGAAATACCGGGCGGCCCGCCGGCTGTGGGCCAAAATCATTAAGGAGCGCTTCCATGCCAAAAAGGACCGCTCCATGATGCTGCGCTTCCACACACAGACCGGCGGCTCCACGCTTACGGCACAGCAGCCGGACAACAACATTGTGCGCGTGGCCATCCAGACATTGGCGGCTGTGCGGATGGGGGGCACCCAGTCCCTGCACACCTGGGCGGCAGCTACTATGTGGAGCGCATGACCGACGAGCTCCAGGCCGCAGCCGAGGCGTACATCGAAAAGATCGACGCCATGGGCGGAGCGGTCGGCCGAGAGGGCTACATCCAGCGACAACCTTACCAGTATGCGCCAGGTGGAGAGCGGCGAGCAGATATTCTGGACTGCGCCAGGGGCTGCTGTACGGTGCACCTGAGGAGGAGGCGGCCCGGGAAATCTGCGGCGAGCCCTGCGCACGGCGGCGGTGTTCGGCGAATACCGTCCGATGGAGGTGCTTTGAGATGAGTGAAAAGAAGATCCGGGTTCTGATTGCCAAGCCCGGCCTGGACGGCCATGACCGCGGAGCCAAGGTAGTGGCCCGGGCGCTGCGTGACGCCGGCTTTGAGGTGATTTACACCGGCCTGCGCCAGACACCGGAGCAGATTGTGGAGGCGGCTGTGTCCGAGGACGTGGACGCGGTTATCTGTTCCCACGGGTGATCGAGCTGCTGAAAGAGCAGGAGGCTGACGGTATTTTGGTGTTCGGCGGCGGCGTCATCCCGGAAGATGATATTCCAGAGCTGAAAAAGGCCGGTGTGTCCGAGGTCTTTACGCCTGGCACACCCACTGCGGAGACGGTGAAGTTCCTGCAGGATCACTGTGGTGCCAGGGATGACGGATAACTTCGCAGCACTGCTGGAGCGGGGCCGGACGGGTGATAAACGCGCGGTGGCCCGCCTGATCAGCCTCATCGAACAGGGTGGGGAAACGGCGCGCTCCGTCCTCACCCAACTCTGGCCCCACACCGGGCGGGCCCGCATCTTTGGCATCACCGGTCCCCCAGGGGCGGGCAAGAGCACGCTGACCAACGCCTTGACCAAGTGCTGGCGGGCCAAGGGCCTGCGCGTTGGCATCATCGCGGTGGATCCCACGAGTCCCTTTACCGGCGGCGCCATCCTGGGCGACCGGGTGCGGATGGGGGATTTGACCCTGGATACCGGGGTGTTCATCCGCTCCATGGGCACACGGGGACAGCTGGGCGGCCTGTCGCCCGCCACGGCGGGAGCGGTCCACGCACTGGACGCCTGCGGCTATGACCTGATTTTGCTGGAAACCGTAGGCGTAGGGCAGTCCGAGGTGGCGGTCATGGAGATCGCCGACCTGGTGCTGGTGCTGAATGTCCCCGGATTGGGGGACGATGTGCAGGCCATCAAGGCCGGTATTCTGGAGATCGGCGACCTGTTCGCGGTCAACAAGGCGGATCGGCCCGGCGCGGATCGAACGGCCAATGAGCTGCGGGCCATGCTGGAGCTGGGAGAGGAGGAGAAGCGCCCGCTGCCAGTGCTCCTGGTCTCGGCCTCTCAGGGCACGGGTGTGACGGAGCTCTGCGAGGAGCTGGAGCGCCAGTACCTCCTCCTGGACGGGAACGGAGAGCTGGCCCGCCGCCGCGCCTTGCGCCTGCGCAGCGAGCTTCTGACCCTGGTGCGGGAGGGCATCGAGCAGCGCCTGCTGCGTCCCCTGCTGGACAGCCCCATGTTCGCTCAGAGCCTGGAGCGGTTCCAGTCCAGGACAGAGAGTCCCCTATCGTTGGGCGGAGGAATTTGTAACACAAATCAGTGGAGGAGGTCCCGGTTATGAATTGCACAAGAGTTGATCATGTCGGTATCGCGGTCAAGGATCTGGCGGCTTCGGTGAAGTGGTATGAGGAGACGCTGGGCCTGCACAGCAAGGGCACGGAAGTTGTCCAGGAGCAGCAGGTGACTGTTGCGTTCCTGCCCTGCGGCGATAGTGAGCTGGAGCTGCTGGAGAGTACCTCCCCGGAGGGCCCCATCGCCCGCTTCATTGAGAAGAACGGCGAGGGCATTCAGCACATCGCCATCCGGGTGGACGACATTGACGCCGCCCTGGCGGAGCTGAAGGAAAAGGGCGTCCGGCTCATTGACCAGACGCCGCGGTACGGCGCCGGCGGGGCCCGGATCGCCTTCCTCCACCCCAAGGCTACCCACGGTGTCCTGCTGGAATTGTGTGAAAGGAAGTGAGGACAATGACTACGGCGGAAAAGCTGGCTCAGCTTGACGCGCATTCGGCCCGTGTGCTGCGGTGCGGCGGCCCTAAAGCGGTGGAGAAGCAGCACGCGCTGGGGAAGCGGACGGCCCGTGAACGGATTGAATTGCTGATGGATACCGGCACTTTTACAGAGGTGGATCGCTTTGTGCGCCACCGCTGTACCGCCTTCGGTATGGGGGATAAGGACATCCCGGCCGACGGCGTGGTTACCGGTTACGGCAAGATCGACGGGCGCACGGTTTTTGTATACGCTCAGGACTTTACCGCCCAGGGCGGATCTCTGGGCGAGATGCACGCGGCCAAAATCTGTAAAATCATGGACATGGCTCTGGAGGCGGGCTGCCCCGTGGTGGGCCTGTGCGACTCCGGCGGCGCCCGCATTCAGGAGGCGGTGGACGCCCTATCCGGCTATGGGCAGATTTTCTACCGCAACGCCTGCTCTTCCGGACATATCCCGCAGATCTCCGTCATCATGGGTCCCTGCGCGGGCGGCGCGGTCTACTCCCCCGCCCTGACGGACCTGATTGTCATGGTGGAAAAGGAGAGTCAGATGTTTATCACCGGTCCCGCGGTGGTAGCGGCCACCACGGGCGAGGAGATCTCTGCGGAGGATCTGGGCGGAGCGGATACCCATACCACTATGTCTGGAGTGGCACACCTTTCCGCGCGCAGCGAAGAGGAGGCCCTGGGAGCGGTCCGATGCCTGCTCAGCTATCTCCCCTCCAAGGCAGGAGCTCGGCCCCCCCTAATGGATTTTACCGAGCATGAGGAATTACAGCCTCTGCTGGACACGGTGATTCCCGACGACTCCTCCCTGCCCTATGACATGCACGATGTTGTCCGCATCCTTTTAGATGAAGACAGCGTAATGGAGTTGCAGCCCTATTATGCCGACAACATTATCACCTGCTTCGGCCGCCTGGGCGGGCACAGCGTGGGCGTAATTGCCAATCAGCCCTTTTCTATGGGCGGAAGCCTGGACATCAACGCTTCAGACAAGGCCGCCCGCTTCATCCAGCTCTGCGATGCCTTCGGAATTCCGCTGATCAACCTGGTGGATGTACCGGGCTTCCTGCCCGGCGCCGACCAAGAGCACGCCGGCATCATCCGCCACGGAGCCAAGCTGCTCTATGTCTACTCGGTGGCGGAGGTGCCCAAGCTGACCGTGGTGCTGCGCAAGGCCTATGGCGGCTCCTATCTGGCCATGTGCTCCAAGGATTTGGGCGCGGATTTTGTATACGCCTGGCCCACCGCGGAGATTGCGGTCATGGGCGCGGCCGGCGCGGCCAACGTGGTCTTCCGTAAAGAGATCCAGGCGGCGGAGGATCCGAAAGCGGCCCGCCGGGAAAAAGATTCAGCTCTATTCCGAGCAGTTTGCCACGCCATATATGGCGGCCTCCCGCGGCTTCGTGGATCTGGTCATCCGCCCCTCGGAGACCAGGGCGCGGCTGCTGGAGGCGCTGGAGCTGCTGATCAATAAGGAGCGGCAGCCCCATCCCCGGGGGAATATGCCGCTGTAAGGAGTTGAAACGAGATATGGGTATTATTCCATACACAGCCATGACCTACGGTCTGACAGCGGTGATTTCCCTGCTGGTGGTGGCCATCATCGTGGGTATCAGCAAGCTGACCAGCCGCCCGGGCCAGACGGACGACGGAGAGGGGGAGCCGTAACATGGAGTTCTTTATGCAGCTGTTTCCCGGCATCGGAACCTTCTTTGCGGTGGAACCCGTAATCGCGGTGGCCCGTATTGTCCTCATTGTATTCGGCTTTGTTTTGGCCTGCCTGGGGTTCAAGCGGACTCTGGAGCCGCTGATCATGGTTCCGATGGGAATCGGCATGATGGCGGTGAACTGCGGCATGATGTTCCTTACTTCCGGAACCGTCGGCAATCTGCTGCTGGACCCGCTTGTCTCCGATGCTTCGGCTATTGTGGATGCCATGCAGGTCAATTTTCTCCAGCCAATCTATAATCTGACCTTTTCCAACGGTCTGATTGCCTGTCTGGTCTTCATGGGCATCGGAGCACGGAGTGAGATCAGCTTTTTGCTGGCAAAGCCCTGGAGCTCCATGATTATCGCCATTTTTGCTGAAATGGGAACCTTTGCCGCGCTGGCGGCGGGCGTACTGGCCTTTGGGCTGACGCCGGAGCAGTCTGCCGCTATGGCTACGATCGGCGGTGCGGATGGCCCCATGGTACTCTTTTCCTCTTTGATGATGGCTCCTGAGCTGTTTGTGCCCATCTCCATCATTGCATATCTGTACTTAAGCCTGACTTACGGCGGATATCCCTACATCATCAAGCTGATGGTGCCCAAAAAGTACCGCGGCATTGACATGTATGTTGAGGTTCCCGAGGTCTCTCAAAAGTCCAAATTCCTGTTTATCATCATCACCTGTACCGTCCTCTGCCTGCTGCTGCCCGTAGCCGCTCCCCTGCTGCTGTCCTTCTTCATCGGCATGGCCGTAAAGGAGGCCAAAATCAACAAGTACACGGAGCTGCTCGAGGAGGCTCTCCTATTTCGGCACCTTCTTCCTGGGCCTGATCCTGGGGGTGCTGTGCGAGGCCTCCACCATTCTGAATCCCACTGTGATCATTATTCTGGTCATCGGGATTCTTGCCCTGGCTATCTCCGCGGTGGGCGGCCTGCTGGGCGGCTGGCTCATGTATTTGGTGCACAAAGCCAAGCGCGAGGACTTTAACCCCACCATCGGCATCGCCGGCGTTTCCTGCGTGCCCACCACCGCCAAGCTGGCCCAGCACGCCGCCCAGGATGAAAATCCCTTCGCCGTTATCCTGCCGGTGGCCATGGGTGCCAATATCTCCGGCGTCATCACCTCCGCCATTGCCGCCGGTATCTTCGTCACCACCATAGGCATGGTGTAAAAACGATGCACAGTGATATTTGATTAAGGGAGGAACTTATTATGGAAATCAAAGCACGCATCCCCGGCACCATCGTCGCCATCAACGTCAAGCCCGGCGACACCGTAAAGGCCCGCGATAACCTGGGCACTATGGAGGCCATGAAAATGGAGCAGCCCATCCCCTGCCCAAAGGATGGAGTTGTCAAGGACGTACTGGTCTCCGTCGGCGACAAGGTCAAGTCCGGCGCCGTGCTGCTGTCCATCGAGTGACCGTCCGGCGCCGCTCCTGAGGAAGAGAACCCCCTCTCAAATCTATCAGAAAGGATGCCAGGAGCGCCTTTGGGCGGCTTCCGGCGTTGGTGATTCAAATGGGAGAGATTTTTGAGCTCATCATGGTCATTTGCTTCGGCCTGTCCTGGCCGCTGTCTGTCTATAAGTCCGCAAAGTCCCGCACCGCCAAGGGGAAAAGCCTGTTCTTTGAGGTGTTCATCTGGACAGGCTACGTCAGTGCCATCATTGGCAAGATTGTCACCCAGAACCTGACCTATTATTCTATTTCTACATCCTCAACATCGTCATGGTTTCCATCGACATCTGCCTCTATTTCCGCAATCGCCGCCTGGACGCGCTGGCCAGCCGAAAGGCGTAATGTATGGAGGCGTGAAATATGGAACGTATTGCTGCATCCCTGCGCGATAAGATCAAGAGCGTGGAAGAGGCCGCGGCACTGATCCAGTCTGGAAGTGTGATTGGCTGCTCCGGCTTCACCCTGGTAGGCGAGCCCAAGGCGGTGCCCCACGAGCTGGCCCGTCAGAAAAAGGCCGACCACTTGACCATTCTGACCGGAGCCTCAGTAGGGGATGCCCTAGATGGTGAGCTGACCAGAGCGGGTCTGCTGTCCATGCGGTATCCCTATCAGAGCAACAAGTCCATGCGCAACGCCATCAATGCGGGCGAAGTGGGCTACTCCGATATGCATTTAAGCCATATGCCGGAGTTTATTAACCGAGGCGGTCTGCATATTGACTTTGCCTTGGTGGAGTGTGCCGCTGTCACGGAGGATGGCGTGATCCCGTCTGTGGCAGTGGGCGCTTCCGACTGCTTCTTGTACCAGGCGGATCAGATTATTCTGGAGGTCAATGAGGCTCTTCCCTTGGAGCTGTACGGCATGCATGACATCTACCGAGTAGGACACGAGCCGATCCCGCTTACGGATGCCACACAGCGCATCGGAACCGCTGCAATTCCGTGTGACTTCCGCAAGATTGCCGCCATCGTTGTGACCAATGATCCGGGCGGCTGTCCTGTGTTTAAAGAGCCGGACGAGGTCAGTGCGGCTATCGGGGGCGCACATCATCTCTTTCCTGAAGGAGGAGGTGGCAGCCGGCCGGCAGCCGGCCTCGTTGTCCCCCATCCAGTCGGGCGTGGGCAGCGTGGCCAATGCTGTACTGGCCGGTCTGGGAAGCAGCGGCTTTACCGGCCTGCGCATGTATACCGAAGTCGTACAGGACTCTGCGCTGGAGCTGATCTGGGAGGGAAAGATGGCAGGGGCCTCCACTACGGCGGTTTTCTCTCCCAGAAAAAGCTGGAACTGTTTTATGAAAACATTGATTTCTTCCGGGAGCGGCTGGTAATCCGCCCCCAGGAGATTGCCAACAATCCGGAGCTGGTCCGGCGCCTGGGGCTGATCTCCATGAATACCCCCATTGAATGTGATCTGTACGGCAACGTCAACTCCACTCACATCATGGGAAATAAGATGATGAACGGCATTGGCGGCAGCGGAGACTTTGCACGCAATGCGGGACTGACCATCTTTGCCACAGCCTCGGTGGCGAAAGAAGGGGCGATCAGTTGTATCGTCCCCATGTGTTCCCACATCGACCACACGGAACACGATGTGCAGGTAATTGTCACGGAGCAGGGACTGGCGGATCTGCGCTGGAAATCGCCGCGGCAAAGGGCGGAACTGATCGTGGAACGCTGTGCGCACCCTCAATATCGTCCGCTTCTGCGCGAATACTTAAAGGACGCCGCAAAATATGGGGCCATACTCCCCATAATCTCCAGCAGGCGCTCTCCTGGCACACGAGATATCTGGATACCGGAACTATGCTGCCTGGGTAGGATACGTGCCAAAGTTTGCAGCCTGTCAGGCAACCCCATTCGGAGCTGCCCGGCAGGCTGCAACTGATATCTCGAGAACTGCCGGGTGTGCGGAATGCAGATGCAGGAAGGCGGTGAGGAAATGATGACGCAAAATGCGGTTCAGCAAATCGAGGAGGCTGAACACAAGGCGAAAGAATACCAAGCGCTGGCTGTGGAGCAGGCAAAGAAACTGCTCTCTGATGCGGAGCGGCAGGGGCAGGCCGCACTGGAGCAGGCGCTCCGTGAGGCGGAAGCGCAGAGGCGGGAACAGGATACACAAGCGGAACAAGCTGCGCAGCTTCGTGCAGACGCGATTATGACGGAGGCGCGGCGAGCCTGTGACGACCTGCGGAGGCAGGCGGAAGAACGGCTTGCAGACGCGGCCGCACTTATTGTCAGAAGGGTTGTGGGAGACTCATGTCTATTGTCAAAATGAAACGGCTGCGTATCTTCGGCATGGCATCCGACTGTGAGGAACTCCTTCGGAAACTCCAGCATCTTGGCTGCGTCGAACTTCGTGCGCCAACACAGCCAAGTTCAGATCCAGGCTGGCAGGGCTTTACCGCAAAGAGCGACGGGGAGCTGGCAAATGCACAGCTCAGGATGGACGAGTTTCGCACCACGCTGGAGCGGCTGAAGCGCTGTTCCCCTACAAATAAAAAAGGTCGCTTCCCCTCCCGGCCCCGAATTACGGAGCGGGAACTGTTTGACCGACAGATAGTTCTGGAGGCGGAGGAAACGGTCGAACGCGTTGCCGCGCTTGAAAAAAAGCGCGACAGTATCTGTGCTGAACAGAACAAGCTTATCGGGCAGAGAGAGGCCCTGACGCCCTGGCTGGGGCTGGACGTTCCCCTGGATACCGCTTCTACGAAACATGTATTAGTGCTGTTCGGGACGCTCTCCGGCCTGGCAAGTCATCAGGCGGTGGAGGCCGCCCTGGCCGAGACGACCGAGCTCTGCCAGGTGCAATGGGCGGGCCGGGCCGGAGAGCTGCAATATGTACTGGTACTCTGTCACCGAAAAGCAGGGGAAGCCGCGCGGGATGCCTTAAAAAGCTTTGGCTTTACCGCCACAAGCTTTCGAGGTTGGAAGGGGACCGCCCGGTCAAACATCGATCAGATTGAGGATCGGCAGAGGATACTTTCACAGGAACTAGAGGCATGCCGGGCTCGGCTGGCACAGGAGGCCGGCCACCAGACCGCGCTTCAGATCTGCATAGACCGCATGACGCAGGATATCCAACGTATGGAGGCGAAAGAGAAACTGCTCTCCTCTACATCCACGTTTTTCTGGAGGGTTGGGTTCCGGCGGAACAGCTTTCCGACGTAGAGCATCTGCTCTCGCAGTACTCCGCCGCCTGGGAGGCCACTGATCCGGAGCCGGACGAATACCCTCAGGTGCCTGTCAAGCTCAAAAACAACCGGCTCACCCGCCCTCTCAATATGGTCACCGACATGTATGTCTATCCCGCCTATGACGGGGTGGATCCCAACCCGCTTATGGCTCCCTTTTTCATCTTCTTTTTTGGAATGATGATGGCCGATATGGCTTACGGGCTTCTCATGCTCGCCGGTGGCATTTTTATGCGCAGGAAGCTGCGGCCGAGCGGAACGATGGAGCATATGGCCGGGCTTTTGATCCTGTGCGGGATCAGTACGTTTGTGATGGGAGCGCTTACCGGAAGCTTCTTGGGTGACTTTCTCCCCCGTCTGGCGAAGCTGATCCGCCCGGACACAACCTTTACCGCTCTGCCCGCGCTCTTTACTCCCCTTACGGATACGCTGGCTATCCTGATTGGTTCTCTGGCCTTGGGGCTGCTGCAGGTACTGACCGGTATGGCCACCAGTGTTGTGCGGAAGGTACAAGCGGGCACCTGGACTGATGCGCTGTGGGACGAAGGAACTTGGTGGATTATTTTGGCAGGGGTGGCCCTGGCGGTGGTGGGCATCGGAAATTTGGGCGGATATCCCATTGTCCTTTTGATTGGGCTTCTCATGCTGCTCTACGGGGGAACCCGGAATGCAAAAGGCTTCGGGAAGCTCACTGCTTTAATTGGGACGGTATACAATGGAGCCACCGGCTTTTTTCAGTGATATCCTGTCCTACGCGCGCCTTATGGCGCTAATGCTGGCTGGCAGCGTCATCGCGCAGGTCTTTAATACCCTGGGTGAGGTAAGCGGCTCGGTGGCAGGCTTCGTTATCATCTCCCTGGTAGGAAACGCGCTGAACTTCATGTTGAATCTGCTGGGCTGCTATGTCCACGATCTGCGGCTCCAATGTCTGGAGTTCTTTGGACGGTTCTACAAAGAAGGCGGCAAGCCCTTCCGGCCGCTGCTCATCAACACTAAATATGTAGATATCAAGGAGGAAGATTGATATGGCTGACTTTATTGCGCAGTTTGGCGGTATTGGCCTGGCGTTTCTGGGTGCCGCTCTTGCGGTAGGACTTTGCTGTGTAGGCTCTGCCAGAGGTACTGGAATGGTCGGCGAGGCGGCTACCGGCGTTTTAAGCGAAACCCCTGAGCACTTTTCCAAATGCCTGATTCTTCAAGTTCTGCCCGGTACTCAGGGCCTGTATGGTTTGGTTATATGGTTCTTTGCGCTGTTTACCATGGGCGCTTTTTCCGGCGGCATTACCGACCTCTCCGTGACGGACGGACTGACCATCTTTGTTTCCTGTGTCCCCATGGCCCTCGGCGGCTGGCTCTCCGCGCTCTATCAGGGCCGTGTGGCCGCAGCCGCCATCAATGTGGTTGCCAAAAAGCCGGACGACTGGGCGAAGGGAATTATTCTATGCGGTATCGTGGAGTTTTACGCCATCCTGTCCCTGCTGGCCTCTGTATTGCTGCTGATGAACGAATCAAGCGATTACAGCGCAGATTATCGCTGATGCACAGACTGAGGAGCAGATCGGATTTTGGCCCAAGCCAGGGCCAGAGCGAAGGAATGTCTCTCCGCTTATCAAGAACAGGCGTATATTCAGAGCACCGCCCTGTTGGAGGGCAGCGAGAGGGAGTCCGCCCTTCGGGAAGAACGCCTCTCCCATGCTGCAATCTTAGCGGCGCGCAATTTACGGCTCAGTACCGAGCAGGAAATGAGGGAGCGTGCCTTTGCCGCGGCATTAAAGCAACTGTCGGAATTGCCGGACGGGGAATACGTAGGGCTGCTGGCGGGGCTGGCGGCGAAGGCGTCGTCCACGGGACGGGAGGAGGTCATTCTGTCCCAGAAGGACCGGGCGCGCTATGGCAAGCAGGTGGTCACCCAGGCCAACGAGAGGCTGGGGGAGACGGCCATTTGACCCTGTCTGTCAGACCCGGCCCATCCGGGGCGGGCTGATTCTCAGCGACGGGGACGTGGAACTTTGAAACACTGGTGCGCCTCCTGCGGGGCGAGATGGACCGGACGGTTGTGGAGGTGCTCTTTGGCTGAGCGCTCCGATAGGGAGGCGAAAACTTGAGTAAGATCAGAGACACGGATTATTTGACCATCTCAGCCCGCGTGCGGGCGATGGAGAACCGCCTGGTGACCCGGGAGCGGATGGAGCGGATGGTGGAGGCCCGCAGCGACGACGAGGCGGTGAAGGTGCTGGCCGAGTGCGGCTATGAGGAGCTGCCGGCCCTGACCAACCGTGGGCTGGACGAGCTGCTCTCGGCGGCGCGGGCGGCCCTGTACCGGGAGCTGGGCGGCGCAGTACCCGACAAACGGCTGGTGGAGCTGTTTCAGATGAAGTACGACTACCACAACGCCAAGGCCCTGGTAAAGGGGCCGCGGTGGGGGCGGACGCCGACCGGCTGCTGATGGAGGGCGGGCGGTGGAGCGCCGCCCAGGTGAAGGAGGCCTTTCAGCAGGAGAAGATCGTGGAGAAGGTGGGTGCCAACATCACCCGGGGCGTGGAGGTCCCCGCCCTGGACCGGGAGAAGAAGTGGGACTTCACCGCCGCGGTCACCCCCGGCACGAAGGTGGAGGGCGGCGACGTGATCGGCACCGTGCCGGAGACGCCGGTGGTGCTCCACAAGATCATGGTGCCTCCCAATCTGAGCGGCACCATCACGGACATCAAGGAGCGGCTCCTTCACCGTGGAGGAGACCGTGGCCACCCTGCGCACCGACAAGGGGGAGGATGTGCCCCTGACCATGGTGCAGAAGTGGCCGGTCCGGATCGGGCGGCCCACCGCCAAGGGCCGTGCCCGGGCCCTTCGGCTCCGGCAAGACTGTGGTGCAGCACCAGCTGGCCAAGTGGGCGGATGTGGACATCGTGGTCTACATCGGCTGCGGCGAGCGGGGCAATGAGATGACCGACGTGCTCCGGGAGTTCCCGGAGCTGAAGGACCCCCGCACCGGGGAGTCCCTGATGAAGCGGACGGTGCTGATCGCCAACACCTCCGACATGCCCGTGGCCGCCCGTGAGGCGTCGGTCTACACGGGCATCACCATCGCGGAGTACTTCCGGGACATGGGCTACGACGTGGCGGTCATCGCTGACTCCACCTCCCGCTGGGCGGAGGCCCTGCGCGAGATGTCCGGCCGGCTGGAGGAGATGCCCGGCGAGGAGGGGTACCCCGCGTACCTTGCCTCCCGCCTGGCCCAGTTCTACGAGCGGGCCGGCAGCGTGGCCTGCATCGGCTCCGATGACCGCCGGGGCAGCCTCACCGCCGTGGGCGCCGTGTCGCCGCCGGGCGGCGACCTGTCCGAGCCCGTGGCGCAGGCCACCATGCGGATTGTCAAGGTCTTCTGGGCCCTGGATTCGTCCCTGGCCTACAAGCGCCATTTCCCGGCCATCAACTGGCTGAACTCCTACTCCCTGTATCTGGACTCCCTGAAGCCTTGGTTTGACGAGAACCTGGGGCCGGAGTTCCTGGAGGACCGGTCCAGCGCCATGAGCATCCTCCAGAGCGAGGCCAGCCTGAACGAGATCGTCCAGCTGGTGGGCAAGGACGCCCTGTCCCCGGCGGACCAGCTGACGCTGGAGGTGGCGCGGATGGTGCGGGAGGACTTCCTGCAGCAGAACGCCTTTGCGGATGTGGACAGCTTCTCCAGCTACGACCGGCAGGAAAAGCTGCTGGCCATGGTCCTGCGGTACGACCGGCTGTGCCGGGAGGCCATCTCCAAGGGCGCGCCGGTGGCGAAGCTCTTCGCCGTTCCGTCCCGTGAGAAGATCGGCCGGGCCAAGAGCGTGCCGGCTGAGGAGTACCAGCAGGTCTACCAGCAGATCTCTGCGGAGATGGAGCAGGAGATCACCGCCATTGCGGAGGAAGGAGGAGAGGACGCATGATCCGGGAATACAGAACGGTAGAGGAGATCGCCAGTCCTCTGATGATCGTCCGCATGGTGGACGGCGTCACCTATGACGAGCTGGTGGAGGTGGAGCTCCACGACGGCTCCGTCCGCCGGGGCCAGGTGCTGGAGGTCAACGGCGACACCGCGGTGGTGCAGCTGTTCGAGTCCGCCGCCGGCATCAACCTGGCGGACGCCAAGGTCCGCTTCCTGGGCCATCCGCTGCAGCTGGGCGTGTCCGCCGATATGCTGGGACGGGTGTTCAACGGCATGGGCCGGCCCATCGACGGCGGGCCGGAGATCCTGGCGGAGGAGTACCGGGACATCAACGGCCTGCCCATGAACCCGGCGGCCCGGGACTACCCCAACGAGTTCATCCAGACCGGCGTCAGCACCATCGACGGGCTGAACACCCTGGTCCGCGGGCAGAAGCTGCCCATCTTCTCCGGCTCCGGTCTGCCCCACGCCAATCTGGCGGCCCAGATCGCCCGGCAGGCCAAGGTGATCGGAGACGACACCTCCAAGTTTGCCGTGGTGTTCGCCGCCATCGGCATCACCTTTGAGGAGTCGGAGTTCTTCGTCAGCGAGTTCAAGCGCACCGGCGCCATCGACCGGACGGTCATGTTTTCGAACCTGGCCAACGACCCGGCGGTGGAGCGCATCGCCACCCCCCGGATGGCCCTGACCGCCGCGGAGTATCTGGCCTTTGAGAAGGATATGCACGTGCTGGTCATCATGACTGACATCACCAACTACGCCGAAGCATTGCGGGAGGTCTCCGCCGCCAAGAAGGAGGTCCCCGGCCGCCGCGGCTTCCCCGGGTATCTGTACACGAACCTGGCCACCATCTACGAGCGGGCCGGCCGCCAGCTGGGGAAGAAGGGCTCCATCACGCTGATCCCCATTCTGACCATGCCGGAGGATGACAAGACCCACCCGATCCCCGACCTGACGGGCTATATCACCGAGGGGCAGATCATCCTCAGCCGGGAGCTGTACCGTAAGGGCATCCACCCGCCGGTGGACGTGCTGCCGTCTCTGAGCCGTCTGAAGGACAAGGGCATCGGCGAGGGCAAGACCCGGGAAGACCACTCCGGCACCATGAACCAGCTGTTCGCGGCCTACTCCACCGGCAAGGACAACAAGGAATTGATGTCCATTCTGGGCGAGGCGGCTCTGACGCCCACGGACCTGCTGTACGCCAAATTTGCCGACGAGTTTGAGAAGCGGTATGTGAACCAGGGCTATGAGGAGAACCGTTCCATCCAGGAGACGCTGGACCTGGGCTGGGAGCTGCTGAGTATCCTGCCCAAGAGCGAGCTGAAGCGGATCAAGCCGGAGTATATCGAAAAGTACTGGCCCAAGAAGGAGCTGTGAGCCCCTTCCGGGGACCCCGGGATTTTGGCGGCCGCCCTCTCTTGGCTGCGGCCCATGATGAGGATTTGCCGCGCGTCTGCTGCGGCGCGGAGGCGCCGGGCCGCTGACCGCGGGCTCCCAGGCCAGGATGGAAAGAAGGCGATTGACAGATGCCCAATATCACGGTCAACCCCACCCGGATGGAGCTCACCCGCCTCAAGGGCAAGCTCAGAACCGCCCAGCGGGGCCACAAGCTGCTGAAAGACAAGCGCGACGAGCTGATGAAGCAGTTTCTGGATACGGTCCGGGAGGTCCGCGCTCTGCGGCAGGAGGTGGAGGAGGAGCTGATGACAGTCCACGGCGCCTTCACCGTGGGGAGATCGAAAAGACCCGCCGCCGGGTGAACGCCCTGAGTACGTGGTGATCCCCAAACCCAGGACGCCATCCGGTATATCACCATGAAGCTGGACGAGAACGAGCGCGCCAACACCATCCGCCTCATGAAGGTCAAGGACATGTTACTGAAAGAGGCCATCGAGGAGCGCAGAGAGGGAAGATGCTAGAGCCACAAGGACTTTTTGGGTCTTCCGGTAAAAGCGCCCCGGGAGGTATAAAGGACGGTTTTACCCAAATTTACCGCTACTACGATGGAACAAAAAGGAACAGGCGGTATCCCATGGGACTACATGGGATACCGCCTGTTTTTATTTATTATTGTCTCTTATTTGATGTTTTACCCGCTGGTTTGTCTCGTACAAGCATCTTTATTGAATAGGCCGCGATTATATGC
>VOFI01001772.1_pt1 | contig 15054 bp, 18 predicted proteins | sample 5384131 | NCBI WGS metagenome assembly VOFI01 (sample SAMN12384728, study PRJNA508395) | human gut metagenome | isolation source: healthy gut H | host: Homo sapiens
TGCATCCGACTACGGAATGGTTGGAATGTTGGCAATCTTTAGCGCGATTGCTTCAACGATTCAAGAAAGCGGCTTTACTGCAGCACTTACAAATCAAAAGGAAATACGGCATGAGGATTATAATGCCGTATTTTGGTTTAGTACGCTAACAGGAGTATTGTTCTATTTGATCCTTTTCTTTTGTGCACCGTTGATCGCCCAATTTTATGATAAACCGGAATTGATCGGTTTGTCTCGAATTGTCTTTTTAAGTTTTCTATTTGGAGGCTTTGGAATTGCATCGAATGCTTATATGTTTAAGATGTTGATGGTTAAAGAGAAGGCAAAGATTGATATCATATCGTTAATCTGCTCAGGAACTATCGGAGTCATATTAGCTTTAAACGGATTTGCTTATTACGGATTGGCGATACAAACGACAACTTATATAGGAATCAGTTCGTTGTTGAAACTATATTTTGCACCGTGGAAACCTACATTTCAGATAAATTTTAGCCCTCTGAAATCAATGTTTGGCTTTGGCTCAAAATTGATATTGACGAATATTTTTACACAGATAAGCAATAATATATTTTCTGTAGTATTGGGAAAATTCTATAATCCGCAGCAGTTGGGGTTTTATTCGCAAGGGCAGAAGTGGATGGGGATGGGGCACCAATTAATAGGTGGAATGATTAATGGAGTAGCACAGCCAGTGTTAGTTCAGGTAATGGATGATAAGGAAAGACAAGTGCTTGTTTTTAGAAAGATGGTTCGTTTTGGCGCATTTATTTCTTTTCCGGCCATGTTGGGATTAGCCTTTGTTGCAAAAAGAATTTGTATGGATTTTATTAGGAGAAAAGTGGTTGGACAGCGTACCTTTTCTTCAGTTGTTTTGTTTTTGGGGAGCAATAGGATATTTATCTCAGTTGTATGTGAATGTATTGATGATTTATTCTCGATCAGATATTTATTTATTGGGAATGGTTCTTATAGGTATATTCCAGATATAATTGGGGTGTTATATCCTTTTTGGCATATTTAATATGGTAATTGGATATATAGGAATTTATTTCCTTAGTCTTTTCTTTTGGCATCATTATGTGAAGAAGATTCTACCAATAAGATTTATTTTCATATGTAAAGATGTCTTATCTTATTTGATTATTAGCGTTCTACTTTTGTACTGCTAAGTTATATATTAAGTGGAATGACTAATTTATATATTCTTTTGTTTGCAAAGATTTTTTATATACTATTTTTTATATTCTATCATTAAGATTGTTAGGATCTAAAATATTCGAAGATTGTTTGGAATTTGTAAAAAGCAAAATGCTATGTTAAAAATATCAGTGGTGTTGTGTACATATAATGGTGAAAAATATTTTAAGAGAACAATTAGATTCTATTATAAATCAGACATATCCTATTTATGAGATTTTTTATGCCTTTTTTGCTTATAGAGATTGTGGGGTTTCTGTATAGTTTTACGTATTGATTTCGTATATTATGTTAGTAAAATATATAAAAAAATACCTTCTAGATTGAGAAGTAAGATTTATGATATTTTTCTAAGTAATATTTTGTTGTATTATAGAAAAACATCTGTTTCGTTATATTTTCATAATAAGAGTTGGCGACGTTTGAATAGGCATAATAGTACTTATTTATGTGGAAATTATCCATTTGGAATGATATCAGTGGGAAATTATACTTATGGAAAGATTGATATAAATTTTTTCACAAATAAGGAAAAGCTAATTATTGGAAACTTTTGTTCTATTGCAGATGGTGTTAAATTTGTTACAGGAGGGAATCATTTTGCGGATAGATTATTGACATTCCCAGTAGGAAGTATTTATAATATAGGAAAGGATGATGGATATACAAAAGGGCCAATAATAGTGGAAGATGATGTTTGGATTGCAACTAATGCTTTGATTTTATCAGGAGTGACAATTGGACGTGGTGCTATAGTTGCTGCAGGAGCGGTTGTTGTAAAAGATGTTCCACCATATGCAATTGTTGGTGGAAATCCTGCAAAAAATATTGAAATATAGATTCCCCTTAGAAATAAGAGAATCTTTGATGAAGATGGATTTCTCTTTGTTGACGAAAGAATATATAGAACAGAACATAGATTTTTTTTTATTCCTATATTTCAGTAGAATCTAAATGGTTTACAAATTTGTGTAAATGAAAATATGATAAATGTACTAATTATATTTGGAACTCGCCCAGAAGCAATAAAGATGGCTCCAGTGGTGAAAACACTACAGAAAAATAATAATATTTTTGATGTGAAAGTCTGTGTGACAGCTCAGCATCGTGATCTATTAGACCAGGTTTTAGAGATATTTCAAATAAAGCCTGATTATGATTTGAATATTATGAAATCGGGACAAGATTTATATGATATAACAAGTCGGGTATTATTGGAGTTGAGGTCGGTTTTAATAGAGGCTAAACCAGATGTCGTATTGGTTCATGGTGATACTACTACTTCTATGGCCGCATCGCTTGCAGCATTTTATGCTCAAATACCGGTTTGCCATGTGGAGGCTGGTTTGCGCACTCATAATATTTATAGTCCTTGGCCAGAAGAAATTAATCGACAGATAACGGGGCGTATTGCTTCATTTCATCTTGCTCCCACGGAGTTGAGTAGAAAGAATCTTCTGAAAGAAAATATTGATCCGACAAAAATTGAAGTAGTCGGCAATACAGTTATTGATGCTTTGCACATGGCACTTTCATTATTAAAAGAAAATAAGTCTTTGCAAATCAATAATGAAAATCTTCTTTTGCAGAGTCGAATACCTGTTGAGCTATTATCAAAATGGAAAGAACATGAAAGAGTATTAGTTTTGATAACAGGGCATAGAAGAGAAAACTTTGGGAAACCTTTTATTCAAATTTGTGAAAGTATAAAAACTTTGTCATTAAAGTACTCTAATGTGGATTTTGTTTATCCTATGCATCCGAATCCTCATGTTAAGGAAGCTGTGGAGTCTGTTTTTGGAGAGATAGAATCGATTTCAATGAAATACACGAATTTGTTCTTTTGTAATCCATTGGAGTATTTGCCTTTTGTTTCATTAATGGAGCTATCTTATTTGATATTAACGGATAGCGGAGGGATCCAAGAAGAGGCACCAGGATTAGGAAAACCTGTTTTGGTTATGCGTGATACGACAGAACGTCCAGAAGGAGTAGAGGCCGGTACTGTAAAATTAGTAGGGACAAGTAAAATGAAAATTGTAGATGAAGTTTCTTCTTTATTGGAAAATCATCAATTATATATGGCAATGAGCCAAGCCCAAAATCCTTATGGAGATGGATATACATCTGTTCGTATCTCAGAAATAATTAAAAGATTGTTCTCAAGTAAATTATCATGAATGTAGGAATTGTAACGACTTGGTTTGAGCGAGGGGCGGCTTATGTTTCCAGACAATACTTGGAGGCTCTTCGATCTGATTCAAACAATAGTGTGTATATATATGCGAGAGGTGGAGAATCATATGCTCGTAATCAGTCAGAATGGGATCGTGATTTTGTTACTTGGGGAAAAGTAAATAAGAAATATTATTGTGGAGCAACTGGAATAGAAAAAAAAGATTTTATAGATTGGCTTAAAAATCGACAAATAGATGTTGTTCTATTTAATGAACAAAATTGGTGGATTCCAGTAATTTGGTGTAAAGAATTAGGTATTAAAGTTGGTACATATGTGGATTACTATACTGAAGAAACAGTACCTTTTTTTGCTATATATGATTACATTTTATGTAACACAAAACGTCATTATCGGTTGTTTAAAGATTTACCTCAGAGTTTTTATATCCCTTGGGGTACAGATATTAATCTTTTCTCTAATAATATTGAAGAATCATGTGAACAATCACAGATTACATTCTTTCATTCGGCAGGAATGAATCCGATAAGAAAGGGTACGGATACTGTTATTGCTGCTTTTTTGTCATTACCTGCTTTTTATAAGGATAAGGCAAAATTACTTATTCATACTCAAGTCGCATTAGATAATTATGTAGCAAGGTATGATCAATCAATATTATTGAGTTCAAATATCGAAGTGAGGACGGAGACTGTTGCTGCGCCAGGACTGTATCATTTGGGAGATATTTATGTTTATCCTTCTATATTGGATGGTTTAGGCTTAACTGTTGCAGAGGCTTTGTCTTGTGGATTACCCTGTATTGTACCAGATAATGCTCCAATGAATGAATTTATACAAAGTGGAATAAATGGACGTATCGCGGACGTAGAATATTTGTACGCTCGTAGTGATGGATATTTTTGGCCTCAATGTAAAGTTTCAGTTAAATCGATTCAAGAACAGATGATTTATTATTTGAATAATATTGATAGAATAAAGGTATTTAAGAAAGAGGCTCGTATTTATGCGGAACAAAATTTGAATTGGAAAGATCGATATATGCAAGTTTGCGAGATATTGAAGAATGCAACTATAGCACCATATAAGGAAGATTTAGTTGATCAAATAAAATGTTTTGAACATAGAAAAACAGGTAAGTTTAATGTACTACCTTATGCTTTCTATTATTGGAAAAAACTGAAAGGATAAAATGAGATTATTATATATTGCAGTACATGAGCAAAATAAAGATTGGGGGGCTGAACATTTTTTAGCAAAGGCGTTCCTCTCTTTAGGTGTGGATTTAGTAACTATCGATTATAGAAAACATAGGAAAGATATAATTCAACGAATAAAACAAGTAGGAGATTTTGACTATTTTTTCTTACAAAGAGGAGATGATTTTCCTATAGGAATATTAAAATCAATCAATAGACCCAAGTTCTTTTGGGCATCTGAATTAGTTTCAAGGAATAGAGATCAAGACCGATTGCTAAATTCGGGCTTATTTGAACATGTTTTTGTTCACACATTAGCCTGTAAACGTTCAATTATAGAGAAAGGTTGGTTGACAGAAGATAAAGTAACTGTTCTATTAAATGGCTTTGATCCAATGTCACATTATCCAATAGAGGGAATAAAAAAAGATATTGATGTCTTATTTATTGGAAATATGCTTGGTCGACGAAGAAAGTGGCTGGATGAAATAAAAAGATCGTGTAATCTATATGAGGCAGTTGGAATTTATGGTGCTGATATGGTTCAATTGGTAAATCGGGCCAAAATAGTATTGAATATTCATTCAGAGGAATATTTGGATACAGAAACAAGATTATTTGAAGTAATGGCATGTAGATCTTTTTTTTGTTATCCGAGAGACTGTCTGAAGATTCTCCATTTGTAAATGGTTTACACCTGGTTGAGGTTATGGATGTAAAGGAAATGATTTCTTCTATTCAGATATATCTGGAATCTTCTGAACTTCGTCAGAAGATTTCAAATGGAGGGTATGAATGTGTTATGGAAAATCATACTTATTTGAAAAGGGCTGAGTTGTTGTTATCACTGTTTACTTCTTATTACAAAACTGGACAGAATCTGTCTATGCTATCCAGTTAAAGAAAGCGGTGTTAGAAAGTTTTTATTTGTATGAGAAAAATCGTTTGCTTGATTCTTATAGGCAATTAAGGTATTCGATAAGAAAAAGATTTAAATGAAAAAGAAGGATATTATTTTAAGAGTTTGGGGTGGAGTTGGCAATCAGTTATTTATTTACGCTTTTGCAAAAGTCTTATCTTTGATTACTGATTGCAAAGTTACATTAGATATAAGAACGGGATTTGCTAATGATGGATATAAAAGAGTTTATAGATTAGGAGACTTTTCAATTTCATTATTGCCAGCTTTACGCTTTTATACATTATTATCCTTTGCACAAAGGAAGATGCCTTATATAAGGCATCTTTTTAGCATATAAATTTGATTTTTTTGAAGAAAATCAAAAATACCCTTTAGAAACTTTGGATAGTTTTTTTTAAGATTTACTCGGATAAGAATTTGTATCTTCAAGGATATTGGCAATATTTTGATTTTAGTTCCTATCGAGATGTTTTGTTAAAAGATTTAAGATTTGAAGTTGAAATTAATAACACTTATTTGTATTATTCTGATTTGATAGAAAAATCGAACGCAGTAGCTATTCATTTTAGAAGGATACAATACGAACCTGTTATAAGTATAGATTATTATAAGAAGGCAATAAAATATATATCTGAAAATGTAGAAAATCCTACCTTTTTTATTTTTTTCAGATGATATAAATTGGTGTAGAGAAAATCTATCGATTAATGGGATTTGTTTTTTTGTTGAGAATTTTAAAGATGAACTTTATGAACTAAAATTAATGAGCCAATGTAATCATTTTATTATTGCTAATAGTACTTTTAGTTGGTGGGGAGCGTGGCTTTCAGTGAATGCAGATAAAAAGGTTATTATGCCAGATGGTTATACAGATGTAAGTATGAATGGTTCTATTGTACATATATAAATGAAGAATATGAAAATAGCAGTAATCGGCCTCGGCTATGTTGGTATGCCATTGGCTGTTGAATTTAGTAAAAAGTATCCGGTTGTCGGATTTGATATAAATGAGGCTCGTGTAAAGGAGCTTCAAGGTGGAAGTGATAGAACAAGAGAGATTGATAGTTCATCTTTGAAAGAAGTGCTATCGCTTTCTGATACAAATCATGCGATAGGCTTGAAATTAAGCCATGATATAGAAGCATTGCATGATTGTAACTTCTTTATTGTGACGGTTCCAACCCCTATAACCAAATTTAAAACTCCGGATTTGAAGCCTTTGTTAGGGGCTTCGTCCACGGTTGGCAAAGTTTTGAAGAAAGGTGATATTGTTGTGTACGAATCGACCGTGTATCCAGGTTGTACAGAAGAAGATTGCGTGCCTGTATTGGAAAAGGAATCAGGTTTGAAATTCAATCAGGATTTCTTTTGTGGTTATTCCCCTGAACGTATTAATCCAGGTGATAAAAAGAATACTTTGACAACGATAAAGAAGGTGGTATCTGGATCAACACCTGAGATTGCAGATAGGATAAACGAACTTTATAGCTCCATAATTAAAGCCGGTACATTTAAGGCTTCTTGCATAAAAGTCGCAGAAGCTTGTAAAGCTATTGAGAATGCGCAGCGAGATGTCAATATTTCTTTTATGAATGAGTTGGCTCTTATTTTTGATAAGATGGGTATTGATACGCAAGAGGTATTGGATGCTGCCGCGACAAAGTGGAACTTTTGAAGTTTGCTCCTGGCTTAGTAGGTGGACATTGTATCGGTGTGGATCCGTATTATTTGTTACACAAGTCACAATGCTTAGGATATAATCCGCAAGTAATACTATCAGGGCGTACTGTTAATAATGAAATGGGACGTTTTGTGGCTTCTAAAACTGTTAAACTGATGATCCGTCATGGCATAAAGATTGTCGGAAGTAAGGTTTTGGTCCTTGGTTTTACTTTTAAAGAGAACTGTCCGGATACTCGAAATACAAAAGTTGTCGATATTATTGATGAGCTAAAAGATTTCGGGGTTGACGTAGATGTTTATGATCCTTATGCTTTAAGAGATGAAGTAAAGGAAGAGTATGGCGTCGAACTGTTGGAGCAGATGTCGGATATCAAGAAATACGACGGTATTATTTTAGCTGTTGCTCATGATGAGTTTAAACAGTTGGATTTTGGCTTCGTTCGTAACCAGCCGACCGTTTTATTTGATGTAAAAGGCGTCTTGGATAAATCATTAGTGTACGGGAGACTTTAAAATGAAATTAGCACCAATTGTTATATTTACTTATAACAGGCCGTGGCATACTCAGCAAACGGTTGAAGCATTGTTGAAGAATGAATATGCTTCAGAAAGTGATTTGATAATTTTCTCTGATGCTCCTAAAAATGAAGCGGCTAAAAAAAGGGGTGGAAGAAACTCGTTCCTATATTCGAAATATTACAGGATTTAAATCGTTGCGTATTATTGAGCGAGATCGGAATTTTGGCTTGGCTAATAATATTATTGATGGTGTCACTTCCATTGTCAATGAGTTTGGAAGGATAATTGTTTTAGAAGATGACTTGCTTACTTCCCCCTATTTTTTGAAGTTTATGAATGAAGCGTTGTCTTTGTATGAAGATGAAGAACGGGTGATAAGTGTTCATGGATATATTTATCCGATAAAAAAAAGCTTACCTGATACTTTTTTCATAAAAGGAGCGGACTGTTTAGGGTGGGGTACTTGGAAGCGAGGTTGGGATTTGTTTAATTCAAACGGAAGTGAATTGCTTCATTGTTTGAAAGAACGGTCTCTCACTAGAACGTTTGATTTTGAAGGAAGTTATCCATATACTCGAATGCTGGAGAGACAAGTTAATGGAGAAATAGGCTCTTGGGCAATACGTTGGTATGCATCGGCTTTTTTAGAAGATAAGCTAACGTTGTATCCGGGTAAATCATTGATTTATCACAATGGAAGTGATGGAAGTGGCACTAATTGTGGAACAAGTGAGGAGTTTGATGTGGAGCTATCGCAAGAACCGATATTAGTTTGTCCGATTGAAATTAAAGAATCCGAATATGCTCGAAAACAATTTATTTTTTATTTTAAATATGTGATCTTATGGGCAAGAATTAAAGATCGGTTAAGACATATTTTTAGATTAAAAACGCATGCTTAATTTCTGTACTCTTTTTTGATTCTGGCTATCTCTCCAGAGGATTGGCGATGTATGAGTCGTTGAATCGACATTGTAAAGATTTCCATCTTTATGTGTTCGCTTTTAATGATGAATGCTTTTCGGTTTTAAAATCTCTTTATTTGGCAAATATGACGGTTATTTCCTTGCCAGAGTTTGAAGATGAAGAATTATTGAAAGTAAAGCCAACCAGAAGTAGGGGAGAATACTGTTGGACTTGTTCTTCTTCAACGATTTTGTATGTGTTGGATAATTATGATGTCGATCATTGTACCTATATTGATGCGGATTTGTATTTTTTTGCTTCTCCTCAAATACTGTTGGATGAAATGGATGAAAGCGAGTCTGTGTTAATTACTCCACACCGTTATACGCCTCAATATGATCAAAGTGAAAAAACAGGAATATATTGTGTTCAATTTGTTTATTTTAGGAATAATCAACAAGGGCGTAAAGTTCTAACGTGGTGGCGTAAGGCTTGTTTGGAATGGTGTTATAATCGTTTTGAAGATGGACGTTTTGGTGATCAAAAATATTTGGATGATTGGCCTGAACGTTTTGAAGGCGTGCACGTTCTCCAACATTTAGGTGGTGGTGTCGCTCCTTGGAATATGCAGCAATATCGTTTTGAGCAACAAGGAAAAGAGATAATAGGTATAGAATTGGAGACGGAAAAACAGTTCCCTCTTGTTTTTTATCATTTTCATTCATTAGTATTTGTAACTCCGTTTTATTTTTCTCCTCGTCCTTATTATAAGAGGAATGATTCTACTATTATATTGCTATTTAATCCATACGTGAAAGAGATAGTGAAGTTGAGAAAACAATATGCGTTAGGTAAAATGGAACATTATTTATCCGGATGGAAATTTTTTAAGTATCTTGCGGAAGTTTTTGTTAGAAGAGGATTTAAAGAAATACATTATATAAAATTATTACATCAATAATAAATGGCTCATATAATTGATTTAAAGACTTTTACGGATGATAGGGGAAATCTGACTGTGATAGAAAAAGTAATACCTTTTGATATCAAACGTATTTTCTATATTTATGGAGTTGATGATTCTACTAGGGGAGGGCATCGGCATCATAAGACTATGCAAGCAGCAATTTGTTTGCAGGGACATTGTACGATATCAAATAATACCGGAGTAGAAAAGCAAGAGTTTGTATTGGATTCACCTCATAAATGTTTGATATTGGATCCGAATGATTGGCACACGATGCATCATTTTAGTAAAGATGCCATATTGATGGTACTTGCTTCGGAATTTTTTGATCCTAACGATTATATTTTCGAACCTTATGATTGAATATGAAAATTTAGGAAGGACGAATAAGTCTTTAGAAAAGGAATATAAGGAGTGTTTTTCTTCTTTTTTGGAAAGTGGCTGGTATGTCTTGGGCAAAGAGGTGAGAACTTTTGAAGAAAGTTTTGCCGGTTATTGTGGAGTCAAGCATTGTATTGGAGTTGCTTCAGGGTTGGATGCCTTAATGCTGGCTTTGCGTATTTATGATTTTCCGCAGGGAAGTGAAGTCTTGGTTCCTTCAAATACATATATTGCAACCATTTTGTCCATATTGCAGTGTGGCTTGAAACCTGTATTAGTAGAACCAGATATTCGTACTTATAACATTGACCCTTTAAAGATCGAAGAACATATCTCTGAAAAAACAAAAAGCGATAATGGTGGTTCATCTTTATGGGAAAGCCTGCGAAATGACTTCTATCATGCAGCTCGCTGGAAAGTATAATCTACAACTGATAGAAGATTGTGCTCAAGCTCATGGAGCTAAATATAAGGGACAGAAAGTTGGTACTTTTGGAACAGGTGCATTTTCTTTTTATCCTACAAAAAATTTAGGAGCACTGGGAGATGCTGGGGCTATTACTACTAATGATTCAAAAGCTGATTCTGTGTTTAGAGCGTTAAGAAATTATGGTTCAAATATCAAATATCAGAATGATTATATTGGCTATAATTCTCGTTTGGATGAAATTCAAGCAGCGTTATTGAATGTCAAACTAAAACATTTAGATGAAATAAATGCTCATAAAAGAAAACTAGCTCAAATTTATATAGAAGGTTTAAAGGAAGATTTTATTAAGCCAATAGTTACCTCCGACTGTTTTGATGTGTATCATATCTTTAATGTTCGACACCCTAAAAGAGACATGTTGAAAGAGTATTTGCTGAAAAATGAAGTTAAGACAGATATTCATTATCCTATACCTCCTCATAGGCAAAAAAGCTATGCAAGGTATATTAAAAGGGGAGTATCCTATTTCAGAAGAAATACATCGTACGACATTAAGTTTACCTATCTCTTATGGGCATTCGGAAAGTGATGTATATAGAGTCGTAGAGATAATGAATAAATTTTGAAATATGGTTCATAAACTACTTGTGTACTATAAATATCAGCGATTTTTTCCTGGGCTAATTAGTATATTAATTAATCTCTATTCCTTTTTTCATTTGTCTTGTTCATAACACATAAGAAATCAACGAAAACAATCAAGAGCCGTGGCCTTCAGGACACGGCTCTTGATTGTTTTACCTCACCCCATCAGCCACCTGCAGACGCATCCCACTCCCCCGCAGGCGATCAGTGTGTAGCCTGAGATTCCCAGCCAGTCGGCTGAGGGTGGCTGGTGGTCGGGGGAAGGGAAGAGGGGCGTCGGGATTCTTGGGAATGTGGGGAGGGGGGTTGGTTGTTCTTCAGGAGGGAGAGAATCCCGCCGATGCAGGCCAGGGTCACTTCCGTTTCCCCTTCCAGAGGGAGAGGAGGGACAGGAGGAAGAGGCTGGGGGGAGGAGGACAAGGACGGTCGCTGGGAGACGGTTTACGCTTGCGGGGAAAGATGACCTGGGCGAGCGTGAGGAAGAAGTTGAGTACTGTTTCAAGGACTTTCATAAATTAGAAGGATTTTTCAATTTTTAATTCTCAATCTTTAATTTTCTCGATCTGTCGGCAGAGCTTTATCAGCAAGATGCGGTAGGCTTCGCGGTTGTCGCCGTTGACTTCGCTGATGTAACGGCTGTATGAGATGGAACGGGCGAAAAGCCTGCGGGTTGTTGCTGACGTCGGCCGCCGGGGTGTAGGCATGGCGGATCAGGCGGGCGTAGTCCATGAAGGAATCCTGCGGAGTGTCGTAGACACGGAAACGGGAGGAGTGGGCGCCCAACTCGATACCTTCGCCTTTCCACCAGACGTTTTTTTCTTGCCGTAGGCGGTGATACCGAAAAAGTTATGGTGCTCGCGTGCGAGGTCGCTCTGTCCCCAACCCGATTCGATGACCGCCTGTGCCAGGATCACTACCGGATTGATCCGGAAACTTTCTCCGCCTTGCGGGCAATGACGATATAAAAGACCTGTTATGACGATATAAAATCAACCTGTTTTGCTTTTTCATTTTCTTGTTGTTTTTGGACACTGTTTTGATTTTTTACAAACAGCCCCTTTTAATTATATTCTTGTTGTTTTTCGCCTGATGATTTGAACGTCTTTTTCACCGGTCATATCCGCCCCTCTTTTCCACCCCTTTCTGCCTGCGACCATCCGGATAGGCGGCCCAGCTTATCCTTCTTCCAACCGTTCCTCCATGACGGACAGGATGCCGTCGATGACCGGTTTCACATCTCCACGAAGGCCTGCGCACTGCCACCATGTTACAGAACTTTTCGAATTTCAATTTCTTCAAGGAACGGACCTGTGCATAGTACAGCTTCGAGCCCTCGGCTGCGTCTTTGCGCATATCGGTCTTCTTACCAAGCGATAGTTTAATGACATAAGCGTGATTAGTTTTTAAGTGAATACTTTTACGGAATCTTTTTTCATTATCGATAACAAGACAAAGGTAAGGTCCCGGTACAGGCAGAAATACAGATTGGGGAACATCGGCGAAGATCGATGCGGAAACAGGTAGAAAGAAGTAGGATATAAATGTGATTATCTATTGAATATTGATTTTTATTCCGTATCTTTATAGGACAATGAAACGATACGGGTGGCAGGAATTGGCGGTCCTTTACGGGCCGGATTTGATGCCGGAATCGGCCGGGAAACGGTTGTCCAAATGGGTGGGGGCAGACCCGGTGTTAGAGACGGAGCTGCAGGGCTACGGTTGGCGGAAAGGGAAGAAGACGTTGACACCCCGACAGGTGAAGACAATCGTGCAGTTTTTGGGTGAGCCTTGAACCCAGGGACTTCTGTGTACGAAACAAGGGACTTTGACGTGTAAGACCAGGGAACTTGGGAGACAAAAGACCGGATTTCCGGATGCGGAAGAGGGTACTTTTTCCCATCGATAGGGAGAGGATAAAGGCCGGCCGGCATTGCAGGCAATAAATAGATAAGCATAAATTAAAAAAAGCGGAAAAGACTATTGCCGCTCGTACAAGAAAATCAGAAAAAGAGGTACGGACGCATATGAGCGAAATGATCGTTTATGCACTCTTCCTTACGGAAAAAAGCGGAAAGGCGCAGAATTTCTTCCAGGAATTCGGGGATGACCGCATCGTCTGATTTTCGGGATAGAAGAGAAAGCGTATAAGAACCGCATCCCGGTGTCGAAGCCGGAATTTCTGATCGGGATTTTTAAGACAGGAATTTTTTCGGAATTTGTATAGGAAATAACGTGTAAACCCGCTTGCAATGCGCCGCGCCGGCTTTTTTATCCGACATTTTTGGGTATTACAAAACGCCCCTTTCCTGTCGTACCTTTGCCCATGCCGATTGAAAAGGGCGCAAATTAATGAGCTTATATATATATTAATATATTTATTCTAAGATGTAGGATTGAACCGAAACTGACGGAAAACCTCTACAAGTAGCTGAAAATAAATTGTTTATATTGTGCTATTGACTGCACCGTTTTTATTTGGGGTAAAAATGTTTAATTTTAAATCCGTTCATTATGAAAAAGGATATGACGTTTTCGGCCGATTTTGCAAGATGCGGCTATACGAAAGTTTCCCGGCAGGCCATGCAGATTGCTTTTACGCCGGGAGACAAGTGTGAAAAAGAGGCAAAGGTGCTCCTGTGCATATTGGGTTTTGCCTATTTCAAAAAAGGAGAAGTCTCCTTTCATTTCAAAGACTATGCTTGTGAACGAGGCGAGTGGATCACCTCTTATATGGGAAAGACGGCGGTGGCTTTGCACATGGCGCTTCAGGCGGCGCGTGCGGGGGCGGAATACGCTTTATTTCAGCATCGAGATGAGCGAGGAGGAGGTGACGGAACGTATCCTTTCGATGCTGAGCGGCGTGGAGGCCGGCAAGATCCGTTTCAAAGGGGACGAACCGCGAGGAGCGTGCGTTGTTGGAGAAAGCGGCGGCTGAGCTGGCGGGGTTGCCGTTGAGGATCGTCTATTGCGGTTCGCTCGCCATCGACGAGATCCGTGCCGTGCTGATGACGCGCAAAGGCTCGCCGGGAGCTGGACATCTTCTTCATCGACTATCTGAACCTGATCCATATCCCTTACACACGGGGCAGCCGCAACGAGACGACCGATCTGGCCCTGGGCGATGTGGTGCGGAAGGTGAAGCTGATGGCGGTCGAGCTGGATGTGCCTGCCGTCCTGTTGGCGCAGATGAACCGCGACAGCGACCGGCGCCTGGCTCCTTATCTGCCGATCTTGAGCGACCTGCGTAACTCCGGCGCGATCGAGCAGGTGGCGGATCAGGTGATCTTCGTCTTTATGAAAACCGGTTGTTATGAGGCGATTCGTTGAAAGAGAGAATCCTTCGGGTGGCCACGATCGAGGAAGTGGTGGCTGCCTATGTGCCGTTGCAGCGCAGCAGCGTTGCCGGCTTGTGTCCTTTCCATGCAGACAAGCATCGCTAAGGTGCGTCCATCCGGAAAACCAGTTTTTCAAATGTTTCCGCTTGGCGACCAATTGTCTTTCGTCATCGAGGATGTTCGTTTGCACTGTCCATTCGACGATTGGCGCCGCTCCCCGGACAAAACCGGCAAATGAAAACGTCTGTTGTTGCAATTCTCCCTGTTGCAGCCTTACGTGCCGGAAGACGAGGCTTTGAGGGAGACGTACCGCCTTTTGGGTGGGGATCGCTCCTCCGGAAGTGCCGGCGGATTACCGGAAGATGCGGTCGCGGTTGATCTTCCCGATCCGGGACGAGAAGGGAGGGCTGGTGGCGTTTGCGGCCCGCAGGCGGACGGATGGTGAGGGAGGGAGCTGGGCATGTCAACTCGCCGGCCAGTCCGGTCTATAGCAAACCGGGTGCTTTATGCGCTGGACCGGGCGGGGGAGGCGATACGGGAGAGGCGGTTCGTCTTCGTCACCGAAGGCTACAAAGGACGCCCTGGCGATGCATGCCGCCGGATTTACGGAGAGATACGGTGGCGCTCTGCGAAGGTGGCTTTCACTGCCGGGCATCTCCGGTTGCTG
>VOFI01004325.1_pt1 | contig 15033 bp, 20 predicted proteins | sample 5384131 | NCBI WGS metagenome assembly VOFI01 (sample SAMN12384728, study PRJNA508395) | human gut metagenome | isolation source: healthy gut H | host: Homo sapiens
TTTCTTTATTATAGTTAGGAATTATTATTGAAATCCCTTCCATAAACCCACTTCCCTCACTTCCTGGATATTAATTTTCTATATTAAAACGTTTTATTGCGAGCGTATATCCCCAAAAATTGCAACATAATTAATAATTCTTGATTCTATTCCAAAATAGCTAACAAAAGTCAAAAATCCTAATAGTACGATTGAAAAAGTAAATGCTGGTGCTATTTCGCTTTTTCTTTTTTATTAGAAGCAATAATTCTTTTATCATACTAAGTAAAAAGATACATAAACAGTTACACCAATAATTCCATAATCATATAGAGTATTAAGATAATCATTATGTGCTAGATTTCCATTCAAAATGTACATATAACCACTGTATTTATAAAATCTAAACGCATGATAACCATGTCCTATCAATTTTTCGCTCAATGTCGATGCATTAAATGCCTCCAAAACATTTTTCCCAAATTGCGCTGCGCCCATTTGTATCACCATTTAACATTTCATTTAATCTTTCAACTATATCCAATTTTCATTAGCTTTGTCACAAAATACATCGCCAAAAAAATTGCAAAAATTGCAATAATATATTTTGCTATTCTATTAACTATAGCTTTAACATTTTCCCTTGAACTTTAGCTTTTTACAAGGAAATACCCCATTATTCCGACAGCTAAAACAAGGATACAACCCGCTTACTTGTCATTAGCATGATAAGAAATGTACATATTAAATAAATTACATTAAACTTAATGCCATGCTCCATATCCATTTCATATAATGAAAATGGAACCAGTGCTAAAAGCACATATGTTGGAAACATTTCACTCGTTCCTGAATTATTCCCAAAATATGTTCAATGACCAAAACAAATGAATATCCCAAACATACAATTTTTGTTATCTTTAGAATTCTAAAAAGTGACACCTCTGAAATACAATTTTGAGCCGTCACCTCATAAGCAGTAAGAAATAAAAGAGGCCATAAAGCTGCATCTGTAAAATCATTTATAGAAGTTTTGGTAACAATAAGAATATTAAATGTCACTATCAGCACATAAGATACTGCCAAAAAATGTAGGGCTCCATATTGTTACCTTACTCTTGATATTTTGAAGAAAAATTAATAGCGCAAAATACAAAGCAAATAAGTCTCGCTAATAAGTATCCCATAGGTTCGCTATTTGAAAATGTTAAAATTCTATATGCAAAAAAGCAAGACATAAGCAACACGCAAACCAGTTCACCATATAACAGATATTTTTTTGTATCGCTTTCTTACTCATTTTTTTAACTCCTTCATCATTGTAGAAATATCTGCAAATAAATCACAGTTATTTTTCAACCATTTCTTATCTCTCTCCCACCATTTGATCGACAGTAAATAATTAATTTGGTCTTCTTCAAACCTTTTTCCAATTATTTTTGCCGGAACACCTGCTACAATCGCATATGGAGGTACATCTTTCGTAACTAAAGCATTCGCGGCAACAACTGCTCCATTTCCAATTGTCACACCAGAAAGAATTGAGGCACCATCACAAATCCAAACATCATTTTCAATCTTCACATAATACTGATTATCTGGATCAACATAAGATTCTTCACAATATTTTTGTTTTTCCACATATGTAAAAACCAGCTTGTTTCTGCAAAGAAAAAAAAGCCGGATGTATCGATACAAATTCATGAACCGGATGATTTCCGTGAACACTTCGCACATTTGGCCCAATACACGTATATCTTCCTACATTGCAACCTTCTATGCTGCTATTATGTCCAACATAAGTTGCATACCCAAAAACTCGACGATACTATTTTTGCATATCTATCTATAAAATTGTTTCCTTCAAATTTGCAGTCAAAAGATACTTTTGAGCATCGTGCAAACCTACATTTTCTTTTTTTTAATTTTATTTTTTATAATACTTTCAATACTTTCTCGAATTGCACTCATATTCTACTCAACCTTTTTTATAAATTTAGCAGGATTCCCCGCCCATATTTACATAATCTGGAATAGATCTAGTAACAACAGATCCCGCTCCCACAATGCTTCTTTCACCGATTGTAACTCCTTTAAGAACTATGGTGTGAGCACCAATGAATGCACCATCTTTTTATTACAACGGGGGCATGTTTTACTCCTAAATCTACAGTTCCCATTCTCTCATTAAAATCCAAAGAATGAAAAATCATTATCATAAATTTTGCAATTTCCTCCTATCAAAACATTATTTCCTATTGCAATCGAATCTACTGCAACAAGAGCACTATTTGATATTCCGGTATTATCCCCAATTGTTATAGCTGCATTATTTTTTTTGCAAATAAAATAGTTTTCACGTCACCACCAATTGGATTAGTTTCTCTGCAAGAAGTGATCGATACATTTTCGCCTATAGTAATTGTACCTGTTCCTCTAACAAATAATGTCCCATGTGTGGATAGCCCTTTTCCACAATTAATTTTTCTCAATCTCAGCGTCAAAAGATTGATGACATGACTTGGAAACCATTTAATTGCTATAATTGTTCTCTTTAGTCCCATATTATTAAATCATATTCCTTTCAAAACTCGATACACTCTCGTTCCCTTAATCATATTGACCATTTGATTTCTAACTGTTTTTATAATCTCTATACTTTTTACTTTTATTTGGGGTTCTCCATAAGATAACGCCATTCTGCTTCCTTCTTTAAATACAGCCTTAGAATGTGTATCACTCACTCCTCCTGCTTTAAATTTTGTCAAACACTGGTCAATATAATCAAACTTTTTCCCTGCTTTATACATTCTATAAAGTAATTCTTTATCCATGCAGTATTTATAAGTCACATCAAACAAACCACATTCCTCATAAGCTTTTTTTTTCTTTACAAATGTAGATGGATGAATCAAAACCATGTTATACAACAGTTTACTTAAATCATGTTTAGGTTTAGACACATACTCTAAATTTCTTTCGCTATCAACCCAATAGCAATTCCCATAGTATATATCCGCATCTATTTTTCACATTCATTTTTTCAATATCTCCGATGTTTCCGGAAGCAATTCATCATCTGCATTAATCAACCCAATTAATGTTCCAGATGCCATTTTATTCCTTTATTAAAGGCATCACTAATTCCTTTGTCTCTTTCTGAAATGTGCTTAAATAGTATTCCCTTTTCTGCAAAAGATTTCTCGTAACTACAAACTCGATTATACGTTTTATCTTTTGACCCTCCATCAATAATAATGTATTCATATACTGGACATGTCTGATTTAAAACTGATTTTATAGTTCTATCTATACACTGTTCAGCATTATAGCAAACAGTAACAATTGACAATTTCATATTATATTTCTCCTCATATTTCATTCTTTAGGCTTTCATAGACATCAATAAGCATTGCATAGTTTCTTTTTTCTGTGTATTTTTCATAATATTTAGATGCTGTACTTTCACATATACTATTGCATTTCATTACGCAAGTAATCATATCCTCTATAGAGTCAAATTGAAATTTATAACCTGTTACTCCCTCTTCAACAACACTTCCAGCATTTCCCAAATCAGAACAAATGACAGGTGTTCCAACACTAAACGCTTCCACAATGCTCATCGGAAATCCTTCATACCACTGAGTAGGCAATACAAGTGCTTTGCTGTTTGCTATTATCTTTAGAGCCTCATTATTTAGCACAAATCCACGCATTTCAATGTTCACATCGTTTTTCTCTAATGAACGACTTACACCAATCTTCCATTGGACCGGTACCACAAACAATTAACTTTGGGGCTTCTTCTCCCCATACGTTTCCAGGCTTCAAAAAAGAATAAAGTCAATTCCTTTTTAGCTTATCTAGTCTTCCTGCAAAAACAAATTGATCTTTTCTATCCTTTTCTGGAACATATTCATTTTTGCATTCAACGAAAAATTAGGCTTTACAAATACCCTTTCCGGTTTAATTTGCTTTAATCCCAACAGTTTTTGCTTATTAAAATCAGTCAAGCAAATATAATTGATTTTTCCGTAAATTCCTGTCATTCGATGAAATGCTGTACTAAGCACACATGCCAACGTCTGAATTTTACTTCCTCGATAGCAACTGTGTTTTACTGCGCATTTCAAACCATACTCTACACAATCCTCACAAATATGTCCATCTCTATAAAAAGTTGCCCCGGGACAGAGTAGCCGGAAATTATGTATCGTCTGAACTACCGGAACTTTCATGCGTCTTGCCGCATAATAGACCGCTGGACTTACTAGATTAAGTGTGTTATGAACATGAACAACTTCTATCTTCTCTTCGTCTATTAATTTCTTGATATCTCGATATGTCCTTGGATTAAACACTGTTGTAATTGGAAGAAAAGCTTTCTGAATCTTTGACATCTGCTTCAGTTCTGCATTATTACGGCTATATAGGATCACCTTATGGCCATGCTTCTCAAGCATTTTCTTTTCATTTGCAACAACTGTATCTTCTCCACCTGGAATCTGGTAATAATTATGTACAATCAAAATATTCTTCTTTTTTGTATTGTCCACAGTCATTACCTCACTTTCCCCTTATCATTGCATTCCAAATAAACTTCGTGTTAGTGCTCCAATATCTCTTAAACAGTCTCTTCGGATCTTGTACTAAACGATACACCCATTCCAAATTATGTTTCTGCATCCACATCGGAGCACGCTTGATATTCTCTGCATAATAATCAAATCCTGCTCCAACACCAAGCATCAGTCCATCAATTTTTCCCTGATGTGCTGCCATCCACTTCTCTTGTTTTGGTGCTCCAAGCCCAACCCAGACAAAGTCCGGTTTAGTTTCATTAATTCTCTCTATAATTGCCTTATCTTCCTCTTCCGTCAGAGGTCTAAATGGCGGACTGTACATCCCAGCAATTTGAATTCCCGGATAATTGCTCGTGAGTTTTTGATACAGCAACTCCAGCGTTTCTTCTTTGCTACCATAAAAATAATGGCGATACCCTTTCTTTGCAGAGATCTCAAAAATCTCCCCCATTAAGCTTGGGCCTGTTGTGCGCTCCATATTCTTATGACCGCGTTTCTGACCAACAGTAGAAAGAGGACCGCCATCTGGAATTGCCATTAACCCGCCATTTTGAATCGCACAGTAATCTGCATCTTCAAAACTGGTTACAGTTGTATGTACATTTGAGACACATATATAGTCTCCTTTTTATTTCCGAAATATTTTTTTCGAGATAGTCTACCAACCACTCCATATTGATTGCCGCAATATTAACACCCATAATATTGCAAGTTGGAATGTGTTTTTATCAACCTTTCTCTTATACTCCATTTCTCGCACCTTTTCCTCTTTTTTCTACTTATATGTAAGGCTCATATTGAGCCAAGCAATCTATATCAAACAGTGTGTTCATCACACTGTGTTTATCATCTATTTCTCACAGTGGCCATCCTTCAACAACCACTGAATCTTTAATGTAGACCTGTCACAGGCTACTCACTCATTTTCTGCTTCAACTGAAACTTTATGGTAGACACCTTCATACCAGCTCACCAACAAAGTGCTGTGTCTTCTTGTCATAACTCGCAGTCGCACTTCTCTATTTTTCAAAGTGCTGACCCTTATTGTCATAACCCGTACACCAACTCACTTTATTAAAACTGTACAAGTTCATATCTTCCTCTTGTTGCAACATGAACAATCATCTACCCCTCACTACCTCTAATTCTCCAGAAAAAAATGCAGTTATCATGTCCAACTCTCGTCTGCAATAAACTTTTCCAGAAAAAATAGATTTTGGGCTTTTCAACACTTTCAACCTCCACCTCTAATTCTTTGGAAAAATGAAGGTATCATGTCACTACCTTGCTCTGCAATAAATTAGGCTCGTAATAGGGATATTTTGCATGAGTTTTATACGCCACCGTAGACCATTATGCCGCAACTGAAAGTTTGAGGTAGACATTCGTAGGAGCCGCAATTACAACAAAGTCCGCATCAGAGTATGCAGCCTTTGCATCCAGAGTTGCGGTCAGGTTCAATTTTTTTCTGCGAGATACTTCTCGATATAGTCATCCTGAATCGGAGACTTACGGTTGTTGATCAAGTCCACTTTCTCTGGGACGATATCCACAGCTGTTACTTGATGATGCTGAGAAAGTAATATAGCAATTGATAAGCCAACATAACCGGTACCAGCAACCGCAATTTTATAGTCCTTCTTCATAATCCCATATCCTCCTGAAACCGTAATTCATTATTAATACTAAAATTTTGAAATAAACATTCTATTTCTACCACACAAACTCCGCGTCCCAGACATCCACTCCAGAGTCCTGGTAAACATCCAACAACTGTGCTCTTAGCATTTCCTTACTAATACCTTTTTTTTCAAAATTACCTGCAAGAATCCACCCCCACCAGCACCAGAAATGAATTTTCCATCAATCAAATCCTCACAGCTTGCAAAATCTGTTCGATGCAGGTATTGGTTGATCCTGCATCCAGCTTGGACACTTCCCAATGTTCATTCAACAGTCTGGCAAAAGCATTTACATCTCCCTGTTCCAGTTCATACCGCATCATGACAGCCAGATGCTTCATCTCTTCCAACGCTTCTTTTTGATTCTTTCTTTCCGCCAATATAGTTTCCAACTACATCGCGAAGCAGGTTTCTTGCCAGGCGGCGCTGGCCGGTGTAAATAAGTGCAAATCTTTCCTGAAGCTCTGCTTTTGTATCTTCATCTAAATCCAGATATTCTACTTTCAGTTTCTGCTTCATTCCAGGTCTTGAGGTAATATATTTAATACCGCTGGTAAGTCCTCCAACCTGGTCCTGCCAACCGCCACCAGTACTCATAATCTGTTCCAGATTCAATACCAGTTCATATACGTCAGAATCGCTCCAGCTTGTGCCCAGGAATTTTCCCAGGGCACAAACACAGGCTCCTGAGAGGATACTGCTGGTACCAAGTCCGGAGCCTTTTGGAACTCCCTTACACAAGTAGACATGTAGAAGCCACCGCCCATCTCTTCCAGGATTTTTTCCAAATCGGCTTCGCCCTCCATAGGTATAATTCCACACGCAATCAATGCTGCTTTATGAAGTGCAAAGGAATCGTAAGGATTATGACAATCCTGAATTTCTGCTGCAGTTGTCACAACACCATGTGCATCCAGATCGAGACTTGCAAATTCAATGTGTTTTTCCGGCAGCTTTCTTAATTCCACTTCGATTGGTTCCTGTCCATTCAGCAAAATTGCAGCATTTAATACAACACCGCCTTTTTTTCATTACAATATGGCGGAGTATCCGTCCAGCCGCCGCCCCAGTTCACACGAACCGGAAGGCTCACTTTTACCTGATTTTCTGCAATCTTATATTTCTTTACCTGATTTACATTACTTGCTTTAAATATTTCCTGCTGGATTGTGGCAAAGCATTTCTGCTCTACCTGATCGTAGCTGATTCCGTGAAAATTCTTTTTTCATAAACTTCATGGAACGGGAAATACTGTATAAAAACACGGATTTTCTCTTCAAATGGCAATTTTTTCTGCCATTTCCATAAGCATGTCAAACTGTTTTTCATCCAATTCTGTAACGCCAAATGTTTTCAGAGAATCTACATAATGTTCTCCGGCACGTAAACGATTCAGGGAAACGCTCTATAAGGGATCCGGTTTTCCAGTTTTTCTTCCCATGGAACCAATACAGATGCATCTGCCATCTGGAAGGATTCTTCCAGAGAATAACGTTTCAGAGCCTTCCATTCTGCGACCTTCACTTCGTCGGCTTTTTTCAGAACTCATTCTATGAAGAAGCAATGCCCAGGAAACACCTTTTTTCTGGCTATCTGTAACCGGATAAAGCTTCGCCTTCCACAAAGAGTGATCTTCACTTTCCCAGATATCTTCTGTCTTTAAATTATTTAAATTTATAAAGCTCTGTAAATCTCCGGCAAGGAAGCTTCCTCTTTCTTCCAGTGTTTTCTTCGGATTATCTTTAATTCCATATGCTCTTACAATATATCTCTTTTCACCATTCTCTCTTTTTAACGCAACTCCATGCAGCACCATGGATGGAACCGTTACATCTTTAAGCTCCAGCTGTGAAATCACACAGTCTTTCTCTAAAACGGTATTTCCTCTTAGCCAGCTGTTTTCTACATAGCATTTATCAGCTAGTTGCACTGTTCCCTCAATAAGAGCATTATGTACTGCTGCCTGTACTTTTTTTCTCAGATTTATAATTGGTAAATACCATTGGCTTCCCAATCTAAATATTCATAATCTGCAATCTCATCTGTTAAAAGAGCCAGAAGCTCCCTGGTTGTTCCAAAATGAATAAATTCAGCAGGAGAAAGGCAAATCAGCTTCATTTCGAATGAATGCAATACTTCCCAGATCCTGGTACGACATTCAGTCAGCTCTTCACAGAAGGTTCCTTCTGGCTGCTCTTTGTAGTACTGCTCCAGTGTAGAATCTTCAGCTAATGGATAAAGAAAATCTCCATATAAACTGATTCGTGATTTTTCATTGACAAACGGGCGTATTTTTCTGCATCGATTTTGCCATCAGTCTGAACCAGTGATAATAGAGCATTCATCAGATTTACATCAAACAAAACTGCGCCCGTATCCAGATCTACATTTCCGTGGGTATTTACAGCCCCTAATTTTTCCAGGGTTTCAATGGATTGTTTATGAAGGAATTTTTTACATAGTCTTTTCCATTATTCAGAATACGCCATGATCTTTTTCCCACATCTACCGGAGATTTCATGGAGATTGCTGCGGCACCATGAAACTGTGCATCAATCTGTAATGGATTAAATAAAAGAAGAACATCACCGGAAAGTACCAGCATTCCTTCACGGAAGCGAGATGGTACCCCTGCCATGCCTATAAGAAACTCATCAAATAAAGTTGATGCTCTTCCATCAGGAAGTTCACGCGGTACAGGAGAAAAAAGCTTTCCACATACAGAATATTGCGGAACACGTTTACTATCGCCGCCAGAATGAATTACAAGGATTCGCTTATTGTGGAAATCTCCTGCAATATCTTCCTGCTCTGCCAGTTTTTGCAGCACCTGCAAAGTAGCGCCTCCAGATCCAACTCTTTTTCCATCTGGATCTGGTAATACGAGATATTTTGTTTTACATGGAAGCACATTTTTATTTTGTCGATACGTAATCTGACTTTTTGAAAAGCATTGGCCTGCTCCTCATTTGATGCAGTCAATACTATGTAATCCCATTGTGCAAAGCTTCTTTTTCGGATGGAGCGCTGATAATCTTCCCATGCGTCTATATAGCTTTGTCTTAAAAACAGATTTTTCATCTTTTTGTATTGATCAATTATCATAACTTTCTATCAATTATCCGGTAACCAGATTTCCTTTCCATTATTATGTATAAGAAGCAATATAAAATCACATTGATCCATCTTTTTCACTACAACCATTACCGTCTTAAAAGGATTTTAATATCCAATCCAATATTCCAATTTCAATATATTCTTTATCCAATCTCACAACTTCCTCAAAGTCGGTAATGTCACTCCCGCCCACTAACCTGCCACATTCCCTGTAATTCCTGGTTTTATAGCCAGTCTAGCCGTTTATGATGTGGCTCATACAGATTCGTTTCGAAATAAGCGGTGGTCTGGTTCCCACAATCGACATATCACCTTTTAGCACATTAAAAAACTGCGGAAACTCATCCAAACTGGTTCTTCTGATAAAATCACCAACTCCAGTTTTATGTGTTCCATCTGACAGCACCTTATTTCCGATTACTCGGGGGTCAAAGTCCATCTTGAACATTTTTCCATCGCCCAGCTTGTTCTCTTTCATAAGCTCTGCTTTCCGCGCTTCCGCATCCATGTACATGCTGCGGAATTTGTACATTTTAAATTTCTTTCCGTTTTTTCCCACACGTTCCTGAGAAAAGAAAATCGGGCCTGGAGAAGCTATATAAATAGCCGGACCCACAAAAAAGACAAATAATCCGGTTGCGATACATCCTACTAATCCACCAAAGATATCCATCAGTCTTTTTTAACAACAACTGTCCGGCAGATGCATAGTTAAGACTTGTAGTCAAAACGGTATACTCTCCCACTTTTTCTACAAACTGTCTCTTTCCAGTTTTATTTGTTATCTTGGCGAGATTTAAATGAACGGTTACACCGGTCTCTGTTAATTTATCGATCAGCTCATCCGGATAAGGAAGTTGCTTCAGAAATGACAACCAGCACTTCATCGATCCATTCCTGACATACATACATAGGAAGTTCATCTGCATTTGCAACCACTGGTACACCACAGATTTTCTTTCCTGACCAGTCAGCATCAATCACAACTACTCCGGCAAGAGAGAATCTTGCATAATTATTTTCCTGCATATTTTTTACTACTTTATCTGCTTCTTCTTTTGAAGTAACAATAAGCAGTTTACGGTCGCCGCCGATTTTCCATTTTTTTAATATAAGTTAAAAATAAGTAAATGACCACAGTGGTAATCAGAATCATTCGTGAAAAACTCTGTCCCTCCTGAATCATAAACAGATACGCAATTGCAAGTGCGCCCACTATAACAGCCTGATTTAACGTTGATACAAACTCTTTGTAATGACCTCTTTTCAACACACTTTTCATGGTTCCAGCCATAAAAAATCATTACCAGATCTGCCAGTCCAAGAAAAATAGCCATATTTCGATATAAAACATCGCCATATACATTCATTCCATAGCCACGTATGGCATATGCAAACATAAATGCCAGCTGAAGACAAATCATATCCAGTGCGATAAAATCAAGATGTTTTAACCACTTTTCAGAATCTTTTCTGTACATAAATATCTTTCTTTTTCCCTTCAATACCTTTTTGTTTCGCTTTACCGAAGTTTCCTCGGTTTTAATAACTTTGACCACACCCCAAAAGTTTCCTTTAGTTCTTCTGTGACTCATCTTTCATTTGGAAAATGACCCGCACCGGCGGTGGTCTGCCGAAAAGCCTGCGTCACTGGCGCAGTCTCTTTGTCCGGTTACCCGGTTTTATAGATAAGAGCGTTCGTAACGCTGCTTATTATCATTTTTCTCTTTGTTATCAATAATTATTTTGTTCTACTTCTGCGAAAAAAACTGTCCTGGCATTTCCTGCCAAGATTTCTGGCGTCATTCAGGAAGCGGTTTCCCTGATGACCATTTTCACAGAGGAATTCATTTCCCTTCCGGCGAACCTTGCCGCCGCAGATGGCACATTTGTCTTTCAGTCCGTCTGTTCTGGTTTCCAGTACCAGAATTCCTTCTGCCCAGGCTTTGTACTGCAAGTTGGTCCGGATCTTGCTGCTTAAGTGAAGCGGGGGAAAAATCGCCGCTTTTTACCATTGCCATCCGGGTGAAGTTCTGGTCGTAATCGGGGAGGACAATGATTCCTGCCTGATTCTCTTTGCAGAAGTTCAGGATTTCACGGCTGACCTGGCGTAGTGCTCGGACAGGTTCTTCAGGTGCATGTAGTACTTCCGGTTGGGCTGGGGACTATTGTCTCCCACTGTGTTTGGTCTGGATTTCTGTATTCTGGTCTCCAGCAGCTTGCAGCGGTGGCGGTACGCATCTCCGCCCCGACAGGTGTGTACAGCCAGCTGTTTTCCCTGCTCATCCAGAATGCAGCACACTGCGAAGATGTCTGTGTTTGTAAAGCGTACACTGCACAGGTTCGTGCCTTCTGCCATTCGTTCTTTGGCAGTGCGGGCATCGCTGTTCTCCTGTTTCACCGGGATATTCAGCAGGTAGCGCCTGCCCTCCTTTACCAGAGTGGGCGACATTAGCTGACCATCTTGGGGAAAGGGGCGTCCTTTCAGCTTGCAGTCTGTCCAGATCCATTTCTCACCGTTCCACAGCTTCAGGCAAATGGATCTGTCGGTGAGGTCGGAATACATTCCCTTGAAAAAAGGTAACCTTGGCTTCCAGCTTCTCAGGAATCCGGACTGAAGCTCCTGGGTGCTTTTCACTGTGGCAGATGCTTTGTTGATGGCTGCGCGTCTCAGGTAGACAGGTACTTTCCCCATTGGTAAGGGGTTGGTGGGCTGTCTGCCGTCCCGACCGGCCAGGGTCAGGAGCTCCAGACTGCGCTGGATGTCGAAGAGGCTGCTGTTCCACAGTTCTTCATGCTGTCTCAGAAGATGGTAGTAAAACTCCACCACGTTCTGAAAATATTCTTCTGTTCTGTCCAGCCATATAGGCTCCGGACAAACCAGGCGCATGCGCCAGGTTCGATGCTGTATCCTGTTTTCATAAATTTTGTCTGTGATTTCTGCTGGTTTCTTTCGTAATATTTCAGTAATGCGTATTTGCGCTGCAAACAAGCAGAAAATCAGTACAATTTGGACTATCGACCACGAATAAAGACCCCTTATTTTAGAAATTGAGATTTTTCAGTATCCGGTCACCTTGTCCAGAAAGAAAAAAAGACAGTCACAACAGAGGTCTCTCAAAAGAGAATTCTCTGGCATAACTGCCTTTTCTAAAATTGTTCATTCTGTTATATTGCCTGCTCCATCATCTGATTCATATACTGTCGCTTCGTTTCCGCCTGGATATGCACATACAGATCCAGTGTGGTTCGCACGGAAGTATGTCCAAGTATTTCGGACAGGGACTTGGTATCGAAGCCATGTTCCACCCAGCGACAGGAGAACTGATGCCGGAGAGCATGGATTTTAATGGGGGAATTCCACAGGTTTTCAGCAATGCTGCATATCTGCGTTGGATTACCCGTGGCTCCATGCATCTGGCAGTTCCAGACAAAATATATGCGGAGCCATCTTTACGAAAACGTTTCGCATAAAACAGCAGCTTGTCTGGCAACGGAATTTCCCTGTTGGAATGTTCTGTCTTCGGCGGACCGATATACAGAATGGTTTTGGAATTTTTCCAGTGTCCGGATTGCGGTCTGATCCAGATTTTTGATGCGGATCACAGTCCGCTGTATGCGGATCTTGTGCTGGGCGAAATCCACATCTTCCCAGCGCAGGCCGCTGAGTTCGCCTACACGGATGCCGGTATGCATGCAAAGCAGCAGACCAAAATGAAATCGCTGATATTGTCAATAAGAAATTTCTCCAGCTGGTTATAGTTTGCAAGCTTCATAATCTGCACCTCCTGGCTGGTGCCAGCCAAATGGGGGTAGCGGATTGGTTCACTGGTATAGACGCCTCCCCTTTGCTGCAAAGTTCAAAATGCTGCGGAGTACGCTTAAAATTACATGAATGGTTCCTGCAGACAATGCCAGTTCTCTTTTTTCTTATGAATAAGCTGCGTGATCTGAGAATTGCTGATTTTCCGTATCTGGGTGCTGCCAAGCTCCGGAAGAAGCTGATTCTTCAGGATCGCTTCATAATTAGAAAAAAGTGCTGTCCTTGATGGTATAGCGGATTTCCTGTTTCCAATGCTCAGCGGCTGTTTCGAAGGTAGCCTGGTAATTCAAAATGCCAGGATTTCGCACCAGATATCCATAGCCTGGCACTTCTGCAATTTTTTGTTTCGCTTGTCCTTTACTTCGCCATATGTTTTGCCATAGAGGGAACCGTAGTGGATTTTTCCCTCCGGATCACGGTATTTGATATAACGGGCTTCCCAGCGCCCGTCCTTGCGTTTGCGTATGTTTTCACCTTTTCTGCACATAGCTGCCTCCTTATTCTATAAGTATGTACCAATTATTTGACCACGCAATTATTTTATATCGAAAAAATCCCTTTGAAAAACTAATGGGAAAAAGGTGAATTTGGAACAAATTATGGTATAATTCGACAAAAAGAGTCTATAGTCGCTATAATTGGTGTCAAGCGTTTTTGAAAATGTCCTAAAATAATTGAAGTATTAGCCCCGGCTTTTTGCTGGGGCTTGTTAAATTGATTCGTTTCATTCCTCAGGCAATTTTTGTATCTTGATCATTCTGGTGGTGTTCTTGCTGTTTGACAAACTTTCCAAACTGTTGGCGACGCCAGGGATGATTCATTGGTGGAATGCGGGGCTTCTTTGGTTTTGGCGGAGTATAGTCTATATCTAAGTCTTTTGATTTTGTTTCGTGCTCGGGTATTTCTTCCAGTGCGTAGATGTCTTTGTCATTTACACAGCAGTATTGACTGCCATCAAAAGCCTGAATAAACATTACCTTTGTTCCTTTTCGGTAGTGGACCTGATTGCCTCTGCTGTCAATCATACGGTAGTATTTATTGGAATGCCTTAAACAGTGTCCGGTATCTACCGTTCTTTCGCATAAAACTGCAAGAATCAGGTTAATTTTTTCAATTTGGGGTTGCACTTCGAACACAGACTTGATACCATGAATGGGAAGGGAAAACTTCTCATTGAATTCCTTTATGTAGGAGTTTAGGAATTCATTGGCAGCGTCTATGGTCGTTATGCCTGCAAGTCTTAACTCGACTGGCAGGCGCGACTGTAGCGTCTGGTTCAGGCGTTCTACACGTCCTTTTGCCTGAGGCACACTGCTTGATCCCAGTTCAACCCCAAGCTGTTTACAGGCATAGGCAAACTGTGTATAGGTATCCTCATCGATAGATGGGGAGTTTTTCTTTTTATAGGTGAAAACAGTACGGCGGTCTGTAAAGAACTTGTAGGGGATACCGTAAGTTGTGAGGATCTGATGGAAAACGTGGTAATAGCCATTCAGAGTTTCCTGGGTATCAAACCAACCGCCGGTAATCCTTCCTGTAGCATCATCTATAGCCAGATGCAGATGCCATATCTGACCGGGGATCCATTCGTAGGGAGTTGCGTCCATTTGCTGCAGTTCACCGAAATAAGCGGCTCTGGGACGGCGGGAATGGGCGTCCTCAAGAGCAACAAGATTAATCTGTATCTGATCCGCTTCTTTCTGAGATTTCGCTGCTTTTTTATCGGCTTTTAATTTGTATTCAGCTTCGAGAATAGACATAACCGCTGAAGGGGAGATGTGGATATCTTCATGTTTTCCTAATAACTCAGTGAAATGCACAAAATTGGCATCATAGTATTTGTTGC
>VOFI01004155.1_pt1 | contig 15024 bp, 19 predicted proteins | sample 5384131 | NCBI WGS metagenome assembly VOFI01 (sample SAMN12384728, study PRJNA508395) | human gut metagenome | isolation source: healthy gut H | host: Homo sapiens
ACAAATCCTTTGGCTCCGATTTTGCAGCGAATGTTTCGGCGTCAATCAGCCCCTTTTCAATATATTCCGCAACATTGATATTTCCCCGCCGGAATCCTTCATCCAGAAGGCAGCCATCGGAAATAACATAGGCTGCAAAAATACAGCCGCCCGGTTTTGTAACGCGAATCGCTTCACCCAGGGCCTGTCTTTTATCCTCTTTGCTATAAAGATGATACAGCGGCCCCAACAGCAACGTAATATCATATTCATTATCCGGGAAAGCAGATAAATCCAAAGCATTGCCCTGGGTAATCGTTATATTTTCAGTTGATAAGGTATTTTTTCGGAATACCTCAATGTTATGCTCCACCAATTCCACCGCATCAACAGCGTATCCCCGGCGTGCCAGTGCATGGGAATACCGTCCCGTTCCCGCACCAATTTCCAGCACACGGGCACTCAGGTTTATATATTTCTCTATATAACGCATGGTGGTAAGGAATTCCACCGACCCGCTTTTTAACGCCAGACGGCTGTCTTCATCATAATTATTGTAAAAATCAATTAAATACGGATTTGTTTTCATATTACTGCTCCTTCGGTTTAAAGTAGTTGAAAAGTATCATTAAGCAAAAAATTCCCAATCCGGCTTTTCCTGTTTTATAAAAGCAGAAAGTAAATTCTTCAGCATTTTTTCAACATTATTTCGGTCAAATGTCAGTTTTCCGGTCGCTGTTAAGACCGCAATGCCATGTGTATAAAGGAACAGATCTAAAAATATGGCTTTTCCGCGTTCCCATTCAACTCCAATGCTGTCTGAAAAAATCTTTGCCTTTTCTTCATTTCCCACTTCCTTATAAAAATCCTTTGCCTCTGTCATATCCAAATCCATATCATTAATAAAAAGCAGTTTAAACAAATTTGTTTCTGTCTCTGGCGAACGCAATATATGACAAAGGAAGAATCAGGCAAGAATCTGTATTTACGGATGCTCTGTAATCAGCAACATACTGATTATAAAATTCAAAGGCAAAATCAAGGAATTCACACTTTAATTCATCCATATTTTTATAACAGGTAAAAATCGGGCGTGTTGAGCACTGCAGCTTGTCTGCAATGCTTCTCGCATTTACAGCATCAAATCCTGCCTGTCTTGTAATGTCCAATACAGTATCCAAAATCATTTCCTTCGATATTTTTGCTTTGGGCGGCATATTTTCACCTCACTTTTATAAAAAACAAATGTTATGCAACTATTGTTGCATAACATGCAATGCATGTCAAGAGATCTTTTAATAACATATCCATTCAGCTTTTCTCTTTGCTTATTTTTGATACTTCATTCTTATCCCCATAGAAAAGCGGCATAACCCGTGTAATTGGATCATGCCGATTAATAAGAAAACTATTTTCTCGTTACAGAAACCCTTAAGACAAGCTGCCACTCACTGACGTCCATCCCCGCCCTTCGTAACCACCACATTCCCGTTCTCATCCAAAAGCGGTGTCAGCCCTCCGGCATTAGCCGCCTTACGCCACATATAATTAACCCCCGTTTCCATATCAACCCATATTTCAACCGCATCAACGATTCCCTGACTGTAAACTCTTACAAACCGATCCATACCTTATCCCCCTCTTCCCTTACAATTCCCATTCCAAAATAAAGCTTATCATTTTCCCTCTCCACCGCATATATTACTAATAATCAAAATCCCCGGATGATATTATGCAGACATATTATAAAACCACCTTAGAGGACACCCTATACGATGAAGATACCCCCGTTCTCACCTACAAAATCAACTATCCCTGCATTTCTTCCTCGTTCTGCTCCGTACAGAGCATCAACGATTTTTATTACAGGGAAGCGAAAAACAGTGAAAACTACTGCCGCACTATATTATACCAACAAGCCCTTGAAAACGCAAAGGATACGCAGGCCCATCCCTTCAACAGCTACGAATTTATCATCGATTTCACAGTGACTTATAATGAAAAATGCATTTTAAGCCTGTACACAGACACCTACACTATACCGGCGGAGCCCACGGCGGTACAAAACGTACCTCAAACACATGGAATTTAAGGAACTGCACGCTGCTTCAGCTTGGCGACGTATATCCTCTCACCCCGGATTCCCTGTGTAAGCTGCAGAAAAACATCACCCATCAAATAGCCGAGAGACAGCAGGAAAATCCCGATACTTATTTTGACAACTACGAGTTTTTAATAAGGGAAAACCTGAATCTGGCTAATTTCTATCTGGAGCCATATAACGGCATCCTTTACTTCCAGCAATACGACATAGCCCCCTATTCCACAGGAATCCCCACCTTCCATTTCCCCATATGGAACATTTTCTGATTCCGCATGGCTGCATCATACTACAGTTTCTCAGGTCGGCGGAGGGATTCTCCCTCCCCGGCCAGCAGCTTCGATCTCTCTCCCGCGTACATAACCGTCAGTCTGTGCATTGCCCGTGTACAGGCAATATAAAGCAGTCCCCGGTCCTTCTCCGTCCGATAAGTGTCCTGAGCCACATCCGGAACGATTACTTCATCAAATTCCAACCCTTTAGACATCTGAATCGAAGCTATGGACACTCCGTTGACAAAAGCCGTACTTTCCGGTGCAATCCGGTTCACTTCACAGTCCTCCGAAAGAAGCTCTGCCATCCTTTCCGCCTCTTCATTGGTTCTCATAAGGATTCCCATGGAGGCATTCGGCCCCGCAGCAAAACGGTGTATTTCCTTCTTAATCTGCCTTATCTCCTCCTTCCTGTCCGCGCAGCAAATCACATCCGGTTCCTCTCCGTGCCGTTCCACAGGTTCTATCAGATCATTGGGACATATTCTTTTGGCAAACCGGATAATTTCCCATGTGGAGCGATAGCTTTTATTCAGCATGACAAATTCCGCATTTTTGTAAAGGCTTCGTATATCCTTCAATGTATGAAGATGGTTGGGATTGATAAACTGTCCGAAATCCCCCAGTATCGTCTTGGGGCAGCGGAACATCTCGTTAAGAACCGCAAATTGTACCGGCGTATAATCCTGCATTTCGTCAATAACCAGATGCTTAGTAATACCATTTTCCCGAAAGCCTTCAAAAGCGCCGTAAAGGTACAGAAACGGACAGACATCCTCCCATGCCAGAGTTTTAGCCGCGGGCATTACAAAAAAATCCGCAATTCCCATTTTGACATAAAAATCCTTATAAACAGCCAGAGGATTTTTGATAATAAGCATGGCTTCCAGGCTCTTTCTGATCTGCGCTGACCTTGGAAGGGTCTCTTCCCTTATATTCTCCGTCCGCAGACGTTCCAGGATATCCTCCGCGGCCAGTTCCAGCCGCCGTTTCACCGGCTGTCCGTCATAGGCAAGGAAACGGGCACGGATCCATTCTTTTGTTACATGAAATACTCCGAAACAGTATTCTTCCGGCGAAAAAACAGCATAGGGCAGTTGTATTTTTATATTCATTTATAAGCCGCAGGAATCTCATAGAAGACTTGAACCGTATCCGTTCCGCCCGGCCTTTACCCATTTTCTTAAGGGGATCCTCTTCCGGCAGAAAGCCGATGACCTTTTCCAGCTGATGATGTGCAATATCCGACAGGCTCGTCCCGGATATGGGTTCTTCCCCCAGCTCAGGTATGACATTGGATATGTAATCCCCAAAGACCTTATTGGGCGAAAGAATCATCACTTCACGGGAATGGAGCCGGTCCTGGAAGCGGTACAGCAGATAGGCGATCCTGTGCAGGGCAATGGAGGTCTTCCCGGAACCCGCCGCTCCCTGGATAATGAGTGTTTCCGCCTTTTCATTGCGGATGATCCGGTTCTGCTCCTTCTGAATGGTGGAAATGATGGATTTCATTTTTTCATCCGAAGTATGGTTCAATTCTTTTAACAGCACCTCATCCCGGACATTTCCGGAGCTTTCCAGTGCATATTCCAACACCCCTGCCGTAATTTTAAACTGTCTTTTTCCGGTGAGTTCGCCGCCGATATATCCCGCCGGCGCTTCAAAGCCTGCAGGGCCATTTTCAAAATCATAGAAAAGCCCTGCCACAGGAGCCCTCCAATCAAAAATCAAGGGTTCCCTGTCATACTGAAAAGCGAAACGGCCGATATAGTAGGTTTCCGCATGGCTGCTTCCCTCTTCCAGAAAATCGATTCTGGCGAAATACGGAGACTCCTTCAGCCGTACCAGCCGGTTTCTGCCCTCCGCGGCAAAGGCGCCTGTCCTGTCCGTCTGCTTCAGCAGCAGCTCGTTCTGGAACATTTCGTCGGGATCTATTTCTCCCCGATTGTCGGCCATATAACGCTTTGCATCCCGGTATTCTCTTTCCAGCTGTCCCACAGAATTCTCCGCTTTGTCCAGCGCCTTTTCCAGAATGGCATTTATCCGGGCCAGATGCGTGATTTCCTCCGGAAAAGGTATTTTATTCTCCTCCATCCTCTCCCTCCTTTCTGTGCAGCACAAACCGCTGTGTGGGGTAGCCGAATTCCACCAGCAGTTCCGCTTCGGCAAATCCCAGGCCTTTAATCGCCCTGCGGTGTCCGGTATCCGCCCTGTCGCCTTCCCGGAAGGTGGTAATGCTGAGCTCCCTCCCCTTCAGAAGTTCTCCCATCACCTTATCTAAAAAAGCCTTCGGAATCCCCATTTTCCGGTATAAAGGATGGCATCCCATGAAATCAATGCTTCCTGTCTCACCGGTAAAAAGCAGAATTCCCACGGCCATTGCCCCGTCCTTTAGAATCAGCGCCTGTCCGGTGCGGATCTTTTCCTTCAGCACCCGGATATATTCCGCTTCATCCAGGCAGGGAAAGCCATCGACAACAAGCCGTACCAGTTCCATCCAGCAGGGGATGTCCTCCTGCACGGCAAAGGCAATATCCCACTGCCGTCTTTGTTTTTGTTCCAGCATTGCATAACTCCCTTCTAAATGAAATCTCAGCTGAAGGGGATAAAACCGTTCTGTTTCCCGGTATCTGCCCGGCGCCGTTTTATACATGGAAGTAAAGCAGGCCGTAAATGCCTGCTGGCTTTCAAATCCTGCCGTCAAAGCGATTTCCAGAATAGGCTTGTCGGAAAAAACGAGCAGCTTGGCCGCCTCCGTCAGTCTCCGCCGCTGAATATAATCATGGACGGTAAGCCCTACGGTATCGGCGAACATACGATGCAGATGATATTTGGAGTAGTGTACCGCCTCCGCTATCCTGTCCAGATCCAGTTTTTCGGTGAGATGATCTTCCACATAGTCAATGACTGCCGTGATATTTTCGATATTGCGGTTTGCCATAGGTGTTTCCTCCTTCAGAAATCTTATTATACCCAATTACGGGGAATCGCTTTTAATCATTCTTGCGGTTTTCCCACTTTTACAGATAAAAAAACCGGCAGCTGCAAAGTCTGGCCAACAAAGCCTTGACACGAATTCGAACTAATAGTATGATTATTGAAACTATAGTTCGATTATGAAAGGAATCCTTATGGCCGGAAGAAAAAAAGAAGCCCTCGTCCAATTTCATAAAAAAAGCATACTGGATACCGCAGAAAAGCTGTTTTCAGAAAAAGGCATCCGCCAGACCACCATGGACGATATTGCCAAAGCTGCGGATTACAGCAAATCCACCCTTTACGTATATTTCAAAAGCAAAGACGAAATTTATGAACACATTATATACAGCCACATGTGCCGCCTGAAGGAAAGTATGGAAGAATGCACCCGGGAAAACCTGGATTTTGAACAGTGCTATTTTCGTATCTGCGCGAAGCTGTCACAGCTGTATGAACAATATCCGCTGTATTTTCCCAGTATTCTCGGGAATATCCCCGTGGATGAGCAGTCTCTTGCCGACAGCGAGATCCTTCATCTTATTTATGATGTGGGTGAAGAAATCAATGACTGCATTACAGAGATTTTCCGGCAGGGAATCCGGGAAGGCATACTCTCCCCCGACATCAATATCATGCCCTCCGCCTTTACTCTCTGGGCCGCATTGGGAAGCCTGATACCCATGGCGAATGAAAAAGAATGCTATCTGAAAAAAAGAATGAACATGGATAAATCAGAATTTCTTCAGCACAGCTTCCGCATGCTGCTTCAATCCTTAAAAGGAGGATGTTGATATGGGTATCCTCACCGGCCTCTTATGCCTTCTGTGCTTCTGCCTGCTGGGCACCAAAGGAATAACAAGAAAATTCGGCCTTTCAGCGGCGGATAACTTATTTATGAAGCTTCATAAGCCCTTATCCGCCGCCCTGCTAATCATCGGACTGATTCATCTTATCTGTGCCCTCTCTCTTATAAAAACAAGACACATTTCCGTATACCTGTCGGGAGCGGCCATCCTGATTACCCTGGTTCTCCTGATAACCCTGTGCCATATCTGCCGGGATGACCGGCTCCGGCTCAAGCAGCACCGGCTCCTCACCTGCATCATGCTTCTGTGCATTGTTTTTACATATTGTTTCCTACAGTATTGACTATGGAAACTACCGTTCGGCCATTGCAGATATCCACCTGTCCGGCACAGATTTTTCCCGCATGCCTGACGGAAACTATGAAGGGGAATATGATGCCGGTTATATTTATGCCAAAGTACAGGTCACCCTCCGGAATGGCCGAATTACCCATATCGACCTGCTTTCCCATGACAACGAACGCGGAAAAGCGGCTGAGCAGGTGCTTGATGTTATCACCGATACCCAGACCCTGCCGGTGGATGCCGTTTCCGGCGCCACCTGTTCCAGCCTGGTTATCCAGAAAGCTGTTGAAAACGCTCTGACAGGAGGTATCTCTCATGAATAAATGTATTATTTTCTATGTATCCCAACACCACCAAAATACAGAAAAGCTGCTGAAACAGGCCATCGGCGGTGAACCCCTCGCCGAACTGGTTCCCCTGACTGATACTCCCCTCCCGGATCTGTCCCAATACAGCCTTATCGGCCTGGCTTCCGGCGTTTATATGGGCGAACCTCATGCCGCCATGCTTGCTTTTTTGGAAAAACACAGGAAAGACCTGGCAGGACGTAAGGTCTTCACCATCCTCACCAGCGGATCCAACCAGAAAAATTACAGCAAAAACTTCCGCGCTCTCTTAGAAAACTGCGGCTGCAGCATCACAGGCAGTTTTCAGTGTAAGGGCTTTGATACCAATGGCCCCTGGAAGCTCATCGGCGGTATCGCCAAAGGCCATCCGGACGCCGCAGATATCTCGGATACAGCCGCCTTTATCCGGGAACAAATTAAAACCGTACTTCCTTCCGATACCAGATAAGGAGCCGTACTTCACCGGCTCTTTCTGCCAGAAACAGCACTGCCAGGGAAAATCATACCCCTGGCAGTGCTGTTTTTTATATTTCTTTTACCGCTTTTCTCAGAACCGGAAGCAGAACTGCTGCCGCCGTCCCTCCCGCCATGGCCGTAATAAACTGAGGAAGGGAAAACATCCCGGAAACCAGCGATGCCTGCGGTTCCGCCAGTACAAGAAGGTAAGGCACCGCGAAACAGGCAATCCCTCCATACAATACCGCCGTCTTTGCCGCAGCACCTCCCGCCACTGCCAGGCATTTTCTGAAAACGCCTGTCCTTCCTCCTCTTCCCGCAATCAGATACCATACGGCGCAAATCGTGATATTTCCCGCAATAATAAAAGGAATAAGCGCCCACAGCGGACCTATCCCCAGAAATCTTGCCAGCACCGGGGAAAGTACGGCAACCGTAAAGCCCGAAGCAGGCCCGCAGAGCATTACCGAGGTAATCAGGAGGAAATTGACCACAGAACCTGTGAGAAGAGTACTTCTCAAAGGTGCCGTAGCCGCCTGCAGTACGATCAAAAGGGCGAGAAATACCGCCGTCCGTGTTATCCGGATAATCCTTTTTTTCTGTTCCATAAAAATATACCTCCGACTTGGATTTTTCTTAGCATTATAGTATGATAGAAAAAATCCATCGGTTGCACATGCAACGAAAGGAACCTTTATGAAAAAAACACTTATTCCGGAGGGAACGCCTCTCTTTGAAAACATCGCCCGGAACCAGATCCCTGAAATACTGGAATCCCTGTCCGCCGTGCAGAAGGATTATCATAAAAATGAAGGAATCCTTCTGCAGGGAGATTCGGTATCGGATCTCGGTATTCTCCTCTCAGGCAGCGCGCATTCCCTGAAAACCGATATTACCGGAAAACAGGTCATCGTGACCCTGCTGAAGCCCGGCAGCTATGTCGGCGTACTTCTGGCCGCCAGCCAGGAAAGGAAAAGTCCGGTAACCGTACAGGCAGACGAAACCTCTTCCGTCCTGTACCTTCCCTATCGGAAGCTGCTCACCCAAAGCAGCTGCCCCGGACACGCCCGTCTCCTTTATAACCTTCTGCACGGAATCGCGGAAATGGCTCTCGTATTACACGATCGCAACGATTGTCTTATAAAGCCCACCATCCGTGACAAGGTACTGACTTACCTTTCCCAGGAGGCCGAAAAGACAGGCTCCCGTTCCTTCAGCATCCCTCTTAACAGGGCTGCTATGGCTGAATACCTGAACGTGGATCGCAGCGCACTTTCCCGGGAACTTTCCCGGATGAAGCAGGATGGCCTGATCGACTTCAGCCGCAGCCATTTCCGGCTCCTTACGTAACATTCAGCTTTCCTTTTCCTGCTCATTCTCCAGAATTGCCTCCAGAAGAATCCGTGCCGCCAGCGTGGATCCTTCAAGTGAAGCATGTTCGCCGTCCGAAGCATACATCTCCACTTCCGGGTGGGCATGCTTATACTTCCACCATTCTTCTCCCACCGGCGCCAAAACCGCTCCTGTTTCAACCGCCATTCTCCGATAAGCATCCGTCATCTGCTGCTGCCCCACCTCATTTTCTTTTTCCGCCCAGGTCATATAAGCTACAGGGATGCTCCCTGCCTCCCGTATCCATTTGCTGATTTCCCTTGCCGCCTCTATCATAACCGACTCCGGCCCAAAAGGATGAGCATGCTCCTGAAGAACCACATAGTCATAATTGCCGAAAAGAATGTTAAATCTCACATCCGGTTCCTTCTGATGCTGATGAAGAAACCATCCTCCGTGGGCGATCATCGTCACCTCACAGGGTATCCCCTTTTCTCTCGCCATCCCGGCAAACAATTCCGGCATGTCATTTACGTAGGTATGGCTGTTCCCGATAAATAAAACTCTCATTTTTTCTGTTCCTTCCTTATTATAGATAGTATAGGTAATATTTCTTTTCTCTTTTTCAAATAATATTATTTGATTTTCAGTCTTATTTCGTTGCCTGCTACAGAAAATTCTTGTAAGATGATTTTATCATGAAAAGATCCAGAGGGGAATCTTGAAAAAAATATTATCTCCTGTTCTTATATTCTTTTGTGATATGACGATGTATACATATACTGATGAGGTTTTCTATAATGGGGATTTATTATGAAAAAATATTTAATAGCTTTACTCAGTTTAAGCATCCTTAACTGCCTTCCTATGCTTGCCTTCCTGTTTCTCTCGTTACCTTTTGGTATGATATTGGGGTTGCTGTTTTTAGTAATTTGTTTTGTCACTCCAATCGCTGCCGTTATTTATGCAGCAGTCTCAATTTATTTTTTATTCAGGAGAAGAATGAATGTAATAGGTGGGGGATTATAAATGTATTAGGGTAATAAATGAACGGACATTATTCTTATGGGGTCAGTATATGAATGGTATTATTCATATACTTAAGGGATCTTTAATTCTCAGCCTCAGAAACAAAAGATAGACGCATAGTTTAGAAAAGTGATTATACGTCCTCATATTGTGGCGTTTATTGCAATGATGATTGAACTTGGTATTGGGAATAATTCTCAGCATTGTTTTTAGATTCGTAAATTCAAGATGGGCTAAAAAAAGAAATAAGAAAAGCCGGGTTTTGTCGGTGTTTGGCATAATATCCTTTGTTTTAGGTTTTTTATCTGCATTGCCGTTACTCTTAATCATTGGTTTTAATATCACCAGTGACATTAAGCAGAGCATTTCGCAAAGGAATTCAATTGAATATAATGTTTACGCGGATAACATAGATAGAGCAAAAACCTTGAAAAAGGTGCAACCCAAATAAACAAAAGAATACATATATAATTTACTACGCTGTTAAAAATGATATTATGATATGGCAAAAATGCTGTTGGACTATGGCGCAGATCCCAATGCATTTGTTGAATAAATGCAGATGTAAATTATGTCAAATTTGAACAAACACCTTTAGATAAAGCTTATTTTACCAATAACGATGAAAAATTAATTAATCAGCAAAACGGTGCGAAGACATTTACTTTATGTAATTTTGACTGTGTAAAATCTTTGTTTGTGGGCCAAATAAACGAATTTATTCGACACACCTCATATATCCGCCAATTTTTTGAATAGGTATCAGCATTACTGACAATACTGCATGTAAGTGGAATAAATTGGTAAATAAATTTAGTGAGGTTGAAAGGGATATGACATCAGGATTTCATTATCAGGAGGAACTTTCCAAGTGCAGTACCATGGAGGATATCACAGGGCCAAACGGACTTGTCCAGCGGATGGTAAAGGATGCGATCGAACAGATCCTTCAAAGCGAGATCACAGATTATATCACAGATGAAAAAAGTAAGGGGAATACCCCGCAGCGCAATGGAACATCCCCTAAAAAAGTAAAGACTTCTTACGGCAGCATTGACATTGATGTCCCAAGAGTCAGGGAAGGGGAATTCGAACCGGAAGTTATTAAAAAGAGGGCTGTCATCGAAGAGGGACTGGAAGCACAGATTATCTCTATGTATGCGAAGGGGATGACTGTTCGTGATATCGTATCCCATGTCCAGGCACTTTACGGGATTGAATTATCTCCGGCCTCCGTGTCTAATATAACGGATAAGATCATGGAGGAAGCAAGGGAGTGGTACAGCCGGACCCTGGATGGTTTTTATCCGGTCGTATTTTTGGATGCTGTGCACTATAAAGTCCGTGAAGAAGGGCGGATCGTCACGAAGGCATCCTATGTCGCTCTGGGGATCAACGCGGAAGGCCGAAAAGACATCCTGGGGATCTGGATTGGTGAAAATGAAGGTGCCAAATTCTGGTTGAAGGTATGTAATGAACTGAAAAACCGCGGAGTAAAAGATATCCTAATTGCCTGTATCGATGGCCTGCAGGGATTTCCGGATGCGATCAAAACCGTATTTCCTGAAACAAGGATCCAGCTATGCATTATCCATCAAATACGGAACACCATGAAATATATAGCCTATAAGGATTCCAAGGCATTTATGAAGGATCTGAAGCGGGTATACGGGGCCGAAAGTGAGGAGATCGCATTCAGGAACCTGGAGGCGATGAAGGACAGCTGGAAGAAGTATCGTGCGGTGGTTGAGAACTGGCAGATGAAATGGGAAAACCTCTCCACCTATTTCAGCTATGGGGCACAGATCCGCCGCCTCATCTATACAACGAATACCCCTGGAGGATTTAACCGGCAGCTGCGGAAAGTGACAAAAAATAAAGCCGTTTTTCCTAATGACGAAGCACTAAGGAAAACGTTGTATCTGACAACGCGGGATATAACAGAAAAGTGGTCCATGCCCTATCGGGATTGGGGAGAGACTTATGGACAGTTCATCATCGAATTCGGCGACAGGGCATCCATCGCCTGAGAGAACGATCACTCCTCCTGAGCGGATCGCGCGGGGGCCTATCCTCTTGTTAACGCAAAATACCGCAGATGCAGGCTTTGTTCCGGATTGTTATTGAATAAAGCCTGCAGCTACGGTAATAACTATCAATAAGAGAATTGTGTGGAAGGAGAGTGGGATTATGACACATGATGCAGCAACAGCATACGCATGTGTAGCATATCGAGTTATGGAGTATGATAGAGAGCCGTTGACGGAGGAACAGTTTGAGGTGGTCCTGGAAATGTTATTTGGATTTTACAATGAAAGGGAGATCGAAAAGATCTATCAGCAAAATATCGTATTTGGTTCCAATGATGCCATCATAAATGAAGAAAAAATAAAGGGAAAAATAGAATAGTATTGCCGGAAGGCGGCAATACTATTCATATAAACAAACGTCGTATTTTGGAAAAAACCGTCATGCAAACATAGGTAAAACCAAATCGCGGAGTGCCGAAAAAGGGAACCGGGTACATACCAATTTACGACAATACACATTGGAAGGTCAAATCCTGTGGCATTTGTCTCTTATACCCCTCTGGCATCTATTGTCACAAAAATGAATTGCAACCCCTGATTGGGCTTGCAGAAAAATACCATCATCCATTCGTTTCTGGATAGGCTCACATTCTTTTCTGTACCAATTAATCTTTCTTAACCTTCGTAATAATACTGCCTCTCATTGTGTGTTTATTTGGGGAATGATTATAGGATGTAACCTTATTCCTCTGAATTTATTTTTTCAAGTATAATTTCTAATCCATCATAATTCAAAGCACCTGAAGAAAGGTATCCTAACGTCAAACCAACTACCAAAGTTGCCAGATTTGCATTCACTCCATTACTTAATAAATGATTCATAATATCCTCAGGCTTGATAGAGTTATGCTTTTCCTGCATTTCAATTTGCATAAACTTCAGCGCGTTTTTCACACCTTGCCTAGTCTGAATTGGTAGTACATTTAAAAACCCCGAAATACTCTCAGCCTTTTTTTCAATATAATCTTTCTCAAATACTGAAAAATCTTCATTTTGAGTTATGTGTGATTTTAAACCTTCCTCGGATAGATGCATTGGGTTCAATATTTTTTCATTTATATTACTGTATAACTGATTTAACTGCTGCAACGTTGCTGTTAATTCCTCCGCTAAACCACTCGACTTAGTTGTACAAGCTTCCAACTGTCCAACAGAATCAGATACTTTATTACGGATTTCATTCGTAGTTCTTTCCCCTGTAACACTTAAAATAATAGCGATCACAGAAAGAATTATAGAAGTAACAGTACTTGCAACGGATACACAATTTTTAAACATTGTATCCTCGCAAAAACTTAAAATAACTACCAATGTAACACATGCTGCACACATGAAAATTATATATCTTATGTGCAATTTTAATTTCTCACACTTAATTTTATCTTCCGCTATATCCTGATTCACAATAATCCCTCACACAAAATGTTTTAGATAGATTATAGCATATTTTAACATTGAAATCATTAAAAATTGTATGGAATAGGCAAATTCATCCACGTAATTACATTCTCCACATCAAATTTACTATATTTCACCAGTGTATTCTTTACATATTTTCTACAAATAGTTATTAAATAATATCCATCTATACTTGGTGTGTATTCACTAACTAAAATCCATCTATCCATACTGATTTTCATAAACTAGACTCCCTTATCGTTTCACTATATAGATAGATATTTAATTCCAATCTTTTCAATGAAATCGTTATTATTTTGAAGTACATATACATTTAGAACAAAGGAGGCAGCACTGAGCCACCTCATAATATCACACTAGCTGTTTACTACAGACGCAAAACAGATGTATGGGTCACCTTCTCCTATTTTTCTTTTCCCTTAAGACAATACTGACAAGAAATTCTTTTATATCCTACTTCATTGAGCGCCTTCTTTCTACACTCGTACAAATTCCATTGCCCAGAATCTGCGTATTTATCAAAAAGCCAATCAAATTTTTTAATATTGTTTGGTATTAGCATGACTCCTGTATTATCACATGCAAAACATTCTTCTTTGTTATTATCAATTAGTCCCATTATTTTATCTCCCTTTTATTTTCAGTTAACTGTGACCACACTGTAGCAAAAATTAAATTTTCAATCAAGCTTTTTATGTGTACTTCATAAAATTTTTTATTAATATAATTAATATAATAAAGAAGCATTTTGCAGTACACAGGATGTTTTTTCTTGAAAAATGTTTGAAAGGGTAAAAAGGACAATTGTTCTAATTATTTTAGTGTATTTAGAACACACTTTTCTTGTTAACGGTGTTAATTTCGTTAATCTTTCAAGTATTTTGAAATTATCTGTGAAACCCTACCATGCGTGTAACCTACTGCTGCAGAAACTTCCTTAACTTTCATATCATCAATTTAACGGTATATGAAAATCTCCCACCCCCAAGTATCTAAAATCCCTGTAATAAATTTTCGACTTCTTTTATCTCTTTTTCCGCTTTCTGGACATCCTCATTTAATTTATCTATATTCATGCGCTGTTTATCTGTTTCCAGCGGTTCCTCCATCTCAACAGAAAAATTCCTATACAATGTACAGGAATTCACGGGAGGATCCAGTTACTTTTCCCTTTCCCGCGGGAATTTCTCTGAACTGTTCATCCTCTATTTTTTCTTACTACGTTCAATCAGTCGCTTATTCGACTGATTGGACTCCAATGTTTTCCTATTCATTATTCCCATGTCCTTCCTGTATCCTTATCCTTTAAAGTAATCCTCCCAACAATTTCCATACTGGCCACACTTGTAATGAAATGCAGAATATTGATTACCTGCTTTACTGCATGTGGCGGCTTGTCCGTCCGTTCTATGGCAACTCCCGCAGTGTTATCGGAATAGTCTTCACTATTTTTTAAACATATCTGTGTATCCTTATTATATCTTTTTATGCTATGCATGCCTTATATACATTCCGCAACTATCCCGGCGCCTGTTCGGCATTATTAAGATATACCTCGCGGTACTCCCGGTTTTTTTGCACATCAATCATCAATGAACCAGACACACTTGCGGCCTCTTCGTCCCCTAACGAAGCGCTCTACAGGCCCTCCACAATAAAGGGAATGCGGATAAAATCCTCTCTGGCCCCGATCAGCCGCATGACCCGCACCTTATCCTTCTTGGGAAGCCACCGTAACCGAAGCGTGCTGATCAGCAGTACCGATAGCAGAATCAGTACAAAAGACATCCTGCGCCGATCCCGTGATCCTCTCCTTCAGCCCCATCACATTCACCACCTCGGACGAATGGGTTACCGTCCCCCACTCCC
>VOFI01003497.1_pt1 | contig 14949 bp, 21 predicted proteins | sample 5384131 | NCBI WGS metagenome assembly VOFI01 (sample SAMN12384728, study PRJNA508395) | human gut metagenome | isolation source: healthy gut H | host: Homo sapiens
GGTGGGGATGCACAGCACCTCGTCCTTGACAAAGGCGTAGGAGGTGGGGTCCCAGGCGGTGTAGCCGCGGGCCTCGGCCGTAGCGCGCAGGCCGCCGGAAGGGAAGCTGGACGCGTCCGGCTCGCCCTTCACAAGCTCCTTGCCGGAAAACTCCATAATAACGCGGCCGTCTTTGGTGGGGACGAACGGCGGAACAAAAGCGCCAGGTCGTCCCCGAAGGCGCTCTCGGGAGCACGCCGTGAGCGGTAGGGAAAACTCCCGCGCAAAGCGCGTTCTCGGCGCGCACCTCGGCGGGCAGACGGTCGGTCTCGAAGCTGTCGAGGGGATGCACGCCGAACAACATGCGGAACACCATGACCGCCACCAGGGAAATCGTCGCTTCGCGAGGTGAGCGGCGCCTTCCCCAGCCCGGCTTCCAGCATCTCCGGCGACTTCTCCAACGACTCGACCACGGAAAGACCACGCCCTCGGCCTCGTCGATGATCTGAACCGAGTCCAAGTCGACCAAGCCGAGCCGGGTCGGCTGCGGCATCGTACATGAAGTTCGCCATGTTCACGTCACCGATCACCACGCCAAGCCGATGCATGCCCGCCACGATATCGCACGCACGCACGGCCATATCGACGCGCTGCAGGAGAGCCCGTCGCCGGATCGGCGACGACCGCGTCGAGCGAGGAACCCGCCAGCCGGTACATGGTGAAGCCGCCCACGCTCCCTCGTCGTAGATCGACGACACCGGCCACGCAGCGCAGATCTCCGCGCGATTCCTCATGCGGGCAAGCGCCTCCACCTTGCGACGGCGCCCCTCCGAGCGATGCCCCTCGGCGAGCACCTTGCACGCCAGATCGATCTTGCGCCCCGTAGCGTCGTGCGCGGAATCGAACAGCACCGGGGAACACGTTTCCGCGCCCGCCAGCACCTAAGCTCTTCTCGTCTTCGAGGAAAATCGTGCCGCCATCAGCGCTATCATACGTGAGCATAATTTTCCTCCTTCACTCTCCCATGCCATGCGAAGCGACACCGCGCGCCCTTGCGAGCCTCGATCACCATGCGGACGCGAACGACATCGTCGGGGGGGAAGCGTCTCCAGCAGAGTCTCATCGTCGCGAGAGAAGGCGTCCGGGAAGAGCGCCCCGCTTGCCACGCGCTCCGAAAAAGCCGCGTCGGACCCGCGAACCACGATGATGCTCCGATCGTCTGCCACCGCGTCGAACAGCGCGCCGAAGTCGTCGGGAGACGGCGCACTCGGCGAAACGACGCGTCCAGATACGGGCGCATGCGCGGGTCGTTTATATGACGCGGCGCTTCGAGCAAGCTCGCCAGCGCCTCCTCCCGCTGATCGCCGACGGGAAGGGAGCCCGCAGGGCACAGCGCGTCGAACAGCCCGTCGGTCATCATCGCCCAAGCGCGCACGCGCTCGACCGAGCCGAACGTCCATGCGGAAAAATCGAGCAAGCTCGTCGTCTGAAACGCCGTCTGACCCCTTGTGCGGCACGGCGGCCAGACGCACAGCCCCTGTCGTCCCCAAGCGTGATGATGCCGCCGTCGCCGCAGTAGCCGAAGTGCAGGCAGCCCGTTCGCTCGTTGTGGTAAACCGCCATGAACGTGGCCAGCAGGGAGTTGAGGTCCCGCCCGTCTCTCGCCGCGTTCTGAATGGCGTTGTACGCCGAGGAGAACGCCGTCCTCACCGCGAGCAGGCCCGATTCGTCATCGACCTCGGGTTGCGGGACGAACGCGCGCTTCGCCATGTCAAGCCCCACGCCGACCGCGATGTCGGCCGCCATCGCGCCGAGCCCGGCCGACCCCATGCCGTCGGAGAGGAGCGCCAGGCAATGCGGCCCGTGGTGCTCCACGCGAAGCGCGTCTTGATTCCCCGCGCCTTGCCGCCGATGTCTCGTCCCCGCCTCGGTGAATCGATACGCTTCCATGATCTTCTCCGTTCGTGATTCGCGATCGCGCGACCGATTAGCACACGATGCGTACGCGGCTCGGGTCGACGCGGATGGTGTCCACATGCTGCGTCCAGGCGCTTTGATCGTCGGTGTGAAGGCCACCGCGCGCTTGCCCGTCATCGAAGAGGACGCCTCGCCGATGAGCTGGTAGACCGTGCGCCAGCACTCGATGTTCCGCTGATCGCCCAGATAGCACACCGCATGGGGGATCTCCACGCTCTCACCGTCGCCGTCACCTGCGAGGTGGCCGGCCCCACCTGACGCAGCACGTCGTCGTCGACCTCCCCCAGGCCGATGGCGAAGGTCTCGCACGAGCGCGTGCGGTTGCGATCGGCCAGCTCGCGCACAAGATACGGCGAGAGGTCCTTGCGTGCGCCGCCCTCGTCAGTCGGGCAGCCATCGGTCACCACCACGATGAGCGAGCCCGCACGCGCGATACGCTCGCGATCCTGGCGCGCCTTCGCCTTGTCGATCTCTGCGAGAGCCCGCCACAGCGCCTTCTCCATCATGGTCACGCCCGAGGCGGCAAGATCATCGGGAAGGCGCCGTTCGTCGAACGCGCGCACATCGGTCATCGGCACGACCTCGGCGCACGTCCGATGCGAACGTCATGACGCCGAGGTTGTAGACGATGCCGTTGCGCGTCGAGGCCGACAGCATGGAGCCGCGATGGCGGGCAGGCCCTTCCTCACCGCGAAGTCGACCATCTCCTGCCCGACCGAGTACGACGTATCGATGAGCACGATGGTGTTCGACCGTAGGCGCGGGGGAGAGGCGATCCGACGCGCGGCGATCTGCTCGGAGACGAGGAGGGAGTCGAACGTTTCAGCCAATCGAACATGGGGCTTCCTTTTTTTCACGCGGCATCTTCAAGATGCCCCCATGGTAGGGACGTCCTTGCGGGCCATTTGCGCAATCGCGGCCGGGCGCGGAAGCAGGGGCGCCGGGCGAGGGCGGAGCGGGGCGGTGGCCGGGCGCGGCGGCGCGGAGCGAACGGACGGACGCCCCTTACACCCCTCGAGCGGCTCGCCGTGCTCGAGCATCCATCTGACGGCGGCGGGAAAACCCTCGCGGGCGCTTGCGGCGATACCACATGAGCGCGGCCTCGGGCATGGCGGGAATGCTGTCGCCGCGCTCGTGGCACACCGCCACGTTGTAAGCCGCCACGATGTTGCCCCGCCTCGGCGGCCCGCGTCCAAAGCGCGAGCTTCATCGCATCGTGCGAGCGACGCCCAGGCCGTCGCGATAGCACACGCCCAGGTTGTGGCTACTGCGCGGTGGCGTCGCCAGCCGCCGCCAGCTTCTCGAACAGAGGCACGCACGCCCCGTAATCGCCGCGATTCCAAAGCTCCACGGCACGGTGGAAATCATCGAGGAAACCCCCGTAACGATAATCGTCCGACAGCGGCGTATCGGCCAGATGCACCGCGCTTTGCGAGGGCAGCTCCACCGTTCGCAAAACATCGCCGGACGCCGGGGCGTCTCGTTATCTGGATCCGCCCCCGCGTCCGCACCTGCGCCGATACCCGCAAGATACTCCAAATACGCCACCTGCACGGCATCCGCCAACGTCGCGGCATAGTGGATGGGAAGCGCGTCGAACAGCTGCGCCGGCGTCGGACGGTCTTCCTGCAAACGAGACAACCCGCGCGTCAAAACGGCGGCCAGACGCGCGTCTCGGCACGCACCGCGCGCACCATCAGACGATCGAGCAGCTCATCGTTGATCACGAGACCGTGTTTCGAGGCGATGTTCACGCGCGCCTGACCGCGTATCAGCTCAAGCGTCCCTGCATCGTGACGAAGGTCGTCCGCCCGCAGCTGCGCACCGTAAACGGCAGGCGGGCGCCCCTGTCAACAGCGCGTAAAACGTCGCGGCGATGGAATAGGTGTCGATGCGGGCATCACAATACGACACTGGAGACTCCACCGGGTAATCCTGCGGGCGCTCGATCTCAACGGGCGAACCGGGCGTGGCGCCCGCGTGCTTGTGCTGCAGACGATCCTGCTCGTGGGCGGAGACACCCAGATCGACCAGGCGCGTCTTGCACGCCCGCCGCCCACGATGATGTTCGCCGGCTTGACGTCGCGGTGAACGAAGCCCTGGAACGACAGCGAGAGCACCTTGAACGACGCGGCGAAGGGACTCGCGATCTCGAGCGCCTTCTCCACGGGCGCCGCCCCGCACGCCGAAGCCCTGCGCGATGAGCTGCGCGAGCGTCGGACCCTCGATGAGCTCCATCACGATGACATAGGGCGCCCCGGAGGTGAGCGGAACGTCGGAGGCGAGCGGCGAACGCTCCCGGCGGCGCGGGCGGCGGACGCCCGCCCACCTTCGCCCGACGTGCCGGGGGCGTCGAACCCGCAACGAGCGAAGCGGAGGCGTCCGCGCCCTGCGACCCGACGCGGCCGAACAGAAACGGCGCGGGGAACAAAGGGCTGCGATAGGTGGTCAGATGGAACCACTCGTTCTCCGCACGTTCACGATCGTCGATGAATTTGACCGCGCAGCGCGAAAGCTCGGGGGTGCGCACGGTCGTGCACGCTGCAGCGCGCACGCACGCCGACGACGCGCTTTCCCCCAAACGCTCGCCGAGCTCGAACTCGAGGACGCCTTCGAAAGTGTCCAACTCGCGAATCGCGCACGCCACCTTGCGCAAGCGCCAAACGCTCCGCGCCACCCGAACCGGAACCCGCGGCCCGTTGGAAGGCACCGCGCGCGCGAACGGGTTGCGCGCCCGCGACAGCCCGGCAGCGCCACGTCGCGCGTCGCCTGCGCGGTCCCGTCGCCTGCGGCAGCGTCGCCGCCCCGCCCAACCCGCAGCTCCGCGCATCTTCGCCACCCGCGGCAGCATCGCCGCCCCCGCCCGTTCCCGTTCGCTATGTCGATCCGCTTGCCCATAGCGGCATTGTATCGCGTCGAAAGCCCGGCACGCGCAGGCAAACGCGCGAGCCGCACAAGCGAAGGAGCCCGACCGCTCCCCGAGCACAGCGCCGCGCAACAAGGGAGGAGCACGACGGACTCGGCACCCCGCCACCTCCCCGTTTGCGCAAACCCGCCCTTGCCGCGCGCATACCCCTGAAACCGTCGATTGCGAAGCGGTCAGCCGACTTCGCCCGAACCCGACGGAGAGGAACGACCATGTCACTGCTCGAGAAGCTCAAAACCTGGATGAACGCGGAAGACGAAGCCGGCTTCCCCTTCGAGGCCGCGGTCTACGGCGTGCGCGAGCTCGAGCCCATGGAGCTGGTGAAAAGCGCCGTAGGCAGCGTCGCGGCGAACGCGAAGAAATGGCCCGACGGCGTGGACTTGCCCGACGTGGTTGAGGTGTGGCTGTCCGCCCAGGATTACGAGTACTACGGCCCGCGCCGCACCTCGTGCGAGAAGCGCATCGCCGACGCCGTCATAGCGTATGCGGAAGAGGAAGGCGCCCTGCTCGAGCGCGTGCCCACCGTGATCATGCAGGTCGACCCCTCGCTTCTGCTCGGCGACGTGCGCACCCAGGCGCGTTTCTCCAACCCCGACGAGCCCATCGTGCGCCCGGCAACCGCGAAGCGCGCCCCCGAGCCCGTCCGCACGGGGCCTGTCGGCGGCGTGAAGACCCAGCTGTTCCGCCCGAACGCGGAACAGGCTCAACCCAAGCTGCAGCAGGCGCCGCGACGGCGGGCGGGCCGAAGGCGGCGGCGCGACGGCGGGCGGCGCGCAAGCTGCAGGCGTTCAAATATCGCAAAACGGTCGGAACCCGGCGGAGCAGAAGCCCGCGGGCGCGACGGCGGGCGCGACGCGGGCAGCCGACCCGCAACCCCCGCCTGCGCTGCGCAGGGCACGACCTCGAACAACCCGCGCAGCATCTTCGGGAAACCGACGGCGGGCGACGCGACGCCCGCGCCCGCATCGGCGTCCGCGCCCATCCCCGCACCCGCCATCGCCCCCACGTCGGAGGCGGCCTCTGCGTCCGCATCCGGAAACCCCGAGAGCACCCCCGTCTTCACGCCCGCGCACAAGTCCCGAAGGGCTCACCCCCGAGTTCAAGCCCACCTGGAAGCCCGCCCAAACGGCAGCCAAACTCATCGACGAGAACCGTCAGATCGAAGTCGTCGACGGCGACACCGTCGGGTGCCTGCGCCAGATCGGCGAGCCCGCGCCCGCCATCGCACTTGACGAATCCGATCACCCTTATGTGTCGCAGCGTCAAGCCCTCTTCTCCTGCGACGAAGGGTCCTGGAGCCTGGTGTCGTTCGGACGCAACGGCACGTCGGTGCAGCGCGACGGCATCTGGACCGAGCTTTCCACCAGCGTGCCCTTTGCCCTGCGCGACGGCGACCGCATCAGCTTTCGCGAAGTCGGCTCCGCTCACCTTCTCCCTGTCCTAAACATCGAGAGGAACCGACCATGACCCCGTTGATCACCCCGTTGCGTCGCACCGGCACGCGCCGTCCCACCTGCAGCACCCACGACCCTCGCCTCGCACGCTGCGAACCTCATGCCGGAAACAGCCGAGCCCATCGCCGCCGACGGGCTCCCCCACGCCCGCCGCGTTCGCCGGCTTCTCCGCAGACATCACCCCCGACACCCCGCCCTGCGTCACCCCTGACACCCCGCCCCTCGCCCCCGCCGCATCAACCGAACCTGCAGCCTGCACCAAACCCGCCGCGTTCGACGGACCTCTGGCGGTCGGGGTCTCCTCCAAACTCGGCCCTCGTTCGCAAAACGACGACTTCGCCGGCTTCGGACGCAACCACGAGGTGTTCGCCGTGGCCGACGGCATCGGCGGCGCCCCTCGGGGGAGACGTGGCGGCCACCGTCGCTGTCAACGCGGCAATCAGGGCCTTCGAGGAAGGCAAGCCCCTTCCCGAAGCGCTGATCAGCGCAAACGCCGCCGTCATGCAGATTTGCGAATGGCTCGGATCGCCCGAGACCGGCTCCACCCCTGCTGCTGGCCGCCCGCAGCGTCACCGAGCGAGATCGCATCGACCTCGTCTGGGTGGGAGACTCGACGGCTTTTCTGCTGCACGACGGAGCGCTGAACCTTCTCACCGAACCCGACCGGCTCCCCCCGACAGCAACGCGCTCGTCTCCGCCGTCGGCTACCTGCCCGAACCCGCGCCTCGCACCGCTCATGCGCGCGTTGCGCGGGGCGACCGCGTTCTTTATGCACCGACGGCGTGTGGGAAACGCTCGACCCGGCGCGCTTGGCCGAGCTCCTCTCCGCAAGCGAAAACGCGCCGTGGATAGCGGAGACCATCGCGCGCGAGGCCGCCGACCGAGGTGGCGACAACGCGACCGCGCTGGTGCTGATTGCGCAGAATGCGGAAGACGACCCGCGCGATGCGCCCGACGCGAAACGAACGCACGACGACCTCATCGCGCGCGTGCCCCGCGTGCCCTGCACGCCCTCGTACCCCGCAACCGACTACCACGATAAAGGGGCTCTCACGCAACCGCCCGCGAGCATCGACGAGATAGTCGCCCGATACGGGTTCGCCCTCGAAGACGACCTCGCCCTGCTCGACCGGATCGACATCGACTAGCGCCGCGCGCCGCAAGCCCGGCCGCTTTGCCCCATACGCCCTGCCCACCGCTACCGCCGGCAGCATCCCCGACCCGGCCGGCCCGCTCGACCCGGCCTGGGCAGCCCCAACCGGTCCCGGCCCGTCCACCCGCCCCGTCCACCCTCGACCCGAAGAGGTGCCCGCCATGGCAAGCCCCGATCACCTTCACCGTCACGAAACTCGCCGCAGGGCTCGCGGATTTTCGCCTTGCAGGCGAAATCCTGCCCGGACGACCCGAAGCCGGCGGCTTCGCCAAGCTGATGCGCGCAACACGCGATGACGGCACGCCCGTGGCCGTCAAGCGCTTTCACCGTCACAACCGCGACGGCGCGGACTACGCAGCCGACGGCGAGGCGGCGCTGCGCGAGTTCGAATGCCTGTGCGATCTGGCGGGCGCCGACGGGCACGCGCCCGCCCCCTTCGCGCTGGGGATCTGCCGATAAGCAAGGGCTGACCCATCACGCCATCGCCATGGGTACGTCGAAGGGTTCACCATCGAGCAGGCGCTGGCATCGGGCGTGCTGTCGGGCAACGCGCGCACGCTCGACAAGACGAACGCCATCCTCGAGGCCGCGCTGCATCATCGACGCCGTGAACGCGTGCGACCGCCGCGTGGTGCACCGCGACATCAGCCCCGCCAACATCATCCTGACGATGACCCGCACCGGCGATGTGAACCGCGCCGTGCTGATCGACTGGGGGGCAGTCCATCAGCGCGCGAAGCCCGCTTGTCACCCCCCGCGCTCGGCGAGAACCGCAAGCTGGCAACCATCTGCTTCGGCGCGCCGTGCGTGTTCGGCGGGCCGTTCTACTTGATGCGCAACGAGCCCTCGGTCGACGTCTACAGCTTCGGCGCGCTGCTGTACTACATGCGCACGCTCGAGCTTCCTACGCCGACGTGGCCGCGAACCGCGTCCTCACCCCGAGACCGTCGAAGTGGTGGCTGCGGCAAAACGCGAGCCGCTCACCCTCGCCAGCAAGATCCCCTCGATGCGCGCTATCGAGGAAAGCTCGACGGCATCATCGGCGCATGCACCGCTTACGACCCGCGCGAGCGGCCGAATGGCGCAATCGTGCGGAGGCTTATCGCCGAGGCGCATCGCCCTGCCCGATGTTGCGCAGGCCCCTCAAGCGAGGAGAGCCGCGCAAGGGCGGCGCGCGCACAGCACGACGGGGGCGACGCGGGCGCCCTCCGGGAAACGAGGCTGCGAGGTCGCGCGCGCATGCGGGAAACGCGCCTGGGACGGAGCGGGCAGGCAGGGCGAAGGATTCCGATCGCGCGAGACCGTCGCGAGCCTGAACGCGCTTCTCCAGGCCATCGAGCGCAACAAGCAAACCGCAGGCAACGCCGCTGCGCAGATGGAAGAGCGCGCCGAGCGGACTGCGGGCGATGCCCTGTTCCGCCAAGCAAACGGACTGCTTCTACGGCCACAACGGCGCGGCGCGCGACGCGGGGAAGAGCATGCGCCTGCTCGAGCGCGCCGCTGAGGCGGGAAGCGTCGAAGCCATGTTCATGCTGGCGAAAAGCCTGCTGTTCGGCATCGGAACCGGTCAAGACGAGCAGCGCGCGGCGCCCGCTGGCTCAAGCGCGCCGCCGCCTGCGGGCATCCCGCGCCGAGGCCATGCTGTAGCGCGCGGGGGGCGTGCTCGCGGGCGGCGAGCGGCATGCGAGTCGTCCGCTGCCGACGCAGCCGCAACTCACCGGGCCGCCGAGCTGCAGGACCACCCGAAGCCCCGGCTCCGCAACCCAGCCGGGCAACCGGCGCTTCCGCGGACCCGCAAACCCGCCGTCCCCTTCGCCGCTATAATGAAAACGCCGCGCACGCCCAAAGGCGCAAAGGGACGGCCCTGACGGCAACCGCGCGGCTCACCTTCGCGAGCAAGGAGCCCCATGAAGGCAAACGGCCTGGCTTATTTCATCGACGCGCTCTCGCGCTGCGTCGGCGAAAGCTTTCCTTTTCGGCGGTCGACGGCGAGGAGCCCGTCGTCTACGCCGACAACCAGCTGCTCGAGCACATCCTGCCGCCGCGCCCCCAGACCAACGACCTCAAGTCGGCGTTTCGCCAGGCGCTGAGCGAAGCAACGGACTCGGGCCTCGGCGAAGAGGGAAGCGCGGCTTCAAGCTGAGGAAACCCTGCTGGAGCTGGACAGCAAACCGCGCAGCGCCACCAAGCTCTCGCGGCTCAAAACCACGCCACGCCCCACGAGGTCGCACAGGAGTTCGCGCTCTCGAACGGCCTGGGAAAGACCACGCCGAGGACCTCGCGCTGCTCGCACGCGACGCGCAAGACGTCATGCGAAGGCTCGCGCGACGCGAGACGGTGTTCTGCTCCGCAGCCGGCAAGAAAAAAGACGACGGCCGCCGCTTCACCCGCACGCTCAACGCCATCCGCGTCATCGCCTCCAGCGGACGATTCTCCCCGCTGGTCGAAAACGATTTCAAGAAGGCGCTCATCGCCTACTTGGAGGACTCCCACCAATCCCACGCCGTCGGCGACTTCACGAACACGCTCACCGTCCTCATGCGCGACGAGCAGGAGGCCGCCACGCGCGCCATCGAAGCTGCGGATCCGGCGAGGCCTATCGCTCCTGCCTGACCGCGCGCGTTGAGATCATGGGATACTTGCTGGCCGTGGCGCTGTGCGGCGCCGAAGGAGTCGACGCCCTCGCGCGACCATGTGGCACGCGCCGACATTCCCACGCGCTACACCCCGCTCGCCGCAAGCGGGGACAAAGCGGCGCGTGAAGCCTGCCTGGTCGAACAGCTCATCGACGCTGCGGGCAACCTCTCGTTCGGATCCACCTTCGCGCTTGACCGGCGGCGCGGGCTGCTCATCGGCCGCGCACCGGAAGAGCAACGGGATGCGACGCGCTGCGCGTTCGTTACGTCGCCGACTCCATCGGGTCGAGCGTTTCGCGCACGCACGCCCTCGTGCGCTTCGACGAAAGCCGCAAATGCTGGGAGGTGCTTGACCTGGGAAGCAGCAACGGAACGGCAGTCGCGCACCTCGGAGCGTCGCCGACGGACGCGACGAGCTTCTCCCCCGCCACACTGGCGGACGACCCGGAGACCGGCGAGCCGCTCTCCAACGGCGACGCCCCCTCCTCCTCGCCCCCACCCGCTATATCGGAGGCGATCTCGGGCCGAGCAGCACCGGCGCCGCCTATCGGTTCGTCATGCTGTAGGAGAGTACGGCGCATATCGAGCGCCCGCTTCGCCACGCGACGATGCAAACCGCGATCCGCTTCGCGAGGCGTCGCCCGCGCATCGCGGTGCGGCGAAGTGACGACGAGGCGGTTTCCGAATCTCTTCGCGAAACCGCCTCGCTGGCAGATGCTGCGTAAGGACCCGGCTTTACGCCTTCTCGATCAGGCACGCCTTCCGCACGCAGCGGTCCAAGCTACCGCGCACCGTCTGGTAATCGTAGCGCGGTTCGCCTCGCTCGATGACATCGACGATCTCCGCTATCTTGGCCTCGGGATAGAAGCGCCAGCCGCTCACCTCATCGCGCGCACGCGTGATGTTGATCGGGCACAGGACATGCACGCCGGCGGGAATTTCCCCGCGCGCGCCCGAGAGCTTCGACTTCACGTTGTCCAAACCGCGCTCGGAATCCAGATACGACCAGAGGCGGTAATCCTTGCCGCCAAGCTTCAGGAACACATCGGGTGCTCGGCGATGTCGGCGTCCACATCCGCCGTGCGCGCGTCGGCGGTGAGTCCACGCCGTGCGCATTCCTCGCCGACCTTCCAGCCCAACCATCTCGCGCAGAAACGAGGGAACGCGCGCACGCACGCGCGACCTCGCCCGCCACCTCGGAGTCGGGGCGGTTCGCCCGCGAACGCAAAGCAACTCGGCCACATATGAAGCCGGCGTCAGGAACACCTCGGATCAGATCGTCGACGACACCGAGAACCGCACCGTGGTACGCCCCTCGTCGATACGGGGAAGACCTTTGGCACGAATCGCCCGTCATCGGCTTATCGGCGATGTTCAGCTTCCTCAGAACCTCTTCGACGAAAGCAAGCGCACGCGGGTCTTCCGCCACCTTCTTATAATCGGCAATTCTTCGGCATAGGTCTTCTTCGCCCACGCCTTTGTGAAATTCCTCACGTTCTTATACGTCGTCATTCTCCCTTTGCAAACGCAAACCGATCCTCCGCCAAACAATGCGCAAACCCGACACGTAGCCAAAACTTCTCCGCGCAAACCTCGCGCAAACCTTTGCACGAACAAACGCCGCCCTTCTCCGGGCGACACGCCGTTGAAGATCCCGACGGCGAGGCAGCCGGCCCCTACGGCCAACGCGCGTGCTAGCCGCGATCGCGCTCCCTGCAGCACGTCGCGCACCCGCTCGGCGATGGCGCGGATCACAGGAACCGTCACGGAGTTGCCCAGCTGCTTGTACAGGTGCGTGTCGGCAAGGGCAGCCGGAACGTGTCGGTAATGCCCTGCAGGCGCGCCCACCGCGCGGGGTCATCTTGCGGATGTCGCGGTCGTTGAGCGGCCCCTTCACGTTGGTGGTCGGCGTCATGGAGTGCTCGCGCGCGTCGACGATCAGGTTGCGCTCGCGCCCCATGCCCCCGCACACGATGGCGCCCGCCACCTCGTCCAGGCCGCGCACCACGTAGCCGAAGCCGTTGCCCGCCGCCTCGTGGCGCGCCCGATGGCGCTCGAGCGTTGCCAGGTAGGTCTCGGACAGGTAGTAGCGCGCGGGCACGGGGCCTCGTCCATGATATCGCGGATGACGCACGGGGACCCGCGCCCTCGGGAAATTCGAACTCCTCGGGCGCGACGTCCTCGCGAAACGCCACGATGTAGATGCGCTCGCGGTTCTGCGGCACGCCGAAGTCACGCGAGTTGAGGATCCGTGGAACACCTTGTAGCCCATCTGCTCGAGCGTGCCACGATCACCGCGAAGGTCTTGCCCTTCTTGTGAATGGGTAGGCCCTTGACGTTCTCGCAGAAGATCACCTTGGGGCGCCGCGCCTCGCAGATGCGCGCCAGGTCGAAGAACAGCGTGCCGCGCGCCATGCCCTTTTGTAGTCGTCGTCGAAGCCCTGCCGCTTGCCCGCCAGCGAGAACGCCTGGCACGGAAAGCCCGCCAGGCAGATGTCGAACTCGGGAACGGCCGCCTCGGGGATCTTCGTGATATCGCCCGCTATCTGCGCGGGGCTCGGAGAAGTTGGCCCGGTGGTCTTCACGGCGTTGTCGTCGAACTCGCTGACGAACACCGTCTCGATATCGTCTCCGAAAGCCTGCTCGAAGCCGAGGCGGATGCCGCCGATGCCGGCGAACAGATCGATGGACTTATACACTTCATCTCCTGTTATCGATAGCGTTTTCGCGCAGGCCGAAGCAAACGCCCCGTGGCATCAGACGCCCTGCGGCGCGCGAGAACGCGAAGTTCATTCACTGCAAAGAAGGAAAAGTTTAGCACGCGCAAGGCGGTGCTCAAAAAACGGGCCGGGCGGGCTCGAGTCGCCTCGCGCCCGCCGCCCGCCATACGTCAGTCGATCACGAGCCTGCGCAGGTCGATTCCAAGATCTTCCGCCTTGCGGCATAGCTCATAGCCGTCCATGCGCTCGATGTCCGCCACGTCGAGCAGCGCCGCGGGAAGCCGCCGAACATGGCGGTCCCGCAGTAGTCGAGAAGGTACGCGCGCAAAGCGTCGATGTCGATGGTCGCCATCTCGACCCCTCCGCTAACGCAGCGTGATACCTTCGGGAAGCTCGATGCTCGAAAGATCGAACTCATCATCGTCTTCATCGACAACCGCCTCGGCGACGGCAGGCGCCGCCTCCTCGAGCTTTCCGAACAGCGCGTCGAACGCGTCGAAGCTCGCGCGCGGCACGGCGAACACAACGCGACCAAGCGCGCCCGGATGCTCGTCGATCCACGCCTTGAACAAGCCCGCCACATGTTCGGCGCTCCAGCCCAAGCGCCCACAGCCGAACGCGCCCACGATAAGCGTCTCGCACTCGTTCGCGACGGCGATGTTCATGAACGCCTCGATACGCTGAGCCAAGGCATTGTCGCACTCGCGCTCCGAGCGATGGTTCTCCAGGGCACGCGCGCAACGGCTCGGCGATGGCGATGACGTCCGCCTTGCGCACGGCCCCCCTGAGAGAACGCGACGTCGGGCAGATACGCGGCACGATCCGTGAACAGCTGGCCGCGGCGGTAATCGCGGTTGGCGTCGTGGAAGGTTTCCCTTGACGCCGCAGAGCACCTGATACAAGTTGCTTTGCGAACAGAGGATCTGCTCGGGACCGAACGAGCCGTCCTCGTAGGCGCCGCCCGGACGCGTGAACGAGGCGGGGTCGATAAGCACGGTCTTGCCCTTGCCGAAACGGTACAACGCCTCAGGCGCGAACGCGCGCGTCACCACGGCCTCGGTGGCCTCATGCGCGGGCTCAGGAAGCACGAGCGCACGTCCCTCGCCCTCGTCGTACACGCGAGCCGCCTCGACAGTTGCCGCCGTCTCGCTCGCAAACGCGCCCCTCATCAGCGCATTGTGCTTCGCGGCCTGAGCAGCGCGCTCTTCCTTTTCCGCCATGCTAACCTCCGATCACCCCGTGTACGGGGAAACGAGCACGCCCCATCGCGAAAACAGCAAATGTCCTCAGCGGCGCAAACGGGGATCTCTGCCCGCTTTTGACCTGCGGGGACGCGGACGCATCGATTCAATGCGCCCCATGATAGCAAAGCCCCGCGAATCGCCGAGGGGCTGAAAAGCTACCGAGAAGAAGCGCTTCGACGGCATATACACGCGATCGAGATCGGCAGGGTTGACACGCACCTCGACGTGAAAGTCGTCGTACGCGCTGGGAATGTCGTAAATCACGCCCTTCTTCAGCCCTTCGAGGATAACGTCTTTATTCCGCATGAACTCCGAAAGCCGTCTTGGTAATACACTTCAGGATGCACCGAGATATCCGTCGTCACGCGCTCCTCCCAAGCGGCTGAGCTTCGCGGGCGAATCCTCGCGGTACACCTCCTCTCGTAAACAGACACGCGCGGCTTCGAAACGACGATGCCGTCAGCCAAGCCGAGCACCGCGCATTGATGACCAGCGTATTCGGGGCTACCGATTCGTCCGCTACGATCTCGCTCGAGCAACCTCCGCCGTAGACGGTCGAGACGAACACGTCGCCTCTTCCCCCCACTTCGACCGTCTCCGATGCGGTGATAGCCTGATCGAATCCCGATATCGGAAGCTCTTCGTACCGAAGCGAAGAATACTCGCCGAACGCCACGCCCGCGCCCGCGCCCGCCAAAAGCGCTCCTGCGCATACGATCGCCAAAGCCGCCTTTACCGTCCTATTCATAAAACGCCCCCTTGCCGCGTACTTGAGAAACCGCGCCCATCGGCGCCGTCGAGAACCGACCGCCGTCGAAGCCACGCGGATCGAAGCCCGTGCGCATCACCGCCCCACGCCT
>VOFI01002619.1_pt1 | contig 14911 bp, 33 predicted proteins | sample 5384131 | NCBI WGS metagenome assembly VOFI01 (sample SAMN12384728, study PRJNA508395) | human gut metagenome | isolation source: healthy gut H | host: Homo sapiens
CATAAGCGCAGCAGTTTCAGTACTGGCGTCATCTCCACTCCTGGCTGCTGGTCCGCGGCCGCTGCCGTGGGTAACCGATATCCAGCACCCACACCTTTGTCAAAGCATCACGGTGCTGCCCAGCACCTCCATCCGGTATAGGACTTCACATCCACAATGGCAGTTGTGCCGCCGGAGACGCATAGGCAGAACAAAAGGGGGCTCAGATCAGGGTGGTGAGGTAATTTGCCGCAATATGGCCCCGCACATGGTGGACTGGGATCAGGGGCAGATCCAGGGCCATGGACGCGCTTCCTTGGCAAAGTTCACTCCCACCAGCACCGCGCCGATGAGACCAGGCGCATAGGTCACAGCGATGGCATCCAGGTCGCCCCGGGTCAACCCCCGCCTGCTCCAGCCTCAACAGACCGGTCACCGGCCTCCACATGCTTGCGGGAGGCGATCTCTGGTACTACGTTGCCGTAAATGAAAAAGTATCCTGATCTGAGTCACAATAGTTTGACAGGCAATTGTCCGCCTGTCTTTGGACAACTGGTGGCGGCGGTCTCAAGCGCAGGATTCAATGGCCAAAATATTCACCGGCCCTTCTTCCAGCTCTGCAGGAAACAAAAAGTTAATATAGTTTTTCCTTCTCCATAACCGCATCGATTCGGCTAAAGCGTTCGGTGCTGGTCACATCCCGCTGTCCACTGATGGCCAGCAGGAACACCTCCGACAGACAGGATGAGCCACATAGGAGTTGGTAAATCCCAGTCCCTTCCACCTGTGCCAATACCACCACATCCGCTTTTGGCCAGAGGGCGTGGCGGTCTGTCATCAAAATGATTTTGGCCCATTCCCTGGCAATGTCCATCAGCACACCACAGATCTCTGGCAATAGCTGGGGAAGCTGTACAGAAACAGACAGTCATTATGGGTAATATCCAAAAATTTTCCACTGCGGTGGCATCTGCATGGGTTACAGGAACCACATGGGGGGTCAAAAACAGCAGCTTGTTGGCCATGTATTGGGCGCAGCAGGCGGTTCCTCGAAATCCGGCAATATACTTCCGGTCGCTTTTCAGTAGGATGTCTACGATCCGGTCCACAGTGTCCCTGATCCATGGGCAAAGGTGTTGCAGGTTTTCCAGAGTGTACCGGCTCACATCACTAATCAGGTTGCTAGGGATTGAGTTTCTCCAGACTCATTGGCGTATTTCTCTCTCCCGGGAGAAAGTCTTTGTGGGCCTGGATTGATCTGTCTGGCCACCCCCCGTTCATCTCCCCGGAAGTCTGCAGTAGCCTTTGAAGCCTAGTTCCAGGATAAAGCGGATTACTGAGGTGTCGCTGACCCCTATAGCCTCGGCCAGGTAGTGGAGGTCTGAAACCCAATGGTATTCAATTGCGCTAGAATATATCCGCGATTTCCGTCCGTGCGTCAGGTGTCATGCTTTTGAATTTTCACCAAATCTTCCATGATATCCCCCCCCTTATTTAATAAATACAGGATACCACAGTTAACCATTGTGGTCAAATCTGCCCTTTAACACAGCGGGCGGCATGGACACGCCATACCGCCCGCCAAGAAGGGAAAACACAGATTTATCTTTGTTTACTTCTAACTGGGCAATGCATGCTGTTCCAGTCGATCCAGCGCCTTTCCAAATTTTCCATGGAATTGAATAGAGATCTTGATCTTCCCGGGAACATTGTAGGCCCTCACCGGCACCGTGGAGATCAGCGCCTCATCCAGAAGATACTGGCACAGGTCTACAGGTTCTCGATCATCTTATCTCCAAAACTTGCTGAGATAGGGCTGCACATCGGGATATACATAGAACGCGCCCTTTACATCCGGACAGATAATCCCTCTATGGCTGTTGAGCCGCTGCACCACATAGTCCTTTTCTCCGCTTGAACTCTTCCACCACCAAACCTGCATGTCATGCTGAGAGCCCTGCAGAGCCGCTAGAGCCGCCTTCTGGGGAAATCGCGCTGGTGGCAGAGGTAGTCTGGCTCTGCACCGCCATGATTGCCCTTGATCACATCCGCCCGGGCCGCAGCATAACCGATACGCCAGCCCGTCATGGCGTAAGCCTTTGGAAAAACCATTGACCGTAATGGTCCGCTCCCACACCTCCTTCGAGAGATGGAGGCCACACTGAAGTGCTTTGCGCCGTCATAGACCATTTTTTTCATAGATCTCATCAGCCACGATAAAGAAATCGTGCTTGACCGCCAGATCGGCCAGCTCCCGCAGGCTCTTCTCGCTGTACACCGCACCGGTGGGATTGTTGGGGGTGCAGATGACGATATGGCCTTGGTGCGCGGGGTGATAGCTGCCCGGATGGCATCCAGGTCCAGCTCATAATGGTCCTGCCGCACCGGCACAAAAACACCGGAGTAGCACCCGCCAGACGAATCATCTCCGTGTAGCTGACCCAACAAGGAATGGGGAGCAGTACTCATCGCCAGGCCCCTGCAATCACCATCATGGCACTGGCAATGGCCTGCTTGGCTCCCACCGCGGTGGTCACCTCATTGACGGTATAGTCCAAACCATTGTCCTTCTTTCAGCTTTTTTATAAATGGCCATGAAGCTCCAGAATACCGCTGTTCGGGGGGTATATTTGGTGAAATTATCCGCGATGGCCTTCATGCCAGCCACCTTGATGTAATCGGGAGTTCCAAAATCCGGTCCCCCTACGTTAAGGGAAATAATATCTTCCCCTTGCTGCTTCAGCTCTGCCACCTTGGCGATCAGAGCCGAGGTGGGGAACCGCTAAACTTTACTCATTCGTTCCGCAAGTGTGGTTGCCATACTCATTCTCCTCTAAAAATCATATTCTTCGTCGTCATACTCACTTGCTTACCATTGTCTTATTGTAATCTTCACCTGTCCACAGATGTTCGTTTTTAGCCACCAACATAGTACCCAGTACATCACCGGAAACATTGACCGTAGTGTGAGACATATCGATCAAACGATACATACCGGAAATGGGCCCCATAAGATCCATGGGCAGGCCCAGCAATTCCAGGAAGATGGCGCCAGTCACGATTCTCCGCCAGGAATACCAGGCGCTGCAATAGACATCAGTGTAGAAATGGTAATAACCATGATAATCTGAGACATGGTCAACTGCAGACCGTAAATCTGAGCTACAAAGAAAGCCAAAAACCGTCTTGTACAAAAGCTGCACCTGTCAGGTTGATGGTAGCGCCCAATGGAATGGAGAAGCAATGCTGTTCGGAATCTGAAGCCGCCGAGTAGCCTCCATGGTGATGGGAATAGTACCGAGCTGGAGTTTGTCGCCACGTATTGACCCAAATGGGAATCATCTCTTTACACATTCCGCGGTAATTAATTCGCATAGGGCCTTTGGTGATCAAACTATAAATCAGCCAGGATCGGGGCAAGCATCCAGTCCAGTTTGTAGCCAACAAAACTCTGCTGCTGCCAAACAGCCGCGGTCCATATTTTAGCCATCAATGCAAAGGATACCAATAGAGAATAGATCATTACAATATCCAGCATTTTGTAGGTAAGTGTTGCGCCCATTCATAAAATCAGTAAAATGGCTTTACTTTATCGCCCAAGAGCACTAATGCAACACTTAAAAATTACGGTAAAGAACACCAGCTTCATAATGTCCCTGTCGGCCATAGCTGCAATAATATTGGTAGGAATCATATCATCGAAGGCCGAGAAGGAAGGCGTCGTCACTTCCGAGGCATCAAAGGCCGAAGACCAGTCGTATCGAAACCTACACCCGGATTAAAAAACATGTACTACGGCAATACCGATCAAGCAGGCCCCGACGGTCATGACTACATAAACCAGCAGCACCTTTAATCCAACGCGCTTCAGCTTATTTACGTCACCAATGGCTGCAATGCCACTGGCAATACTGAAAAAAGAACTACCGGTACGATCAACATTTTGATCAAATTCAAAAAAGCGGTTCCAAATGGTTCCACCCAAACAGCAAAAATCATAAAACAGAAGGCCAGCAACAATACCAAGAACCAGTGCAATCATTGAGCGGTGGGGTAGATACTTTTACCAAACAAGTATTCTTTCATTTCCTTCACCTCAAAAATCCATTTCTCCCAAAGGCTCTGCCTTTGTTTACTCAATACTTTTCCTGCTTCTCCTCATTTAAATGCCATTTGATAATTTTTATTCTCCATACGCTCCATCAATAAACTCAGTATTCTTTGCCTGCAGGGGTCTTCATCACCCAGGCACGGTTGGAGGTTCCATTTTTGGCCGCCTCCACCTTGGCCTCATCCTGCTGATGGAACTTCTTCGCCGCCTCCAGCACAGCCGGGGCGTCTTTCAGCGGAATCACAATAATGCCGTCGGCGTCAGCCACAATGATGTCGCCCGGATTCACACTCACCCGCCGCAGGCAATGGGCACATTGATCTCCCGGGTCCCTCTTTATGGGGCCGCCAGGGGTAGAACCGTTGGCATAGACCGGCAGATCCATCTTGCCGCACCGCGTCCACATCCCGAATGGGGCCATCCAGCACCAGCCCGCCCAGCTTACGCTGGTACTTGGCATAGGTGAACATGATCTCCCCCATCAAAGACCGGGTCTGATCCTCATCGTTGGACACCACAATGATGTCACCCGGCTGAGAGCCATGTCCAGCGCCTGATGGAGAAACAGGTTGTCGCCCGCTCTGGCTTTTACCGTCAGGGCCGGACCCACCATGATCCCCCTGAAACCCACTCATCAGCCGGATCCTGGGATTCATGGCACAGGAGCGGCCCATGGTATCGGCAATGTTTGCCGGGCAGCCCTGCAAAGCCATCCAACAGTTCCTGGCTTGGCATGGGCCGCTTTAAAACACACGATTTTCCAACTGCCATTTCTGCCTTCCTTTCTGTATGTACCGGTTGGGTGTTGTTCTGCATTCATTTTAGCTTTCTGTTGTTTATTTGTCAACATTTTATCTTGCAAGTGAATATTTTTTTTCTGCATAATAAACAACACAAAAATTCCCGCCTGTGGTTTTTCAACCATTTTCAGGCGGGGAATCCATCCAATATTTTTATTTTTTACTGTTTTTCAAAAATATCTGGTCATAAGAACCGCATCTTCCCTGGGCTTGTCATAGTAGTTTTCCGCAGTCCTGCCTGAGTAAATCCGTGCTTCTCATACAGAGCGATAGCCGCCTGGTTGGAAGCACGCACCTCCAGGGTGAGGAAAGCCAGGTTTACCTCGCCAAAGCGGCAGAACACGTCCAGAAGGGCGCTGGCTACCCCGTGGCGGCGAGCGTCGGGTTCCACCGCCACGTTGTCAATGTACCCCTCATCTACAATGACGTGCAGGCCCGCGTAGCCCAGCACGTTGCCCTCCTCATCCTCGGCCACGATAAAGCTGGCCTGAGTATCAAACAGGGCGTCGGCCAGCATGTTCTCCGTCCAGGGACTGGAGAAGCAGGCCTGCTCCAGCCGGGCGATCTGCTCAATGTGACTGCGGTCCATGGGAACGATCTGATAATACATATAAAACAATCTCCTAAACCCTTTTTTCAGGCTCCTGCCGGAATTATTGTTTTAATCATACACCATCCGCTTTCCTGTGTAAAGCGGCACAACTGCACCGGCAGATTTCACAATTTCATTGCCTGATTTTCGTGAAAGCTACGATTTTTTCTTTTCCTGTCAAAATGTTGAAACCTTTTCCTGTGTATCCCCGTCTATATAAATAAAGGTTATTATTTTGTCTCTATCTATTTCAGCCGACCACGCAAGCCCTTCCACCCCGGGGCGCTCTGCGCGCTCCCCATCAGAAAGGAAATGACCATGCTTCGACGTGCCCTCCCTCCTGCTTACCGCCTGCGCTCTGTGCGCTCTGCTGGTTCCAAAAGCAGTCTGGCCGCCACCATCAAAAGAGCAATCAGGCCGTTTACCATCTCTCCCAGGACCCGGACGGGACAGAGAGCTCTCTACTCCCCCACCCTGTCCCACACCTTGACGCTGCTGCCTCCCGGCACTGTCGTGCAGTGACCTTTGGCAATCAGATCATCGTGGAGCGCTTTACCTACCGCTCCCTCACTCCGGCTACTGGGAGCGGAAAATACCCTCACCTCCCAGGAGCACCTGACTGTGCGGGACCACAACTATCTACCATGTCATCACTCAGGATCCCCACTCCAATCAGGCCATGGACGCCGGGGTTTGGGTGCGCGCATCGGGAAGCGGCGGGGCTCAACACCACCACCATTACCGGGGAGCCGGTGGATGAGTGGGCAGTGGATCTGGTCAACGAGGCCATTGCCATGAATCTGATGCCGGCGCGCCTTAAGGGCCAGGACCTGGCGGCTCCATCAGCCGGCTGCAGTTTGCCTCCCTGGCAGTGCGGCTGTATGAGGCCATGGGCGGAGAGGCCATCTGCCCCCAGCCACACTCCCTTCACCGACACCTCCGACCCGGAGGCAGGCAAGGCCTGGGCACTGGGGCTGACTGCGGGCACCTCTGCCACCACCTTCTCTCCTCCCAGTCCATCTCCCGGGAGCAGGCAGCCACCATGCTCGCCGCCGTCACCGCAAGCTGGGCGGCAGCGTGGAGGGACAGTCCGGCTCCTTTGCCGATGACAGTTCCATTGCCTCCTGGGCCAAGAGCAGCGTGTACTTTATGGCTCGCCACAACATTATCGTGGGTACCGGAAACAACCGCTTTCTCCTCAGCGCAGCGCCCAGCGTCAGTCCTGCCTTATCATGGCCCTGCGCATGTTCCAAACTCTGAACCCTGCCGATTGACACGGACAAACTGCCCCCGCCGGCTGAATGAACTGCCGGCGGGGGCTTTCTTTGTTTAAGGGTCAGCTCTGCCTGACGGCGCAGCAGGGACAGAGGAGGCACCGGCTGAGGCAGCTTCATGCGGAAGACCATCTGGGGCTTGCACACCTGCTCCAAAGCTTCTCCCGCCTCGTCCCACAGTCCCTCCACGGTGAGGGTCTGGGGCCGTACGTCGGGACCTACCAGCTCCAGAGTATCCCCCCACAGAGAACTTATTGTTCAGCGTGAGGGTGGCGTTGCCCTGTTCGTCACAGGACTGCACCTTGGCCACGATCTTCCAGTCCCGGACATAGCGGAGTTTTCGGTATACTGGCCCGGCTGGCCAAAATAGAAGCCGGTGGAGTAGGGCCGGTGGCTGATGTGCTCCACCTCGTCCCGCCACACCGGTCCAGGGGCAGTCCCGCCGCCGCCGCGTCGATGGCGTGACGGTAGGCTCCGGTGACGATGGCCGCGTAGTAGGCCGACTTGGCCCGGCCCTCCAGCTTGATGGAGTCCAGGCCGGCTTCCATCAAGTCGCCCACATGGTCGATCATGCACATATCCCGGGAGTTCATGATATAAGTCTGGCCGTTTTCCTCATAGACGGGAAGTACTCCCCCGGGCGCTTCTCCTCCATCAGGTAGTACTCATAGCGGCAGGGCTGGGCACAGGCGCCCCGGCTGGAATCCCGGCCGGTCATGTAGTTGGACAGCAGGCACCGTCCAGAATAGCTTACGCACATAGCCCCGTGAGCGAAGGCCTCGATTCCAGTTTTTTGGGGGGTCTTGGAGGCGGATCTCCCGGATCTCGTCAAGGCTCAGCTCTGGGCCAGGATCACCCGGCTGGCTCCCAGGTCATGCCAAGCGGTGGCAGACTGGTAGTTGACGATGCTGGCCTGGGTAGAAATGTGGCACTGACGTGGGGGGTGGCGCTTGGCCAGAGCCAGGGTACCACATCGGCCAGGATGATGGCATCCACGTTCCCACGCTGTCCAGATACTCCAGCCACCGGGAGCCGGGCCACCTCTCATTGCGGGCATGGTGTTGCAGGTCACATGGACCCGCACCCCTTGCTGTGGCACAGTTCCACGGCGGTTTTCAGCTCTTCGGGGGTAAATTGCCCTGCAAAGGAGCGCATACCAAACATGGTACCCGCTGTGATAGACCGCGTCCGCCCTGGCCAGTGCCATCTGAAGCCGCTCCATATCCTGCCGGAGCCAGCAGTTCCGGTTTTTTTTTTTCATATCATCTTCCCCGGAGGCCTGGGGCCTGCTTTTGTTATTTGTTGTAAAGTTCCTGAGTAGCAATAAAGTTCTGCTGCTCCCGCAAGGTCTTGAAAAAGTGGTGTATCTGTCGTCGCCCAGGGCGTGTAGTAGTACGAAGCCGGACCAGCATCTTGTTGATGACGTACAAGGGGATTCTGGGGGTGGTGAATTCATAGGTGTCCGGGTACAGATAGCCCTCCAGCCGGTGGTAGTCGCCCCAGGGGCAGGTCCTGGAGGAAGGAGAAGGCGTAGTCGTGGTTGGCGGCCTCATCCTCCAGCTTGGCCGTGTCCGACACCACGCTCTTTTCCTTCAACAGGGCGAAGATCTGGTCGATGGAGTAGCCCCTCCGGGATGGTGACCTTGACGGTGGCCCGGGTGGCCGAGTTGGCACTCATGCCGGAGATCAGGGCACGGTAGTCCATATCGGAGTTCAGGGTGAAGGTCCCGGCCACGATCTTGTCCCGGCCGCCGGTGAAGGCGGGAAGAGCTTGAACAGGCTTTTGTATTCGATCAGGTCGTTCTCCTTCAGCATGGTGACCACGTCGCCGAAGCTGTCCTCCTCCCGGATGGTGATGGTGGCCGTCTTTTCCGGCTTGTTCAGGGCCAGAACGTCGTTGGCCGCCACCCAGCCGATGCAGGCCAGCAGGGCGGAGATCCCGATGACAAAGATCACATAGAGCAGGGCGAAGCTGGCCCCCGCCGTTCCGGCGGCGGGCCGGAGCGGGACGGGACTCCCGGGTGGAGGGGTCCGGGGGCGGATTGATAATGCGCTGCCCGCCGCCCGGCTCGCGGGGAGATCTGCGGTGTTCCTGCCTGCCATAGAGTGGGAACAGCTCCTAACAGAGAAAAATTTTCCGTCCAGGCGGAACCGGGGGACAGGGGTTCGCCATAGACTGTACCAGAACGCGCGGGAGAGGCCCCGGCGCTGCAAGTGAGGTGAAACGAAAATGTGTTGCGGAAACAATGGTTGGGGCGGTAACAGCTGCCTGTGGATCATCCTGCTGATCATCATCCTGTGCTGCTGCTGTGGGAACAACTGGGGCGGCAGCGGCTGTGGCTGCGGGAACAACTGCGGCTGCGGGAACAACTGCGGCGGCTGCGGCTGTGACAATGGCTGCGGATGCTGAGGAGATCCTGAATGGACCGGCGGAGGGGAGCGGGGGAGAGCCCCGCTCCCTCCGCGTTTCAGCGGAGAAAACGGCGGGTCTCCGTGAGAAGGAGGTCCACCCGGCAGTCGTGGTCCTCGGTCGGGACGCGGTCCTGGAGCACACAGTCCCGGCACAGCCCAACAGTGAAGCCGGAAAAGCCGGACAGCCAGCGGTCGTAGTATCCGCCGCCGAAGCCCAGGCGGAAGCCGCGGCGGTCATAGCACACGGTGCGGGGACCAGCGCCAGGTCGATGTCCGGCCGGGCGAGAAGGGGGCGTCCGCTGGCGGCTCCAGGATCCCGAAGGACGCCGGGACCAGGGGCGGTCCGGCTCATACAGCCGCACCTCCATCTGCCGGCCGGGCAGCATCCGGGGCAGACCCACCCGCTTGCCCCGGGCGGTGAGCGCCCGGATCAGGCGGCCGGTGTCAGGCTCCCGGCCCAGGATGCCACAGAAGGCGAACAGGGTGGAGGCGGCCTCTGCCTGGGGGAGGGCGGAGAAGGCGGCGAACAGGGCGTCGTCGCCGCGGCGGACCGCCTCCGGGGACAGGCCCTCCAAAGTCAGGCGCACCTGGCGGCGCAGGGCGGCCTTGTCCTCAGCGACGGTAGTAGATGACGTCGTTGACAGCATGGGCAGCCTCCTTCCCCCGAAGGACCTCCACCAGCTTCAGGCCGAAATCAAAGGCGGAGCCGCAGGCGTGGCCGGTGACGAATTTCCCGTCCGCCACGGCCCGGGCCTCCGGGAGGACCTTCGCCTTGCCCAGCTGGTCATGCCGGGTGGGGTAGGAGGTGGCCTCCCGGCCATCCAGCAGGCCCCAACGCCCCAGCAGGATGGGGGCGGCGCACAGGGCGGCCAGCCAGACGCCCTTTTCAGCGGCCTCCTGGATCAGGGCGGAGACCCGGCCGTCGGCCCACAGGGCCTCCACGCCCCCCAGGCCGCCGGGGAGGACCAGCATCTCAGCGTTGGACAGGTCTATCTGGGACAGCTCCAGGTCGGCGCACAGGGTGATCCCGTGGGAGCCGGAGACGGTGGGACCGGAGAGGGGAGACCAGGGCGGTCTCCAGGCCCGGCCTGCCGGAGCAGGTCGGTGGGGACAACGGCCTCCGACTCCTCAAAGCCGGGGGCAAGCAGAACATAGACCATAGGGAAGACCTCCTTGAAAGCGTTAGATTGATGGGACCCGGGCCGGGGAGGGGTCACAGAAGGGGACTCGCCAGGGACCAGATCTCCTCATGAATGGACTGGATGGGCGCAGACGGCCCTCCTCATCCACGCAGCGGACCACCCGCCAGTTCAGAAGCTGGGCGGCCTGGAGGGCGCAGGAGCGGCAGGCGGCCAGATAGCCGGTGTCCAGCTCATGGATGTCGGCCTGGGTGTGGGTGTCGCTCTCCCGCTGGCGGAGCAGGGAGACGGCGCGGTCGGTGGGCATATCCAGGTATAGGACCAGATCGGGGCGGGGGAGACCCAGTTTATTATGCTCAAAATCGTCCAGCCAGCGCAGAAAAGCGTCCCGCTCCTCCGGGCGCACTTGACCGCCTGGTGGACGGCGTTGGATGTGGTGTAGCGGTCGGTGAGGACCAGCCCGCCGGACTGGTAAAATTCCCCCACACTTTTTTTAAAGAGGCATACCGGTCCACCGCGTAGAAGGCGGAGGCGGCGTAGGGGTTTACGTCCTCGGGGTGGGAGCCGAACTCCCCGCCCAGGTACATCCGGATCAGGGCGGAGGAGGGCTCGCTGTACTGGGGAAAGACCAGCTTCTGGAAACTGCGGCCGGACTGGGCGGCCCGGCCGCACAGGGCACGGAACTGGGTGGACTTGCCTGAGCCGTCCGTCCCCTCAAATACGATCAGCCGGCCCGCCATTACAGGACCCTCTGCTTTCCCCGGCCGCTGGCCCGGCGGCCGGCGGCCTTGACCAGGACCAGGGGCAGCTTGGCCATGCGGCCGATGCGCTTGGGCTCCTTCACCAGGCGGTAGGCCCACTCCATTCTAGCTTCTGCCACTGTTCCGGGGCGCGCTCCACGTTGCCGGCGAACACATCCAGAGCGCCCCCCCAGCCCGATGGCCAGCTTGGCCCCAGTGAGCAGGCCGAAGCGGGCGATCCACTTCTCCTGCTTGGGGGCGCCCAGGCAGACAAACAGCAGATCGGGCCGGGCCTGAGCCACTTCGTGGGCTACGGGATCGGAGTCCTGAAAATAGCCGTCATGGACGCCGCACAGAACGATGTTGGGGTGCTGTTCCAGGATGCGGCGGCCCGCCTCCTCAGCCACGCCGGGCTTGGAGCCCAGCAGATACAGCCGGCCGCCCATCTCGTCCAGCATCCAGCATATCACAGGCGAAATCGAAGCCGGCCACCCGCTCCTTCAGCGGGGTGCCCAGGATCTTGGCGGAGTAGACCACCCCGATGCCGTCGGGGAGGACCAGGTCGGCCTGGTTCAGGATCTTCTGGAACTCCAGATCCTTGTCTGCGGTGAGGATGAATTCCGGATTGGGGGTGACGGCATAGTGGAAGTCGGAAGAACGGAGCAGCTCGGCCCCGGCCTGCCGGGCCTCCTCCCGGGTGAGGTTGTCGAATTGGATGTCTAATATATTGGTTTTCAATGGAAGGTTCCTCCAAAGCGTTGTGGTTCCATGGGGACAAAATTCCCCTGTAAGTTCCTTTATTTTATCATGTCCGCGTGGAAATGTCTACCCTTGCGCGCCTCGGGAAGGGGATAAGAAGGGAACCGCACGGATCTGCCCGGAGGCTGGCGGGGTATTTCCTGGTTGACGGATCTGGGCTCCGGCACTATACTGACACCGTTGAAAGCGCCTGCCCGGTGCTGTCCGCAGAGGGACCTTTCCCCCGGCGCCGGACACGGCGTGTCAAAATAGCGTGGGCGGCGTCCGGCGGGCGGCGCGCCACTGGTAGAAGGAGCTCCAAGCTATGATTCGAGAGATCTGTAAGGATGAAGCCTTTCTGGCGCAAAAGGGCCGAACCGGCCACGCCGGATGACCTGGCCACCGCCGCCGATCTGCTGGATACACTGTGGTGTACCATAAGGCGGGCTGTGTGGGCATGGCGGCCAACATGATCGGGGTGAACAAGCGGATCATTGTCTTTGACAACGGGGAGAGAACATGGTCATGTTCAACCCGAAGATCGTCAAGCGGTCCGGGCCCTATGATACAGAGGAGGGATGCCACCGGGGTCCGCCTGGTCCGCCGCTGGCAGTCCATTAAGGTGCGCTGGCAGAATGAAAGGTTCCAGGAGCGGCTTAAAACCTTCACCGGCTGGACAGCCAGATCATCCAGCATGAGATCGACCACTGTGAAGGCATTATTATATAAGGAGGGGACACGATGAAGACCGCCATCTGCTATTATTCCCGCCACCATGGGAATACCAGACAGGTCCTGGAGGCTATGGCCCGGGGGGGGAGTTTGTGGAGCTCATTGACGTGACCACCCGCCAGACGGTGCCTGGTGCTGGGGGAGTTCACTGGGGTACGGACACCTTTGGCCCTTCCGGCTGGTGGGCGGGATCGCCAAGGGCCGCCCAAACATACGGGATCTGGAAAACGCCCGCCGTTTTTTCGGGAGGTCCAACGGACCGGGATGAAGTCTGCTGATGCCCGCGGGCCTGCGGCGGGAGAAGAAAGGAGAGCCTTTTCTATGAAGACAGAGCACCTTCTGACCGGCGGCATCCCAGCGGTTTTGTATGGGTCCGCCGCAGCTGCCCGGCCATGGGGGAGCGCCGGGACCGGGGGCGGGGAGCTGCTCCCATGGACCGCAGTGCCGGAGATTCAGACGGCGCTAGATTGGGCTGGCCGCCGCTGGGAGTCGGTCTCCCCTGCGGGCCAACAGCATCGGGGCTTATCTCGCAATGCTGGCCTGGGAGGATCCGGCCCGCGCCCTGTTGGTCTCCCCATCTTGGACATGGAGGAACTGATCCGGACCATGATGGGCTGGGCTGGTGTGACGGAGGAGGAGCTCCGGGCACGGGAGAGATCCCCACCTCCTTCGGCCAGACCCTGTCCTGGGAGTACCTGACCTGGGTGCAGAAGCACCCGGTCCACACATGGAGCTGTCCCATCCGCATCCTCTATGGGAGCGGCGACAGCATGATGCCCCGACGGACCGCCGAGGAATATGCCCGGCGGCACAACGCGGAGCTGACTGTAGCAGAGGGCGGGGGAGCACTGGTTTCATACCCCGGAACAGCTTGCGGCGATGCGGGAATGGGCGGAGAGAGAACCGTGAACACGGAATGTACCAAGGGGAGGCCCTGATGCACGGGTGGTCATGGAGCGCACAGCATCCCGTCCCAGGGCCTCCGCCACAGCCTGCTGCTTTATGAGTTTGAGGTTATTTTGAATTTCTTTCCGGCTTTAAAAATTCTTCTTGACAGGCGCTTTGGTTTGTGGTATCCTAAGTAAGCACTTGAGAGACTGGAGCCACACCAGATGCCGGAGTGGCGGAATTGGCAGACGCCCGGGACTTAAAATCCCGTGGGAGCAATCCCGTGCCGGTTCGACCCCGGTCTCCGGCACCAAATATCGCGGGGTAGAGCAGTTGGTAGCTCGTCGGGCTCATAACCCGGAGGTCGGAGGTTCAAGTCCTCCTCCCGCAACCAGAAATCCGCTGGAATCACCTGATTCCAGCGGATTATTTTTGTTTTCTGCAACTTTTTGCGAGGTTCATTTTGGGTTCCTGAATCTGACCCAGATTTTGACCCATACGGGAATTTTTCCGGACTGGACAGGGCTATAAACTGCCGGATAGGACATGTTCCATAGCCTCCGCCGCCTGCCGCTTTACCCGGAGGTCACCTTTCTCCAAATCAAGATCCTCCCACTTTAGGCCCAGCAGTTCACCCCGCCGCAGGCCGGTGGCCAGTTCCACGTAGTAGAGTTCAAATACACCGCTCGCTTTCGCCTCCCACAGGAAGGAAGTCAGCTGCTCCACCGGCAGGGTTTTCATCTCTCTGTGCTCCACTTTGGGCAGGGCGCAGCCGTCTGTGGGGTCTGTGGCGATGAGCTTCTGCTCCTTGGCCAGCTTCATCGCCGAGGCGATGATCTGGTGGAGGTTCCGCACAGTCTTAGGGCTTAGCCCCTTGCTCTGTTTCTTGCTCTCGATTCTCTCCATTCTGCCGCTGCTGAGCAGCTTTTTGTAGAACTTCTGTAGCTCCAGGGAAGTGAGGTATCCCCGGTAGGTCTGGTGGGACGGGGGGGACGGACCTTCACCTTGGCGTAATTCTCGAACCAGACATCCATCCACTCCCCCACGGTGTATTTCTTGGCTTTTGTCTGATCTACGATCTTTTTGCTTCCTCAATAGCCTGCTTCAGTTTGGCCCTGGCCTCCGCCTGGGTCCGGCCCAGGACGTTCCGGTAAATGGCCTTCCGTCTCCGGGTCATGGCCGGCGGTACCGGCCCTCCCAGCGGCCATCCTTGCGTTTTCGGAGATTGCCCTCTCCGTTGGCTCTGGTTTTGCCATGTTATGCCGCCTCCTTTGCAACGACATACAATACCACAGAAACAGAAAATGGCCAGGCGCACAGCGCAGAGTTATCAAGCAATTCACACTTTTCCGCTGGGAATCCTCTTTGTCAACACTGTCTCATTTTCCCGTTCTGAGGCGGCTTTCATTCTTTGTTTAGGCGGCGCAATTTTTGAGATTCCCGAAGCATTGCTGTGCACAGCGTCGGTGAAAAAGCTGGGGACTTTGAAACCGCTGGCTTTCCTCA
>VOFI01003902.1_pt1 | contig 14883 bp, 27 predicted proteins | sample 5384131 | NCBI WGS metagenome assembly VOFI01 (sample SAMN12384728, study PRJNA508395) | human gut metagenome | isolation source: healthy gut H | host: Homo sapiens
CAGAATTTCTCCGTGCTTTCAAAATAGTAGCCGGTGAGGGCCGAGCTGGTGAAGGCGTTGGGGGAAGCCCCGTTGGCCGCCAGATCCTGGAGGGCGTTGCCGTCCTCGGTATCGAACATCTTGTGCTCCAGGAAGTGGGCCACCCCCGCCGGAGTGTCCCGCCACTGGCCATCCAGCCGGAACTTCATATCCATGCCGCCGTAGTTGGTGGCAAAAAAGGCGTAGCTCTTCTGAAACTCGGGCCGCCGGTCCACATAGATGTGCAGGCCGTTGGGCAGCTCCGCGTGATAGATTTTCTCCCCGATGCGGGGGTATTCTTTGCTTACCATGGGCTCACTCCCTTGCCTTTCAGGAAATAGACCGTGTCCAGCGTCAGCTTCTGGGCCGCCGCCTGTACCTGCGCCCGGGTGGTGCGCTCCACCCGCTGGGCCAGCTCGTCGGGCACCTCGGTGAGGCCGGCGGCCGCCTGACCCAGCCAGTAATCCTCCAGACGGCTCTGGGCGTCCAGGGTGGTCATCAGGGTGCTCACCACCGAACGGCGGGCCCACTCCAGCTCGTCGTCTGTAAAGCCGCCGTCCTTGCAGGCCTGAAGCTGGGCAAGGATCTCGTCCTGCGCCTGGCCCACCTTGGAGAACTCCACGCCGGAGGAGACCAGCATCACGTCTTTTTCGGGGCGCGCGAGGGGCGCGCGCCCCCTGCGGGCAGGCCGTCCACGATGGCCTGAACCGCCGCCCGCACCCGCTCCAGGGGGGCGGAACCGCAATAGTAGAACTCTATCGGGGCGGTGCGAAGCACCTGCTGGTAGCAGTCCCACAGCTTTTGAGGTGTGATGGCCGCCGCGGACGCCTCATCCCCCAGCTTGTCCACCCCGAAGGGCTCTCCGGCGCACATCTCCGCCACCACCCGCACCTGGGCATACTGGCGCTTGTCGTTGACCTGGGCGCGGATACGGGTGACCAGGTTCTCCCGCTCTTGGCGGGTGTAGTCGGGGCAGAAGGCCCCGTCCCGGGTGTAGGGACGGAGCACCAGCTCCCCCAGCAGGGCGGCCGACGGCTCCAGCACGGCGGAACCGTCCAGAGTATAGGCGTCGTCCAGGAAGCTGCCCACAAAGCCCACGCACTGTGTCTCCCCCTTTTTGCGCACCGTGGGCTCCAGGGAACCGCCGTACAGCTCGTCCAGAACGGCGGAGAGGGATTCCATATCCGGGTGCTCCGCGGTGCCCCGGCGGAGCACCATGGGCAGCAGCGCGTGGAGCGCGGCCTGTTCACGGGCCAGGGGCAGCAGGAACTGCATCCCCAGCACGCTGGATTTGAATTTCTGCGTCTGCACCGCCGTCAGATGGACGCCGGGCAGAAGCTGTGTCCGGGTGACCTCAATCACAGCTTTACCATTCCTTTCCTTATGGGAACTGCCAAAGTATCAACATCGGATATTATACAACGTTTTGACGGTTTTGACACTAGGAAAACGAAAAAAGATTGGCGCCGCGGCGGCTTGCTCCCGCCCCCAACCTCCGGTAAAATGAAATTACCTATATTTTATAAGGAGGCCACCCCATGACACGAACCGTTGTGGAACAGATCCGCAGGCCGGGTGCAGAAGCTCCGCTTCTCCGGCGCCGCGCCGGGCCGCTACCTGACCCGGGCCGCCCTGGCGGGGGCATTTATCTTTGTGGGCATCCTCACCGAGTTGGAGGACAAGACCGGCCTGATCAAGCGGTTCCACACCATGCACAAGCAGCTCCAGCAGATCGCCGAGGACGCGGAAAAGACATCCTGGAGCGCAACGGCGCTATGACGACCTCGAGGCGGCGGCCCGGGAGATCCGGGAGCTGGCCCAGGTGCAAAAGGAGTAATCCATGGCGTTTGAAGGACTTTCTGAAAAGCTGTCCGCCGCATTTAAGAAGCTGAGCGGCAAGGGCCGTCTCTCCGAAGCCGATGTGAAGGAGGCTATGAAGGAGATCCGCATGGCCCTGCTGGAGGCGGACGTGAACTTCAAGGTGGTCAAGCAGTTCGTGGCTCAGGTGACCGAGCGGGCCGTCGGCTCCGACGTGCTGGAGAGCCTCACCCCCGCCCAGATGATTGTTAAAATCGTCAATGAGGAGCTGACTGCCCTGATGGGCGGCGAGAACACCAAGCTGACGATTTCCCCAAGCCCCCCACGGTGGTGATGCTGGTCGGCCTCAACGGTGCCGGCAAGACCACCAACGGCGCCAAGCTGGCCGGCTTTATGAAGAAGCAGGGCAAGCGGCCCCTCCTGGTGGCCTGTGACACCTTCCGCCCCGCCGCCATCAATCAGCTGGAGGTGGTGGGCCAGCAGCTGGACATCCCGGTGTTCCAGATGGGCCAGATTGACCCGGTGGACATTGCCAGAGCGGGCGTCGAGCACGCCAAGAAGCACGGCAACGATATTGTGTTCATCGACACTGCCGGCCGGCTCCACGTGGACGAGGAGCTGATGGAGCAGCTCAAGCGTGATGAAGGCCGCGATTGACCCCACGGAAATCCTTCTGATTGTGGACGCCATGATCGGCCAGGATGCAGTGAATGCCGCAAAGACCTTCGACGACGCACTGGACATTACCGGCGTCATGCTCACCAAGCTGGACGGAGATGCCCGGGGCGGTGCGGCTCTCTCTATCAAGGCAGTCACCGGAAAGCCCATCAAGTTGTGGGTGTGGGCGAGAAGCTGGACCAGGTGGAGCTCTTCTACCCCGACCGCATGGCCTCCCGGATTCTGGGCATGGGCGACATGCTCTCCCTCATTGAGAAGGCGGAGCAGAACTTCGACGCGAAGAAGGCCGCCGAGCTGGCAGAAGCTCCGCAAGAACAAGTTTACCCTGGCTGATTTTTACGATCAGCTGGTTCAGATCAAAGGGCATGGGCTCCCTGTCCGAGATCGCCGGGATGCTCCCCGGCATGAACGCACAAGGCACTGGAAGGGGCCAGCGTGGACGAGAACGCCCTGGCCCGCACCGAGGCCATCATCCTGTCCATGACCCCGGCGGAGCGGGAGAACCCCTCCCTGCTGAACAACAGCCGGAAAAAGCGCATCGCCGCCGGCTCCGGCACCCAGGTCGTGGACATCAACCGCCTGCTCAAGCAATTCGAAATGATGCAGCAGATGACCAAGCAGTTTTCGGGCAAGCAGATGAAGCGCATGGGCAAGCTTGGAAAAATGGGAAAGCTCGGCAAGCTGCCGGGACTCCCCTTCTGACCGGTTGGTAAGCGCGCTGCGGCGCGTTTCCATAGATGTGCAACAATTACATGGAGGTGAAGATACAATGGTTAAGATCAGACTGCGCCGGATGGGCGCCAAGAAGGCTCCCTTCTACCGCATCGTGGTGGCTGACTCCCGCTATCCCCGGGACGGCCGTTTCATCGAGGAGATCGGCACTTACAACCCTCTGACCAATCCCGCCGAGATCAAGGTGGACGCGGAGCGCGCTCAGGCCTGGATCAAGACTGGCGCCCAGCCCACTGAGACCGTGAAGGCTCTGCTGAAAAAAGCTGGCGCCATCTAATGGAGGTCACGGCTGGCATGAAGGAATTGCTGACCTATATCGCCCGGAACCTGGTGGATCACCCCGACGCGGTGTCGGTCACCGAGCACAAGGGCGAGAGTGAGACCGTTCTGGAGCTTCGGGTGGCCCCCGAGGACATGGGCAAGGTGATCGGCCGCCAGGGCCGCATCGCCAAGGAGATCCGCACGCTGATGCGCTCCGTGGCCCAGCGCCAGGGCACCAAGGTTTCCGTCGAAATCGTCGACTAAAAAGCGGCGGGGTAGCGAGCCCCGCCGCTTTTTTTCAATGTAGGGCGCGGCCTCCTGGACGCGCCGCCTGCGGAGGTATTTCAAATGAAAAATCAGTTTCTGGAGGCCGGGCAGATCGTGAATACCCACGGCATCCAGGGCGAGGTCAAAATCGTCCCCTGGTGCGACAGCCCCGAGTTTCTGCTCCAGTTCGGCACCCTCTATCTGGACGGAACGCCCGTAAGGGTGCGCGCCGCCCGGGTACACAAGGGCAATGTCCTCGCCGCGCTGGAGGGCGTCGCCGACGTGAACGCCGCCATGGCCCTCAAGGGCAAGATCGTCTCCATCGACCGTTCCGGCGTGGTGCTGCCCGAGGGGCGGCACTTCATCGCCGATCTGCTCGGCCTGGAGGTCCTGGACGCCGGCAGCGGGGAGAAGCTGGGGGTTGTGGCCGACGTGCTCACCCCGCCCGCCCACGAGGTCTATGTGGTGAAGGGCGAGCATGAATACATGATCCCCGCCGTGGACGAGTTCCTGGCGGAGACCAATGTGGAGGGCGGCTATATCAAGGTTCGTCTGATCGAGGGAATGCGTACCGATGTATAGGATCGATATTATGACCCTCTTTGATCTGACCGTGGGCGATATGATGAACGAGTCCATCCTGGGCCGCGCCCAGGAGCGGGACATCATCCGCATCGACTGCCACCAGATCCGGGACTACACCCTCAACAAGCAGAAGCAGGTGGACGACTACCCCTACGGCGGCGGGCACGGGGCGGTGATGCAGGCCGACCCCCTATACCAGTGCTGGAAGCACATTGTGGACACCTTCGGCCCGGGACATACCATCTACATGTCCCCCGCCGGCAAAAACCTTCGTGGAGGCCGACGCCCGCCGCCTGCGGGACGATTACGACCACCTGATTCTGGTGTGCGGGCACTATGAGGGCATCGACGAGCGGTTCATTGAGGAGTGTGTGGACGAGGAGATCTCCATCGGCGACTTCGTGCTCACCGGCGGCGAGCTGGCCGCCATGGTGGTGGCCGACGCGGTGGCCCGGCTGGTGCCCGGGGTGCTCTCCGACCCGGAGTGCTTCGAGGAGGAGAGCCACTGGAACGGCCTGCTGGAGTACCCCCAGTACTCCCGCCCCGAGGAGTGGCACGGCCGGAAGGTCCCCCCCATTCTCCGCTCCGGCGATCACAAGAACATCGCCCGTTGGCGGCGCAAGCAGTCCATCCTCCGCACCCGCCAGCGCCGCCCGGATCTCTACGCCAGACTGGATCTTTCCTCCAAGGAGGATCAAAAGCTGCTGCGGGAGCTGGACGAGGAAGCCCCCAATTCTAACGCAATCATTTGTTTACAGGTTTCCCCTTTACTTTTCCGCCCGCCCGTGCTACAATGACTGCACACTAGTAATCTAATTTTCATTATTATATAAGAGGGTTCCAGCTATGAGTTTTAAGATCATTGTCGACAGTTGCTGCGATTTAACGCCCGCCCAGCTCCGGGAGGACTGCTTTGTCAGCGTCCCGCTGACCATCCGGGTGGGTGAGCATATCGTGGTAGACGATGCCTCCTTTGACCAGGGTGCCCTGCTCTGGCGGATGAAGGAGAGTGCCACGGCTCCCCAGTCCTCCTGCCCTTCCCCCATCCAGTATCTGGAGGCGTTTGACTGCGGCGCCGACGACCTGTATGTGGTCACTCTTTCCGCCCTGCTCTCCGGCTCCCACAACGCGGCGGCCCAGGCGCGGAGCCTCTGGCTGGAGGACCACCCCAACTCCAATGTGCACATCTTCAACTCCTGCTCCGCCTCGGCGGGCGAGGTTCTGGTGGCCCTGAAAATCCAGGAGCTGGCCCAGTCGGGCATGGACTTCACCACGGTGGTCAGCCAGGTCTCCCGCTACATCAATGAGATGGAGACCTACTTTGTGCTGGAAACCCTGGACAACCTGCGGAAAAACGGCCGGCTCACCAGGGTGCAGTCCCTGGTTACCAGCACCCTGCACATCAAGCTGCTCATGGGCGCCACCCCCGAGGGTGAGATCTGCAAAAAGGGCCAGGCCATGTCCATCAAGCAGGCCCTGTCCAAGATGGTGTCCCTGATGGCGGCGGATCCCAAGCACGAGGGGCGCCGGCTGTCCATCGTCCACTGCAACTGCCTGGAGCGGGCCTTCCACGTCAAGGAGCTGGTCATGAAGCAGTGCCGTTTCGGGGAGATCCTCATCAGCGATACCGGCGGCATCAGCACCGTCTATGCCAACGACGGCGGCATCGTCGTGGCCTATTGATTTCGATCAAGCCATTCCGTAACCGCCCGGAGGAAATTTCCTCCGGGCGGTTGTTTTTTGCCCCTGCCTGTGCTATCATGGCAAAAATAGTTTCGGGAGGTGCTTTTATGAACTACACCATCCGCCCCATCGGGCCGGAGGACGCGGAGGGGGCCGCAGCTCTGCGCCGCATGCCGGGCGTGTTCGAGAATACCCTGGGTCTCCCCTCCTACCGCACCGCCGACAGCAAGGCGTTTATCGCCGGGCTAGGCCCTGACGACCATAACTTTGTGGCCGTTCTGGACGACGGCACGGTAATCGGCTGCGCCGGCCTCACGGTCTGCTCCAATCCCCGGATGCGCCATGTGGGCGCGGTGGGCCTCTTTGTGCATGCGGACTACCAGGGCCGGGGTGTGGGCACCACCCTGATGGAAACACTGCTGGATCTGGCGGACCACTGGCTCATGCTGGTGCGGGTGGAGCTGGAGGTCTTTGCCGACAACGAGCAGGCCATCCGCCTCTATGAGAAGCTGGGCTTTGAGAAGGAAGGCCTGCTGCGCATGACCACGGTGCGGAACGGCCGCTATGTGGATGAGTACAAGATGGCCCGCATTCGTCCGGGGGTGACCGCGCCATGACCTACACCATCCGCCCCGCCGGGCCGGAGGACGCCGCGGAGATCACCGCACTGCGGCGGATGCCCGGCGTATTTGAACAGGCGGCCTCCCTCCCCTCCGACCGCCCCCGCCGTATGGAGGAGCTTCCCGCCAGCCGGGACAGGGGCCGGCATGTTCTGCTGGCCGTATCGCCGGACCATACCGTGCTCGGCCTGGTCATGCTGACCGTGGAGTCCAACCCCCGGCGGCGGCACGCCGGCGGCCTGGGCATCATGGTGCGCACCGACTGCCAGGGACAGGGCATCGGCACCGCCCTGTTGGAGGCGGTCTTGGATCTGGCGGACAATTGGCTGATGCTCCACCGGGTGGAGCTGGAGGTCTACGCCGACAACGGGGGCGCCATCCGCCTGTACGAGCGCTTGGGCTTTGAGACGGAGGGGTGCAAACGGGAGGCCGCCGTGAAAGCGGGGGCCTACGTGGACACGCTGGTGATGGCCCGGCTGAGAAATCGCTGATGTCCCAGGGCAGATTGTTTGAGCTGCTCTGTCTCCTGCTGGAGCGGGGCCGCATGACCGCGCCGCAGCTGGCGGAGCACTTCGAGGTATCGGTGCGCACCATCTACCGGGACATCGACGCGCTGTCGGCGGCCGGGGTACCGGTGTACAGCACGCCGGGCAAGGGCGGCGGGGTGTCCCTGCTGGAGGGCTATACCCTCCACCGGGCCGCCTTCACTGAGGAAGAGCAGCAGCTGCTGCTCACCGCCCTGCGGAGCCTGCCGGGGGACGCCGGACAGGGGACGGCGGAGACCCTGTCCAAGCTGTCCGCCCTGTTCCGGCGCCGGGAACCGGACTGGTTGCAAGTGGAGCTGTCCCGCTGGGGGAGCGCCGGGGCCGACAACGCCAAATTCGTCCAGCTCAAGCAAGCCATTCTGTCCCGCCGCGTCCTGTCCTTCACCTATGTGGGTGCCTCCGGCCAGACCACCCGCCGCAGCGTCCTCCCCGCGCGGCTGGTCTTCAAGGGCCGGGACTGGTACCTCCAGGGGTTCTGCCTGGAGCGGGCGGCCTACCGCACCTTCAAGCTCACCCGGATGCTGGAGCCGGAGCCGGGCGCCCCCTTTCAGCGCCCCCTCTCTCCCCCGCCCATCGAGGCTGGAGAGCCGCCGGAGGGCTTCTGCGTGCCTGTCCGCCTGCGCTTCTCCCCCGCCCTTGCCTACCGGGTCTACGACGAATTCGACGAGGGCTGCGTCACCCGCGGGGCGGACGGCAGCCTTGTGGTGTCGGTGAGCTTTCCGGAGGATCCGTGGCTCTATGGCTATCTGCTCTCCTTCGGCCTGGGGGTGGAGGTATTGGAACCGGAGCGCCTGCGGAAACGGCTGGCGCTGCTGGCGGGAAAAATGGCGGCCCACCACGGAAACCATGACACGGGGTGTCAGGATAACTGTGATAGGATGGAGCCATCTCAATCACAGGAGGAATCTCACATGAATCACACCTTTTTGTCAATCCTGCGGCATGCCCATCGACGATCCGGCCCTCCGCGGCACGGGGGGCGGCACGCCCAGCGAGCACTACTGCAAATACTGTTATCAGGAGGGAGCCTTTACCGGAGAGATGACCATGGAGGAGATGATCGACTTCTGCACTCCCATGATGGTGCGGGCCAACCCCGGAGCTGACCCCCGAGCAGGCCCGGGCGCAGATGGCCCAGTTCTTCCCCAGTCTGCTCCGGTGGCGCAAATAATGGACTGGAACGCCATCTATCCCGGGCCGGAGGAGCCCACCGCGGAGCAGCTCTCCGCCTATGTATCCCATCCGCTGTGGGAGCCATTGAACCGCTGGATCTGTGAAGCTTATTCCCTTTCCCCTATTTACAGCTACAGCAACTGTTCCATGGGGCGGGGCTGGAACGTCAAGTACCGCTCCCCAGGCCTGCTGGCTTCCTGCCTGGTGGTGGCCGGCCCAGGCGGGGAGGCCCATCCCCGCACCCTCTCGGAGTATACCCAGGCCTGCTGGCAGGCGGTCAAGCCCACGGGCTCCGGGCGGTGGCTGTCCCTGGAGGTGGACTCCCCGGAGGTTGTGGAGGACATCAAGACCCTGCTGATGTTGAAGCGCCCGCTGAAAAAACAGGGACAGGCATAGCCTGTCCCTGTTTTTTATGGTATAATAGCAGGAAAGCGGCTCTTACGCTTGCATTTCAGCCGTTTTGCCGCCCTCTTGCGGGGCAGCCGGAAAACATATCACAATTATACCATTCCGCTCATGCTTCCTGGTATACGAACAAAATCTGCTGCTTGAGGTATTCACTATGTCACTGACTCTTCGCCACGAGGCCCCCGCCGACCGCCGCGCTGTGGAGACGCTGGTGCGGGAGGCCTTTTGGAACGTCTACAAGCCCGGCTGCGACGAGCACTACTATCTCCATCTGCTCCGCCAGTCCCCCGCCTTCCGCCCGGAGCTGACCTTCGTATGCGAGGCGGAAGGCGTCCTGGCCGGGCAGATCACCTGCGCCTCCAGCTCCATCGAGCTGGAGGCAGGCGGGTATCTGGACACCGTCACCTTCGGCCCCCTGGCCGTCCTCCCCTCTTTTCAGGGAAAAGGACTGGCCCGCGCCCTGGTGTGCCATGCCCTGCGGCAGGCCCAGGCCCTGGGGAACAGGCCGTGGTGATTCTGGGCGATCCCCGTCACTACGGCCGCTACGGCTTCTGGTGCGGAGAGCGCTGGGGCATCTCCCTGGAGAACGGCCAGTACCTGCCCGGCCTCCAGGCAGTGGAGCTGGCCCCCGGCTCCCTGGCAAACGCCGCCGGGCGCTTCCGCGAGGGCTTTGCCTATGCCCCCCGACGCGGCCGCGCTGGACGCTTTTTGACGCTCTTTTCCCCGTAAAAAGGAAAAAGCCATTACAGATTTTCAACAGGAATTCCAGGTGATGTGCTCCCTGGGACACGAGGTGATTCCCAATGGATTTATGCAATGAAAAGGACATCCGCGCCCTGCTGGGCCGCCACGGCTTCCGCTTCTCGCCATTGAGCTGGACCGCACCCTCTATCCCATTCTGGCCGAGACGCTGGCCCCCTACCCCAACGCCGAGGTGGTACCGGGGGACGCCATGAAGCTGGATCTGGCCGCTCTTGTGTCTGACAAGTTTTCTGGCCTTACAGTGATTGCCTGTGCCAACCTCCCCTATAACATCACCACCCCGGTACTCACCGCCCTCATCGAGGCCGGGTGCTTCGCCTCCATCACGGTGATGATTCAGCGGGAGGTGGCCCTGCGCATCTGCGCCGCCCCCGGTTCCAGCGATTATGGGGCGTTCTCTGTGTTCTGCCAGTATCACACCCAGCCGGAGCTGCTCTTTGAGGTGGGGCCGGAGTGCTTCCTCCCCGCCCCCAAGGTCACCTCGGCGGTCATCCGGCTCGTCCCCCGCTCCGCCCCTCCTCAGAACCTGGTGGACGAGAGCTTCTTCTTCCAGGTGGTCAGAGCCTCCTTCGCCCAGCGACGCAAGACGCTCCTCAACGGCCTCTCCTCCGCCTTCGGCAGCCGCCTGTCCAAAGACGCGCTGCGCGGGGCCATCGAGTCCGCTGGGCTGCCCGCCGATATCCGGGGCGAGCGGCTGGGTATTCCTGAATTTGCCACTCTGGCCTCCGCCCTCCAGAACCGTCTCTGAGCCAGTATACCGGGCAGTTTTTGCAAATCCGACGAAAAGGACTTGCAAAAACCGCCCGTTCTTTTACAATACAGCTAACAGAATTTTCTGCATTACATCACAAAAGGGGGACACTTTCATGGCATTGACAAGCAACCGCGCGGTACTGGCATGGATTGACGAGATGGCGGCCATGACCCAGCCGGACCAGCTCGTTTGGATTGACGGCAGCGAGGCCCAGCTAGAGGAGCTGCGGAAGCAGGCCTGCGCCAGCGGGGAGATTGAGAAGCTGAATGAGGAGAAGCTCCCAGGCTGCTACCTCCACCGCACAGCGGTAAACGACGTGGCCCGAGTGGAGGACCGCACCTTCATCTGCTGCAAAAAGCAGGAGGACGCCGGCCCCACCAACCACTGGATGGACCCCCAGGAGATGTACGCCAAGCTGAAAAAGCTTTACACCGGCGCCATGAAGGGCCGCACCATGTATGTGATCCCCTATTCCATGGGCGTGGTGGGCTCCCCCTTCGCCAAGTACGGCATCGAGCTGACCGACTCCATCTATGTGGTGCTCAACATGGCCATCATGACCCGGGTAGGGGGCCGTGGCCGACGTGATGGGAGACGACTTTGTCAAGGGGCTCCACGCCAAGGCGGACATTGACCCCGAGAACCGCTACATCGTCCACTTCCCCGAGGACAACACCATCATGAGCGTCAACTCCGGCTACGGCGGCAACGTGTTATTGGGCAAGAAGTGCTTCGCCCTACGCATCGCCTCCTACCTGGGCCGCCAGCAGGGCTGGATGGCGGAGCACATGCTCATTCTGGGCGTGGAGAACCCCCAGGGGGGAGGTGCGCTACCTGGCCGCCGCCTTCCCCTCCGCCTGCGGCAAGACCAACCTGGCCATGCTCATCCCCCGGAGCACTACCGGAAGGCGGGCTGGAAGGTCTGGTGCGTGGGGGACGACATCGCCTGGCTGCGCATCGGCGAGGACGGCCGGCTGTGGGCCATGAACCCGGAGTACGGCTTCTTCGGCGTGGCCCCCGGCACCAATGTCAAGTCCAACCCCAACGCCCTGGCCACCACCCGACAGGACACCATCTTCACCAATGTAGTTCACAACCTGGACGACAACACCGTGTGGTGGGAGGGTCTGGACAAGAATCCCCCGGAGCACGCGGTGGGCTGGCAGGGCCGCCCCTGGAACGGCAAGACCTCTGAGGAGAAGGGGGCGCACCCCAACTCCCGCTTCACCGCTCCCGCCAAGAACTGCCCCTGCATCTCCCCCGAGTTTGAGAGCCCCCGAGGCGTGCCCATCTCCGCCATCGTCTTCGGCGGCCGCCGAGCCAGGACCGCCCCCCTGGTCTATCAGTCCCGGGACTGGACCCACGGGGTATTTGTGGGCTCCATCATGGCCTCGGAAACCACCGCCGCCGCTGCCGGCGCGGTGGGTGTGGTACGCCGGGACCCCATGGCCATGCTCCCCTTCTGCGGCTATCACATGGGCGACTACTGGCAGCACTGGCTGGACATGGGGGAGAAGCTGGGAGACAAGGCCCCAAGATCTAAGCGCCGCAAACGCATTACTTTGCGCCTACGAAAATCTAGATGACGTTGATAAAGACGAACACTACGTTGTTTAGGTCCGAGATACCCCACAGATTGTCCAACTGGAGGCCGGAGATCACGGTAATGCACCCGATGGGGCAGAATACGAACGCGCCCAGGAAAGCGCACAACGTAGCGTGATTTTGGGATTACCCGTAATCTTGGTGGCGGAGATCTCGCAGAATACGATGCCGCCCAGCAGGGTGGTAAAGCCGAACAGGCCATAGGCCAGCGAGGCAAAGAGAACGGCGATGTTGTCCAGAAGGTGTTCCCTGGCATCAGCTTTCAATCGACTGCAGGAAGATGTCGATCTTCACGTTGGAGGGTGGCCCAGTCCATCGCTGGGTCGGCCCAGAGCGGGCGGCTATGCAGACCACGAAGCCGGTCAGGGTGGAGATGATAATCGTGTCAATAAAGACGGCCACCTGGATGAACCCCTGTTCGACAGGGTGGTCGTGTCTGCCACAGCAGCGGCCATGGTGGCGGTGATGCCGGCCTCATTGGACCGCGACCCCTTGATACCCCTGGATCAGCGCGATTTATGCCGCCGAAAATCGCGTCCGGCGAAGGCACCGCCAATCACGCTGGCAAAGAAGGCGGGGATCGAGGTGACGTTGCACACCACCAGGATCATGACCAGTACCAGGTAGCCCCCACCGCCATGACGGGGACCATCTTGTCCGTGACCTTGGTGACGCGGGCTCATGCCGCCGAACAGGAAGCCGCCACCCACATCAGAACAACGCGCCCGCCGCCGGTGGAGATGGCTCCTGTAACGCCCACGATGTTACCTGCGCCCACCCGCATGGCTGTACTCAGCATGAAGGAGGCCATGGGGCTGATACCGGTGTGCTCCTCTGCCTTCTTCTTGAACAGAACCTTGACGCCCCGGTAAAGAAGCGGAGCTGAACAAATCTCGTGCGGATGCTGAAGTAGACTCCGATGCCCACCAGCAGGAACACGGGGAGCGTAAACTGCCCGATGACTGGGATGCTGCTGAACCAGGCAAACTGCGTCGGGAAGTTCCATAAGAAGTTGCTGATATCTACGGCAACTGCGAACAAGTTTGTTGACTGCAGTGAAAACATCATTCACGTCATTTCCCCTCGCTTTCTTTTTCTTGGATCGAGGTATTTGGCCTGTACCGGCTGATGGCTGCTCCATACGATCGATCCTGATTACCTGTGCGGGGCCGGAACGGACTCCTCTTTCCGTAAGCAAGTCATGTACTCTGGAAATGGCCATTCTTCCAGGTGGTTTTAGCATACTACTTTGCCTTTATCCGTCTAATACCAAAATCCGATAAGAGATATAATCAAATCTGTATACTTGTCGGCTTTTCTGAATTGGCGTGTTCTCTTTTGTGTAAAACATTGATTTTGCAGCAGAGACTACCTCCCCACTTTTTATGAAAAGACCGCCGCGCCCTCCGTGTTCCGGCAGGGTTCCCGGCCGTCATCTTACGAGCAGGCGGCGTATCAGACCATGATTTATGAAAAGTACCATTACATCGAAAAAGGTAGCCAGTCTCCGCAGCATCTCTAAGGCGGCCCAGGAACTCTACATCTCTCAGCCAGCGCTGACCCGGATCATCAGCAGCGTAGAGAAAGAGCTGGGCATCATGCTGTTCAACCGCTCTGTCCTCCCGCTCCAGCTGACCTACGCCGGGGAACGCTTCCTGAGGAGGCCCGCCGCATCCTAGACCTAGATGCGGCCCTGCGGAAGGAACTGCAGGAGATCTCAGAGGCAAAGCGGGGCCACCTCTCCATCGGCGCTAACTACGCCGCCAACGCGCTGTGGCTCCCCCACATCCTGCCAGTGTTCCGCCGGGAATACCCAGGGATCAGTATCAGCATCTTCCAGCAGTCCTCGCCGCTGTTTGAAAAGGAATTGCTGAAGGGGGATATTGACCTGGCCTTCACCACTCAGTCCGCCCCCTCCAAAAGTCTCTCCTATGTATATCTGTCATCAGCCTTACTTCTTGTATTTATCCCAAACACCAGCCCTATTCTGCGGGGGCGCGATATTTCCCACAACAGTCTGGACTGCCCCCTGACTGTCTCTCCAGAGGAGTTGAACCACCAGGACTTTGTCCTTTTGCACCCCAGCGACGGGTTGGGCCACACTATTTCCGCCCTCCTAGAGGAAAACAGGATTCGTCCCAGCCACATCCTATACGCACCCAATATCGTGGCCTGCTACCGGCTGGCTGCCGCCGGGATGGGGATCACCTTCGCTACTCCCTATTCTACTCGTTACACCTTGCCTGGGGCAGTCCCGGTCATCGCCCAGCTTTCTACCGGCACGGTCTATGAGCAGAATGCGATCGCGTATCCCAAGGACAAGCAACTCTCGACCTCAGAGGAAAGGTTCATCGAGCTCTCAAGGCAAAAAGTTTCAACGCATCCTTTACTTCAACCATTATCTACCGCTCAGTGGGATTCCCCTTCGCTCTGCCTCTCCAGGTCTTGAGATGGAAAGCAATTACTTTTAGAGGTATTTTATGGATGAATTTTTGGATGCTATTTGTTAATATCCATTTGCTACTGGCCCTTTTTTCGCTTTTGTTCTATGTGGCGCAGATTCTGAGGCCACTTTGCAGTTCTGACCCAGAATCTGACCCAGAACAGGAAAAATCCCGGCGGAGCGGAACGCATGTGACCTCCGGGATTTGGCAGATTTCCGAACAAAGGGGGCGGAAAGCGCCTAAAATCAATGAATTGAACCGTCGGTAGCAGCTCATAACCCGGAGGTCGAAGGTTCAAATCCTTCCCCCGCAACCATAAACCCGTCAGAATCCGTGGATTCTGACGGGTTTTTTTGTTTTCGTCACTTTTCCGGATGATTATTTTTGCCGTTTTTATTTGACCCAAACCGTGACCCATACGGGATCTCGGAGCGTTCAGGGCTGGAGACTGCCGGAGAGGATACTGCCCATCGTTTTGGCCGCCTGGCGCTGGGGAGGCCGTGGTCACATGGGCGTAGGTGTCCAGGGTA